>OFFS01001382.1_pt1 | contig 10876 bp, 10 predicted proteins | sample 1521541 | NCBI WGS metagenome assembly OFFS01 (sample SAMEA3504127, study PRJEB24116) | mouse gut metagenome | biome: mouse gut; feature: mouse-associated habitat; material: faeces | place: Denmark | collected 2011 | reverse complement strand
AGTTGTTTCGGAGGCCCGTGGAGAGGATGGCGGACAGGAGCCCGGCAGGGGACAGGAGGAATGGGAGCGGCACCTGCCAAAGACAGAGCAGATGGAACATGCCGGACAGCAACCGGAGAAGGCATCCCGGCCTAAAATCCAGAAAAAGAAGGAGCCCTCCCACAGGAAGGACTTATCGGCGAAATTCCGCCTGGGGGACAGCGTCATGCTGTACCCGGACAAGAAAATCGGCATCGTCTGTGAGCCGGTGAACGAGAAGGGGGTGCTGCGGGTCCAGCTTCCGGACAAAAAGATATGGATCAACCACAAGCGGGTGAAGCTGCATGTGGCGGCGGAGGAGCTGTATCCGGAGGGGTATGACTTTTCCATCGTCTTCGACACTGTGGAGAATCGCAAGCTCCGACATCAGATGGAACGGAAATTTGTGGAGGAGGGCATGGTTTTGGAGGAGTGAGGCTGGCTTCAAGTCGGGCAATGCCGGAACAGTCCGGGCTCCTTCCCGCCTGGGGCAGTGCCGGAACAGTCCGGGTTCCCTCCAGGCCCGGCCGTTACGAATCAGCCTGGGGCATTTCCTGCGCAGGCGCCGCCGCTTCCAGGCTGGAGTGAATGTCCATCTCAAGGCCCGGCGCTACAGCCTCCCCGGGCCCGCCGTAATTGGCCCCCAGGCCCATTTTACTCTCCTCTATGTCCTTCCGCTCCTTGGCCTTTCGGACCTTTTTGCGAAGCTCAAGCTCTCTGCGCAGCGCTTCTTCCTTGGCCTTGCGTTTGGCCTCCTCCGCCTTCTTCCGGCTGGTCTCCAGCTGCTCTTCTTTCTTCAGGCTCTTGATTTTTGCCTTCACTTTGCCCAGCACCTTTTTCAGCTTATTGACGGCCACTCTGATCTCAGACGATTTTGCTCCGCTTGTCTTGATAGAACGGATCTTATACAAAATTCTTACCTGCATGGCTTTCAGCGGAGGAACCTTCTCCATCTGAGAGATCAGGGTCAAGTCCATAGTGGCATCATAGAGATTTTTCTTGTTCTTGGGGTCGAAGGCCTCTTTGATGGACTCGGCCTGGTCCAGAAGCTGCGATATAATACTGTTGCCCTCCTCTGACTCTTCCTTCGCCTTCTGCTGTCTGGCCAGAAATTCCTGGGCACTGCGCCATGCGGCAAGCTGCTCCTGGGTACGCTGCTGCGCCGGTGTCATCTTCAAGGCATCCTGTTCCCTGGTTTCCCTGCGATCCAGCCGGATCGCCTTCCCTCTCCGGACTCCTCCCTGCTGTGAGACACTTTCCTGGGCCTCCTGCTGTGGAACACTCTCCTGGGCCTCCTGCTGTGAGACACTCTCCCGGGCCTTTTCCTGCCGCGAAAAAAGCTGTTCTCTCACGCGCTGCTGCCCGGAGCCCTGCTGCGCGAAAAATTCTCCCCTGGCCTGGTCCTGGAGCGCAAAAAGCTCTTCCTGGTCTTGATCCTGATATCCAAAAGGCTGTTTCCCCGTCTCCTCCTGGGAGAACTGCTGCCCTCCAAAGTTCTGCTGTGAGGCAGACTGTCCCCCCGCCGTCCCCTGTACCTGTACCCTGACGGCTCCCGTACCTGCCGCCTGACTGCCATTCTGCCACACCGCCGTACCGCTTCCGTAGGAATGTGACACACTTCTCACTCTATCCATAGAAATCCCTCCCACTTCCCTGTGGCTCATTTAGGAATTGCCTGGTATACTAGTATAACCCCCACCAATTAACCACATGTTTCACTTGTCTAAATTTCCATCTGCATCGTTGTCGTCAGTCATCGTAGCCCGCTACGACTCCTTCCTCCGCCTTGCAGACTGATAATTTATCCTTCGCGAAACATAGTGGTAATTGTTGTGGATTATACTAGGTTATCCAAAGACCCTTCCCTTCGCATCTGACAGTTATATCGGCAGAAATTTCCAAAAGTTAAAGTGAAGAGCTGTCATTCCTCTGTTGAGATGTTCAGAACAGTTCATCCAGCAAAATATAATAGCGTATTTTCTCCCAGTCCGGCTCCATGCCCAGTTCCCGGAACAAAAGAAGATCATCGTACTCCTTCCAGGCAGCCATTCCCTGGATGCTGTACTTTCCGCCGTAATTATGGGACAGACAGCGGTAACACAGAGCTATATCGCACCACTTATCCGCCATGCCGGCCCTGCCCAGGTCGATATAACCGCTAACCCTGCTGCGGACGCCAAACAGATTGGGAAGGCAGAAATCCCCATGAGAAAAAACCGGTTCCTCTTCCGGTTTGTTTTCATACAGCCATTCCAGCAGTTCATAAGGATCCTGAAACCCCTTTTCGCCAAATGTATCCGGCTCCACATTGTCCAGATCAACCAGGCCATTCTCTATATTGTACCGGGCCATGGCAAGTTTGCGGTGCAGTCTCTGGTCGGAAGGGCAGTCCCCCACATCCATGCTCCACAGCAGTTTCAACCCCTTTGCCAGCAGGCTGCACAGAAGGGCAGGCTCCGTCATATAAGATTGGGAACAGGCCATCTCACCCTCACATCTGCTCATCAGCAGATACGATTTTCCCTCCCAAATCTCATGGGCATACAGCATGGGAACAGGAAGTTTTCCCTGAAGATACTGCAGCATACGATACTCGTTTTCTGCCTCCTCCCCCTGCTCCTGGACCTTTAAAATCTTGTTTTTTCCCAGATAAACACGGGATCCGGACATTCCGATACTGTCGATTTCGTATTCTTCTCCCCCAAGAAGACTTGCTGTTTTTTCAGACAATGTCATTGTTTCCCTGCCTTCCTGCCAATCTCCAACGCATGGAAACCGGCACATATTTTAACCGCAGTACACCTCTAAACAGGACTGCGCTTCCTGTGCGTAAAGTCTGGCGTTTTTCAGACTGGCCCCGATCTCCGATCCCTTTACCTGTCTGCCCACCCGCCCGGGACTGCCGAGAACCAGGGAATTGTCAGGCACCACCGTCCCCTCCGTCACCAGAGCTCCCGCGCCTACAATACAGTTCCTGCCAACCCTGCAGCCGTTCATAAGAATGGAGCCCATGCCGATGAGGGTGTTGTCCCCCACAGTACAGCCGTGGACAATGGCCCCGTGCCCCACCGTCACATTTTCTCCTATATCTGCGGGAAACCCTGCCTCCACATGCACCACACAGTTGTCCTGGACATTGCTTCCTCTCCCAATGCGGACTTTCTCCCTGTCTCCCCGCACCACCGCATGATACCAGACGCTTGCTCCTGCTTCCAGGAACACTTTTCCCGAGACCACCGCTCCCGGCGCCACATACGCTGTCTGTTCCTTCCCTGCAGAACTCCGGCAGGAAGCGGCCTGGAGCGCGCAATTTTGCTCCTCTGGGGCCCTCTCCTGGCGCAAAACTGCTCCAGAGGCGGCCTCCGGGCCAGGCTCCGCTCCCCCTTCCCAGTGGAGTCTGTGAAGTTCTCCCTGCCGCTGCATATCCTGAAATCCGTTCTGGCGCAGGGCTTCATAGAGCACAATGGCCACGGAATTGGATAAATTCAGAGAGCGGATATCCGGCAGCATGGGAATCCTGATACAGTTCTCCTCCTGTTCCACCAGAATTTCCTCCGGGATCCCTGCGCTCTCTTTTCCAAACATAATATAGTCATCGGGCCCAAAGGAAACCTCCGTATAATTCCTTTTGGCCTTGGTGGTGGCCATCCACAGCTTTATCCCTGGATTCCTGGCTGAAAACTCCTCGAAATTCATATATCTGTGTACTTTCAGCTTGTCCCAATAGTCCAGCCCGGCCCGCTTTATAGATTTTTCATCCAGGCAGAACCCCAATGGCTCTATTAAATGCAGGGGCGCACCTGCAGCCACGCAGGTACGCCCAATGTTTCCCGTATTTCCCGGTATCTCCGGCTGATGCAGTACAATGTGCATTTTCATCCTCCTGCGGCCCCTGCCGCCCAATGCCAAAATCTTCCTGCCCGCTTCATGAATGCCCGAATGCTCCTTCCCTGCTCCTTCCGCAGGCTTCAGGGCTGTCTCTTTCCCTGCTCCTCCCGCAGTCTCCCCACAAAGCGCTCCAGCCTGCCCATGGCGATTTTCAGTTTTTCCACAGAATAGGCGTAAGAAATGCGCAGGAATCCTTCCCCGCATTCTCCAAAAGCAGTTCCCGGCACCACTGCCACATTCTCCTCATCTAAAAATCTGGTGGCAAAGTCGTCGCTGCTCATTCCAAACTCTTTAATACAGGGAAACACATAAAATGCCCCAAAAGGTTCAAAACAGGGAAGGTTCATCTCCCGGAACGCATTCAGCAGGAACCGCCGTCTCTGGTTGTAGGCTCTGCACATTTCCGCCACATCCTCATCCCCGTTTCTGAGAGCTTCCACGGCCGCATACTGACTTGTGGTGGGAGCACACATAATGGCAAACTGATGAATTTTCGTCATCTGTTCCAGGATATTGGCAGGGCCGCAGGCGTAACCCAGACGCCATCCCGTCATGGCGTAAGCCTTGGAAAAACCATTTATCAGAATGGTGCGCTCCTTCATTCCTGGCATCTGCGCAATACTCACATGTTTTTCCTTATAGCTGAGCTCGGCATAGATCTCATCTGACAGGACAAAAAGATCCCGTTTCACCGCCACCTCCGCAATGGCTTCCAGGTCTCTGCGCTCCATAATGGCGCCTGTGGGATTGTTGGGAAAGGGCAGAATCAGGATCTTGGTTCTGTCCGTGACCGCCTCCTCCAGCTCCCTGGCCGTCAGGCGGAATTCATTCTCCGCCTTCAGATTGATAATCACGGGCACCGCACCCGCCAGCACCGCACAGGGTTCATAGGACACATAACTGGGCTGTGGAATCAGCACCTCATCCCCTGGATTCACCATGGCTCTGAGACCTATGTCGATGGCCTCCGAGCCGCCCACGGTGACAACCACCTCCTTCAGAGGATCGTACACAAGCCCCTGTTTCCTTTGCAGGTAACGGCAGATTTCCTCCCGAAGCTCCTTCAGGCCCGCATTGGAAGTGTAAAAAGTCTTACCCTTCTCCAGGGAGTAGATCCCCTCATCCCTGATATGCCATGGAGTGTCAAAATCCGGCTCCCCCACCCCCAGAGAAATGGCGTCTTTTCTCTCGCTGACAATATCAAAAAATTTACGGATTCCAGACGGTTTTATCCCCGTCACCTTGTCTGCCAACGGATTCCTCATGGGGTAATCATCTCCCTTTCATCTTCTTTTTTCCTGGCCATCACAGTGCCATGGTCTTTATATTTTCTCAGAATAAAATGGGTTGCTGTGCTGAGAACCGTATCCAGAGTGGAGAGTTTATCAGACACAAAAGCGGAGATCTCCTTGAGCGATTTTCCCTCCAGAATCACCATCAGGTCATATCCTCCGGAGATCAGATACACGCTGCGAACCTCCGGATACCGGTAAATGCGCTCGGCAATCTTGTCAAATCCCTGTCCCCTCTGAGGAGTCACCCTCACTTCGATCAGGGCAGTCACTTTTTCATTGGAAGTCTTTTCCCAGTCGATCAAAGTGTGGTAGCCGCAGATAACCCCTTCCCTCTCCAGGGCCTCAAGCTCCTCCACTGCCTCCGCCTCCTGAATACCCAGTAAAACCGCAAGCTCCTTTAAATCAATCCGGCTGTTTTTTTCAATCACTGCCAGTAATTCTTCCCTCAACATATTTCCTCTCCTTCCTGCCTGCCGAATCTGCCCACACCCAAAATTCCCACCTGACGCTTTCGCTGGATCAGAATTTTTAGGAACTGCCCTTTCTTTTTTTGTCACGGCCTATGGTCTGTCCAGGTAACGGATCTCTCCCTCATTTACCAGGATCCTGTCATTGCCCTCTGTGATCCTGCCCACCACCGCCGCAGGAATATGTTCTTTTTCCAGAGCCGCCGCCAGGCCTGCGCCGTCCGGTGCCGTCATCACCAGGCATCCCCCGGAGGACAGCAGATAAGGGTTCTCCCCGCAGAGCTCACATATCTCCACCGTCTCCTGGCGCAGAGGAAGCTTCCTCATATCTGCCTCCAGACCCGTCCCGGCTCTTTCCGCCATCTCCCACAGAGCTCCCAGAATCCCGCCCTCGGAGGCATCGTGAATGGAAGATGCTCCTTTGGCCCAGGCAATGCTGGCCTCGGGCAGAATGGAAAGATACCTCTCAAACCCCCGGGCTTCCTCCACCAGAAATCCTGGAAACCTCTCCAGAAGTCTCTCCCTGTGCCGGGCCGCCAGCAGTGCCGTCCCATACAGACCGATCCATTTGCTCAGCACAATTTCATCTCCCGGATGGGCTCCGGCCAGACGGCCGCAGTATTCCTCTTCTGCCGCCCCATAGCCTGCAGCCACAGCCATGGGAAGGAGGGTCCCCCTGGTGACTCTGGTCTGTCCCCCCACAACCTGTATGGAGAGCTCCTGACATTTTTCCTCCGCCTCCGCCATCAATGCCCTGAGCTCCGGTTCCTGCATGGTCTCAGGCAGAAGCAGGGTAAGCATCACAGCCACAGGACGGGCTCCTCCTGCCGCCAGATTGTTGGCACATTTCTGTATCAGCGCAGACATGGTCATAAAAGGTTCCACCCCCCGGAACTGCCCCTCCTGTCCGGAAAGCCGAAAGCGGCCCAGCGTTTCCCGCCCTGCCGCCACATAGGCTTCCTGCATACAGGTGAGAAGGATCTCCCCCTCCGACAGCTTTATTCCGGCGCAGTCCCACCCTATCCCCGGGCCCCATACGGTCTGGGACTGCCTTGCTCTGATCTGTCTGAACACAGCCCGCTTTAAAACATTCTCCGGCACCTTGCCAATTCTCATCCCTGCCTCCACACCCTTCTGCAGCGCTGCCGCCCTTATGGGGACCCCCTCCCCATCAGGCCCTGATATTTCCCCTTTTCCAGACTCCGGCCGATTTTAACTAATCATCAATAATCTCTGTGGGCGTCTCCGGCGCTACCGGCGCTACCGGATCTGCGGCAGGAGGAGCTTCCGGTGTTGCCGGATCTGTCTGCGGCGGTGCCGTCAGCTGCGCAATCACATTTTTAATGTGGTCTATGCTGTTGGTGCCGATTGCCGCCATAATCTGCTCCTGCGCTGCCGGATCGGCAGTGGCCGTGCCCACGGTGGCGCTTCTGGGCACCATTTTATAGCTGCTGCTGTTGACCTGGGTGCGGCTTACCTCCACACCGTTCTCCGTCACCACTTTCCACAGTCGGGCCTTATAGCCGATATGGGCGCTGACCGTCACAATATAACCGATGGGCTGGCTGGCATCTGCATAGATGGTATCCGATTCAGGCCGGATGGTCTCTAAGACTTCGCTCTCATAGCGGACGCTTCTGCCTGCGGCCCGGGTCTCTTTTCCGTAAATGGTGAAGATGATCTTCTTGTTCTGAGTGTATCCCTCTATGTAGACGGGATAGTCCAGGTTGTTCTTAAAGCGGAAATCCTTCCCGGCGCTCTCGGCTATGGCCGCGTCGGCGGAAGGGTCCACATAGGACACAATCATAGAGTGGTTATGACGCTCCGTGATCTCCAGTTCCGCCAGCAGCACAGCGTTGTACAGTGTGGTGGAAACCTGACAGATTCCCCCGCCCAGGCTGTCAACCACCTTGCCGTTCATGTAAGATCCCGCCATGTAGTAGCCGTTTGCCTCGGAAAAAGGAGCCACATTCTCGTACATGGAAAACTCCTCCCCCGGGTAGAGAAGAATGCCGTTCACAAGCTGGCAGCCGTTCTGTACATTGGCGCTTCTGGATGGTCCGGATGAAGAATATGATGTGGTAAAAGTTCCCAGAACATCCCTCACCTGCTGCAGATCCTCCTGATTCCCCTGGGGCTGCTCCACCGCCACATCCAGCACAATGGTACAGGCCTGCCGGTCCCATTCCCCGGTCAGAAACCCGTTCACTTTGTCAATGGAAGTCTCCACGTCCAGCATATAGCCCGTGCGCCCTTCCACAATGTGGAACTGGCCGTTCTCCCGGGTCAGAGTGGGACTCACCGCCCTCTGGTCATGCACCGCGCACCTGGCAATGAGGATATCACTGATTGTCTGCATATCGAACGAGAGCTTGATGGGCAGAACATAATTCTCCCGCTGCAGGTCCTTCATGATTTTATAGCGCTCAATCACATTGCCCCGGGTGCCCAGCTCCAGGGCATCTGTCACCAGCTCCGGATTGCCCCAGTGAAGCCCCAGCTCACCCGCCGTCACCACCACTTCCGCGCCGCCCCCTGCGATCAGGGTGATCTGTACGCCTTTTAAGCTCTCCACATAGGCGCTGACCGCCTGCTCCGCCTCTGAGGCAGTCATGCCGGACAGTTCTATGCCGTCCGCAAAGACCCCTTTTTTGATCGCGCCGGAGCTTGAGGAGGATTCATAACCGGCTCCGCCCCAGGTTCCCTGGGCCCCGGCGGTCACGCCCCCAAGATTCATACCCACCGCAAGGATGCATGCCGCCGTCAGCAGAGTCAGGCATCCCTTTTTCATCCAATTTCTCATAATCCGCCTCATTTCCTGTATATCATTCTATTGATTTAATAGAACAAATATGATAAAGTTGGTATGATCATGGCAAGAACCATTATGATAACAATAATGGCTGATATTTTCTGTTTTGTGTTTTTATGATGCATATTGAACATTTTATACTCCTTACTGCCCCTGAAGGGCGCATACCAGACTGTTGACCTGTTTCTCTTAGGAACTGTCAAAAAGGGCTGATCAGCTTATTTTAAAACGCTAAACCGTATCAGCTGTGTGAAGACTCTTCCTTATGAAAGGAATTATATATGACTTTCGGATTTTTGGCAAGTTTTATTGTCCTTGCACTGCTTGTTTCCTTCAATGCAAAACGCTACTCCAAGCGCAGCAAGCTTGATGAAAAAGAATTCTGGGCCCGGGAGACGCGGGCAAACTCTGTCCGTCGTAAGTCCCTTGACGGTTTAAGATATATTAAGATCCCTCTTGAGACCTTTCCCACACATCTTCTCAACGATGACGCTGCGGTCATGGAATGCATTGAAACAATAGAGTCCCTTACCTCCATGAAGATTGTGAATCTCACAGGCTGGTCCAACACCGACCTGAAGCTGGAGTACGGCACCGCAAACATCAATGATTTATCACAGTACGATCAGAATTATACGCTGTTGGTGCGCACACTACAGAAATGGGCCGAGGCTCTGGCTGCGGCAGACCATCCCAGGGAAGCCGCCATACTCCTGGAATTCGCCGTCGGCACCGGCACGGATGTGAGCCAGACTTATTACCAGCTGGCTGCATACTGGGCGGAAGAAGGGGACTCTGCCCGGATTGAACAGCTGATTCAGGCTGCCGAAGGTCTCCGCTCCTCCAACAGAAACAGCATTCTCCGCCACCTGCGTTCAGAATATGGGAAAATCTGAAAGTGATTGGCTGCCGCTAAAAAAGGGCCCCTCCAAAAAGAGGCCCAGTGTCTTTTCCTTCCATGACAGAAAAGCCGCCCCGCCTGTTGGACATATGCTCTCGCATTCTTCCAATAGGTGGGGCAGCTGTTTTATTGTTTCAATCTGATTGTGATGGCGGGGGAAGTTACTCCCGCCTTCTGCATGCATACACTAACGATGATGTCCGCTGCTGTGTCCTCTGTGGTTATGGGAAGAATTGTCACAGCTGCCGCACTCCCACTCCAGGATTCCTCCCGTATAAGCCTCTATGCAGTACTCATATTCCGAGCTGCCATGGCAGAACTGAATCTCATACTGGGAATAACCGTCATCCTGCTCCACTTTTGCCTTGGTAAAAATCACTTCGGTCAGATCACAGCCCGCATGGTTGAGGGCAATCTCTTTTGCCTGGTCCACTCCGATGTAGGAGCGGCTGCCATCCCCCGATGCGGAGGCAGGCTGAAACCATTCTACCTCGCTGTCCTTGATACCCCCGTTAGAAGCAAATATCTCATACTCATACTCTGCCGCCGTGGTATAGAATTCCAGTTCATATACGCTTACTCCGTCATCCCAGTCCTGCTCTGCCTTTGTAAAGGTGACATCTGACAGGGCAAGGCCTGCGTCGGCCACTGCGATTTCCTTCGCCCGGTTCAGATTAATGTCTGAAGTCTGACCCGGATTACTTCCTGTACTGCCGGAACCCGCAGTTCCTGTGCCGGCGCTTCCGGAGCCGGCAGTTCCTGTTCCAGCGCTTCCGGAGCCGGCAGTTCCTGTCCCAGCGCTTCCAGAAGCAGAAGCCTGGCCGGATCCGCCGGCCTGAAATGCCTCCATGCTCTTATCCAAAACAGCGCCTGTAATCGCACTGATTTCATAGTCGTACTGGGCTGAAGCCGTATAGAACTCAATATCATATACCGGCATTCCGTCGTCCATATCCTCTTTTGTCTTTGTGAAAGTCACATCGGCGGCAGAAAAACCTGCATCGGCCAAAGCTGCTGCCTTAGCCGCCTCCAAATCCACAGCCTCTCCTTCCTGGCCTGCCGTCTGGGTTCCCTCAGCTCCCCCCTGACCTGTCGCTGAAGTTCCCTCAGGTTCTTCCTGACCTGTCGCCGGGGTTCCCTCGGGTTCTTCCTGACCTGTCGCCGGGGTTCCCTCGGGTTCTTCCTGACCCGTCGCCGAGGTTCCCTCCGTTCCTTCCTGAGACTCCCCGCCGCCGGAAGGAGATACTGGGCGATCCATTTCAAAGTGTCGTAGGTCTTGTTACTCATCTTCATGATTTGCTTCCTCCTTGTATTGTGAGTTGTGTATAGGTAATTTGTTCACCTCGTTCATGATACGCTTGGCGGAGCCGTTGCCGCCCATTTTCTCATACGGCTTATAGAGATACTCATAGAGATTTTCGTATTCATCGGAAGTGATCCACCCCCGGTCAATATACGACATCCCCAGGTACATGATCCGGTCATGCCCCAGACC
>OFFS01001356.1_pt1 | contig 11033 bp, 12 predicted proteins | sample 1521541 | NCBI WGS metagenome assembly OFFS01 (sample SAMEA3504127, study PRJEB24116) | mouse gut metagenome | biome: mouse gut; feature: mouse-associated habitat; material: faeces | place: Denmark | collected 2011 | reverse complement strand
AGACAAAGGCGACCCGCAATGCGATGATTCTGAAAGTGCTGAACACCATGACGGCGGGGAAAGAGGTGGTCGTTTCCAACCTTGACAGCCTCAAGGATATTTTCAACGAGCAGCTTGACCCTGCGGTGGCAGCGACCTCTATTGTCATCACGAATCAGAGCGGGTTCAATTTCCTTGACAAGCTGAAAGATTCGGACGGCAATTATATCCTGCAGAAAGACCCGACGTTGCAGACAAAGGGGAAACTGCTTTTCGGGGAATACCCGATTGTGAAACTGTCAAAAAAGACGCTGAAATCCACGCCGATTCTTGCGACGGACGGAACAACGGTCACAGGGTATAAGCATCCCGTTTTCTGCGGTGACTTGAAAGAGGCAATCACTCTCTTTGACCGGAACGTGCTGACCATCGACATCAACGACAAAGGGTCGGGGATGTGGGAAAAGGACTTGACCGGAATCAAGGTGCGTGACCGTTTCGATGTGCAGCCTGTTGACAAGGGAGCGGTCATCAAGGGAGAAATCACGGAGGTCGTGAACGGGTAAGAATGGGAGGGGCGGGATGACCGCCCCTGGAGGAAAGCAGGTGAGGGCATGACAGACGAGGAAAAAAAGGAATACAGAGCGGAAATGATTGAACTCTGTAAAAAGTATTGTCATATCGACTATGACGACGACGCTGAAATCGTTGCGTTGATGTTCGACACCACGATGGAGGACATGGAGAACTTGATTCCGTCGTTTGACAGGTACGCAATGACAAGCCGTCAAAGGCTGCTTGCATGTATTTCCACGAAAGAACTTTATGACCACCGTGAGGAGTATCAGAAAGAGACAAGGACACTCACGAACGCCGTTTCCTCCATGCTGCTGAAAGAGATTTACAGAGGAGGGAACGCATGACCGGACGGATAAAGGTGATAAGGAAAAAGACGGAGGTTGTTGACGGCAGGAGGCAGCAGGTGTCATCGACGTTCTATGAATGTTGGTGTGAGGTTCAAGACCTTGCAACAAATGAAAAGTATACCGCATTACAGACCGGACTTGAAAACACGATTGTTTTTAAAGTTCGGAACTGTAAAAAGATTGAGGAAATCAGACTGAACTTGAAAGAGTTCTATGCGGAGTACAAGGGAACGGAGTTCAAGATTTATAATGCGTCACCGATGGTCTCCGACAACCGGAGGGTGCTGCTGAAATGCCGTGCGGGTGCATAGTGTCATAATCTGACACCGGAGGCGATGGAATGAGGATTGAAATGGAGTTCGAGGGGCTTGAGGAACTTGTAAAGGCGTTTGAAAAGGCAGCAAGCGACGACGCAATCAGAGCCACAAATAAAAAGATTGTCGAGAGGGCGCAGCCGATAGTCAAACGGATAATGTCGGGGAAAGTTCCGAAGTCTGCGGACATATCAAAGAGCGGACGGGGGTTCGGCTCAAAGTCGAGCGTATCGTCTCACGCAGCCGACAGTGTGCCAATCGGGAAAATCTCAATAAAGGACACCGGAGCATCGGCAGAGGTCGGATGGGATAAGTCCGACCGGAGCGAGCATTTTTATGTGAAGTTCATAAACTGGGGAACAATCTACCAACCGCCGAGGGAGTTCATCTTTGCGTCGGGGCGGGAGGCAGACGGCGAGTTGCAGAAAATCGCCGAACAGGAATATCAATCATTTTTAGACAACACAGTGGGGTGATAAGCATGGGAAACAGTCCGGACATCATAAAAGACGCATCCGAGACCCTAAAGCCTGTCAGCGGACGGGGAATCACGGTGATGCAGGGATGGTATGACAAGGACATCAAGGCGTGTCATGTGACCTTGTGGGATTTAGGAGAGACGGACGACAATTTCTCCGACGATGACGCAGAGGGCGTGACGTTATCCGTGCAGGTCACAATTTTTTCACAAGAGGACGAGGTGGAACTGGCAAGAGAAATCAAACGCCTCATGAAATCGGACGGATTCTCTTTCGAGGGCAGGAACGGAGACGATTCAGAGCCGGAGGACGGAATCTATATGAAAGCACAGAGATTCTCAAAATTTTATGAAAGCGAGGAATGACAATGGAAGAAACAAGAACGAAAATCAGCGAGACCGTGGAAAAGATTGTCCGGAGCAGGACATGCGGTTGCAAGGATTTATATGCTGCGGTTGTTTTGCAGAACACGGCGACGCAGTATGTGGCAGGAACGCCGAGGAAACTGTCAAGGATGGTGAAAGCAAAGATTGATGAAAAATGGAGTTCCGAAAAGATTTACTCCGACGACGAGACGGAGGAGGTCATCACAGCCTATGAGGGAACGGATGTGGAACTGGAGGTCAATGCCCTTGCACCGCAGGACAGGGCGTTCCTGTTCGGGCAGCGGTATGAAAAAGGCTACCTTGTAAAGACATCCAACGACATGGCACCGGAGGTCGCTATCGGATGGCGTGAAAGAAAGCTGAATGGAAAATACGAGTTCAAATGGCTTTTTGTCGGAAAGTTCGCAGAGGGCATCAGCGACGAGGCAAACACCAAAGAGGGAAAACTGTCTCCGACCACAAAGAGCATCAAGGGGTCATTCTATGAGCGCAGTCTTGACAACCAGTATGAGATTTCCGTTGACGAATCGAACCTCATTGACGAGTACACGGACGCAAAGACGGCACTTGCGAACTGGTTTTCTGCGGTGCAGGAATATCCGGACAGCGTTGAAAACGCAGGAGACGGAACGGAGGACGGCAGCGGAGACGGCACAGAGGGCAACACCGGAGACGGAACAACCGAGCAGCAGTAAAAAGAGACCACATAACAGGAGGGAAATTCAATGCAGAGAAAAATCGTCGTAAACAAAAAAGAGTATACCATGCCGAAAATGTCAATCGACACCTATATGGACTATCTGGAATTGTCAGAGCAGATTGACACAAAGAAACGGTATACAAAACAGGACATTGAGGCGATGGTGCTGTTCGTGTGCAAGGCATACGGAGACCAGTTCGCCGCCGAGGAACTCAAGGACGTGGAAAGCGGTCTTGATGCTGCGGGAATCATTATGGAGTTCCAGTTCATTGACGTGGGTGTCGGTGAGGAACTTGCCCGCCGTATGGAGAAAATACAGAAAAATTTTCAGAGTGGCAAGTGATTCCGGAAATTGAAATCACTTGCAGGGGAGGAACGGTTTTCATCAATTCCGTGACGGTGGAGCAGTACAAGAAATATGTGAGCCTCATGGAGAGGAACGATTCCGACCGGATAACGGATGCGATGTTCTTCAACAAGAAAATCATTCAAGAAATTTTCGGAAACCGGATGTCTCTTGCGGAACTGGGAGGGGCAGAGGTCATCGAATTTCTGACAGCAGCAAAGGGAATCCATTTCATCATGCAGGATGTCATTTCGGAAAAGCTGCTCACGATTGTGGATGTCGAGCCGATAGAGCGGGAGGCATCCGCATTTGATGAATACGACGTTGAGAACGGGTACGAGGACGACGTGGAAACCGAGGAGAACCCGTGGAAATCCTGCGGGGAGATTCTTGACAGGGTCATAAAAATAGCAATCCGTCTATTGAAAAACTCATACAGCCAATGTATGAGGGAGGACGTCGTCTCCCTTTTGGAATATCTGAAATTTGAGTTAGACACGGTAAATGAAAACAAATAAATCCGGCAGCAGACAGGACACGGGGAGGAGGTGAGAGCGTGGCACATACAAGCGTCAAGATTACCGCAAATTCAAGCGATTACCGGACACAGATGAAATCGGCAGCAGCGCAGATGAAAGAACTGTCAAGCGAATATTCCCTTGCAGCAACACGGGCAAAGCTGTTCGGTTCTGCTACGGACGCACTCAAGGCGAAAGCCGAATCCCTCACACAGAAAGTCACCGTACAAAAGAACATCGTGCAGATGAACAGGGAGCAGCAGGAACGCCTCACGGAGCAGTTAGGAAAGCAAAAGACAAAGCAGGAGGAACTCAAGGCAAAGGTCGAGGCTGCAAAGAAAGCGTATGAGGACGAGAAAAAGGCAACCGGAGAAAATTCAGACGCAACGAAAGAACTGAAAGAGGCGCTTGACAAAGTTGAGCAGGAGTTCAAGGAAAATGAAACCGCAATCGGCAGGACGGAGACGGCTCTTTCAAGGCAGACCGTAAGTGCGAACAGGGCAGAGACCGCCCTCATGGAAATGGAGGCGGAACTTGAGGACGTAAACAGGGAATTAAAGAACCATAAACTCAACGTGTTCGCCGACGCTTGCGACAAGGCGGGGCAGAAAATAGAGCAGTTCGGGAAAAGGATGACCGTTGTTTCTGCGGGGCTTGCCACGTTTGCGACGGCATCGGCAAAGATGGCGGTGGATTTCGAGGACGCAATCGCCAAAGTATCAACCATCATGGACGAGGGCGTGATGTCCGTGGATGAAATGGAGGATGCAATCATCGGTCTGTCAAACGAGACAGGGATTGCAGCCGGAGACATTGCGGACAACGTATACAACGCCATAAGCGCAGGGCAGGACACAGCGGATGCGGTGAATTTCGTGAGGGAATCGACGAAACTTGCGACGGCGGGGTTTGCGGAATCCGGAGACACGCTTGACATTCTGACAACGATTCTCAATGCGTATGGGCTTGAGGCAGAAAAGGTCACGGAAGTCTCTGACATGCTAGTCCAGACACAGAATCTAGGAAAGACGACCGTTTCCGAGTTGTCGTCTGCTATGGGAAAGGTGATTCCGACCGCAAACGCAAACGGTGTCGCCCTTGACCAGTTGTGCGCCGGATATGCAATCATGACGGCAAACGGTGTCGCCACGGCAGAAACAACGACCTACATGAACTCAATGCTCAATGAGTTGGGAAAGACAGGCAGCACGACGGACGTGATTCTGCGGGAAAAGACAGGGAAGTCATTCAGTGAACTCATGGCGAGCGGTTCAAGCCTTGCGGACGTGCTACAAATCATAGACGGGGCAGCGAAAGAAGAAAACCTCACCATGAGCGACATGTTCTCCTCTGCGGAGGCAGCAAAGGCGGGGTTGATTTTACTGGGAGATAGTGCGGATTCGTTCAACGGAACACTGAAAGAAATGAGGCAGTCAACAGGTGCGACAGACACGGCATTTGAGAAGATGCAGACGACCTCATATGACATAAAAATCGCAATGAATGAACTGAAAAACACCGTGCTGCAATTCGGGCAGACAATCATGTCATCCGCTGCACCGTTGGTCGAACAGTTCACGGAAAAGGTACATACATTGTGCGAATGGTTCGGCTCACTGGACGAGGGGCAGCAGCAGACCATACTCAAAATAGGGATGTTCACGGCAGCAGTAGGACCCGCAGCAATCGGAATCGGGAAGTTTGCACAGGGCATTTCATCCACGATTAAGGCGGGGCAGAACTTAGTCTCCGGCATTTCCTCCATCATTGCGAAAATCACGGCGAAAACGGCAGCGACGGCAGCAGGAACGGCAGCAGACACAGCGGGAACGGCAGCGACGGCAGCGCACACGGTCGCCACGGCAGCGTCAACAACGGCGACAACGGCATCAACGGTCGCAACAAAGGCACTGGGGTTTGCAATGAAAGCATTGCCCATTTTGGCAATCGCCGGATTGATTGCCGGACTTGTGGCATGGTTAGTCGATTTATATAAAAACAATGAGCAGTTCAGAGAAGCAGTAAAAAGAGTTTGGGAGACGGTAAAGTCCGCATTTGGAAATATACTGGAAATATTTAAAAAAGTCGGGGAAGTGGTCGGACAGGTATTCGGAAAAGTAAAGGAAGTCATTGGAAACGCCATGAGCGCAGCAAAGGACACGGTCGCCGAAAAGCTGAACAATATCAAATCCGCATATGAAGAAAACGGAGGAGGCATCAAGGGCGTTGTGGCAGCAGGATGGGAGGGAATCAAAGGGTATTACACCGCAGGGCTTTCTTTCATCGACAATCTGACCGGAGGGAAACTTTCGGAAATCAAGAATAAATTTTCTGACAAACTGGGAGAGGTCAAAGGGGCGGTCGGCGAAAAACTATCGGCAGTCAAAGACACGGTAAAACAGAAATGGAATGATATACAGGTAAGCTATGAGGAGGGCGGTGGAGGCGTTGCCGGAGTTCTTGAGGTGATATTCGACCAACAGGCTGAACTTGTACGAGGTGCGTTCGACGTGATTCAGAACATCACGGGAATCAACATGGAGGGAGTGAAAGAAAAAGTCGTTACTTTCATTCAGAAAATCCGGAACACGGTCGTTGATTTCGTCTATGAACTACCGAACAAAGTCAAGAGCGGGCTGCAAAGTGTAAGGGATGCGGTCGCAAATGCGTTCGAGACGATAAAGAATGTCATCACGGTGGCTCTCATGGCTATAAAAGAGGTCATCAGCGCAGCCGTTTCCATCATTACGTTGCCGTTCCGGTTCATTTGGGAGAACTGCAAGGCGGTTGTCATCGAGGTATGGGAGGCAATACGGGAAAAGGTTCAGACCGCAATCACGGCGGTGCAGGAGACCATTTCACGAATCATGACAGGCATTAAAACGGTGATGGTGGAGGCGTGGGATTCCATCAAGAGGAAAGTCGAGACAGTGCTTGAGAACCTAAAAATAATTATAAAGACGGTTTTCGATTTCTTCTACTCAAGAATTGAGTTTGTGCTGCAATCCATTTTAGCAATCATAACGACGATATGGACGGCAATCAAAACCAACGTGGAAACGATTCTTTCGGGGATGCGGGAGTTCATTGAAAACACATGGACGGCAATCAAAACCAATGTGACGGTGATTGTCAATGCAATAAAGACAGTGCTGACAACCGCATGGAACGCCATCAAAACAACGGTTACAACGATAGTCAACGCCATCATGACCACAGTTACAACGGTTTGGAACACCATCAAAGCCAACGTGACGACGATAATCAATGCAATAAAGGCGGTGCTGACAACCGCATGGAACGCCATCAAAACAACGGTTACAACGATAGTCAACGCCATCATGACCACAGTTACAACGGTTTGGAATACCATCAAGAACAATGTGACAACGGTTCTCAATGCGATAAAGGCGACCGTGACAACCGTATGGAACGCCATCAGCAGCACGATTTCATCCGTACTCAATGCGATACGGGCGACGGTTGCAAATATATTCAATGCTATACAAAGCACGACGATGACCGTGTGGAACGCCATCAAGACGGCAATCAGTACGGCAATCAATACGGCAAAGACAGCGGTGTCAACGGCGGTGAGTGCCATCAGCAGCACCGTGAGCAATGTGTTCAATTCCTTAAAATCGACCGTTTCAAATATATGGAACGGCATAAAGTCGGCAATCGAAACGCCGATAAACGCTGCGAAAAATGCAGTACATAACGCCATTGACGCAATGAAAAACGCCTTTAATTTCGAGTGGTCGTTGCCGAAACTAAAACTCCCGCACTTTTCAATTTCGGGGTCGTTCAGCTTGAACCCTCCATCCGTTCCGTCATTTGGAATCGAATGGTATAAGACAGGCGGTATCATGACGAACCCGACCGTGTTCGGGATGAACGGTTCACGGCTCATGGTCGGGGGTGAGGCAGGGGCAGAGGCAATCTTGCCATTAAGTGAGTTTTATGCAAAGCTGAACCACATGCTTGACCGGAAAATAGATGCAATCAATCAGCAGATAAAGGCGCATGTCGAGGTTCACACATACATCGACAGCGATGAAGTGTCGAACCGTACAACGGAAAAGGTCAGTGACAACCTAGCCGTCGAAAAGATAAAGAGGAGGTAAGCGATGAAGATTGACGAGACAGACATCCGGACATACAGTGCGAAACAGTTGACCGTTGACTATACGCTGCCCTCCACGGCGGTGAGCGTTGACATGTTCGACGGCGCACTGATTCCGTCCGAGGGTGAGACACACACACCGCTTTCGGGTGTCACGGTGGGCGTTCTGTTCAGAGGCAGGACGAGAGACGAGGTGCAGCGTTATGTCAGTGATTTCAATGCAATGCTGCAAAAAGGCGTTGCGCTCACTCTGGACGGATATTCAAGGCGGTTCAAAGGGTATATGACAGGGAACACACTTTCAAAGACCATTACAAAAGGGAGGTACACGGCAGACTTTACATTCACGGGGTACTGGTTCAGTGAGACGGTGACGCTTACATGGGAGAATGTTCATGAGGTGGAGTTTGAGGCAGCAGGAAACAGGTGGTCTCCGTGCAGGGTGACAATCACGGCGACGGAGTACATTGAGGAAATGAGAATCAACGGCTTTTCGGATGAAATCATCATCCACACGATTCCGAGAGGGGCGACGGTCATCATTGACGGGGAAAAAGGGTTCGTCACGATTGACGGGGAAAACAAGTTCAAGGATGTCGAGGGAATGATGGAGTTTCCGTTCTTAAAGACTGGGGATGCGAAAAGCCACCACCTCATATTTTCGGATAAAAACGCAATCGTGACGATTGAATACAATCCGATGTGGCTCTAGGGGGGGTGCAATATGGAACTTTTCAATGATATGCACGAAAAGGTGTGCAACCTGTCCGGAATAAAAGAAATCTGCATCACAAGCACTTTGAAAACAGGAGACAGGGAAATCTCTTTCCAGTACCGGAAAGATAACACCTATGCAAAAGGAATCAAAGAGGAGGCATATATCAGAACCAACGAGGACGAGTTCGTCATCAAACAGATTGAGCCGTCCGGCGACTGGTATAAATGCACCGGAATGATGAACGTCGAGGAAATGGAGGGCAGACAGTTCCCCACCGGATTTGAGACCGTGGAAAAGACTGCGGAGGACTGCTGCAATGAGGCAATAGCCGGAACGGGATGGACGGTTACGTTCTGCGGGGTAAAGAAAAAACGCACGGTCAGAATCGAACAGAACTGTTCGGCGTGGGATGTAGTGCAGCAGGTCATCAGCACATATCGGTGTGAAATCAAGTTCGATTCCATCCATAAGGGAATCGCAATCTATGAGCAGATAGGCGAGGACAGGGGAGCGTATTTCATGGAACGGCTAAATCTGAAAAGATTGCAGATACAGTCAAATTCATATAATTTCTGCACAAGGCTAATCTGCATCGGCAAAGACGGATTGATGCTCAACATCGGGGGAAAGAACTATCTTGAGAATTATCAGTATTCGAGGAAAGTCAAGACCTGCACATGGAAAGATGAAAGATACACCGACGAGGAATCCTTGAGGGAGGACGGGGAGGCGAAACTGGATGAACTGTCAAAGCCTTATAAATCATATACGGCAGACATCGTCAATCTTGTGGAGGCGGTGCAGGACGGGGAGGAAAGAGAGCGTTATCGGGAAGTATTCGACATAGCACTGGGAGACACGGTTCTCTTGATGTCAAAGTCAACGGGCATACGGGAAAGACACCGAATCGTGAAGATGTACCAGTACCCGCAGACGAGGTCAAAAAACAAGGTGGAACTTGCGAACACAAGGCTCTCTTTTGAGGAGGCGCAGAAAACGGAGCAGGAATTGTCATAAACGGGGAGGTGAGGAAATGCAAATCATAAGACACATAAAAGTGGATTTATACGGGGCGGTGAAACGGTTTGCGGTGGCAGCCAAGCAGATGGATATGGGTACAAGATATATCGGGGTCACGCTCATGGAGAATGGTGTCGTCTATGAAATACCGAACGATGCTGAAATCATTATCAACATGACAAAGCCGGACAGAACCCACGTCCATAATGACGGCGAAAAATCCGGAAACGAGGCTCTCATTCCGCTGACCCGCAACATGCTCATGGTTCATGGAACGGCATATTGCGAGGTACAGTTGTACCAGTACGGCGCATTGCTGACAAGCGCAAATTTTGAAATGGAGATTTTCCCGTCGCAGAGGGATGAATCGGAGATTGTACACTCCGGAGAGTATACGAGGCTTGAGAATACGATTCACGCTGCAAGGGAGGCGTTGCAGATCGCACAGGACACGCAGAACGCTATTGATGCAGCGGAGGCGTTGAGGGTAGCAGCAGAAAAGGCGAGGGAACTTGCGGAGCGGGCGAGGGAAATCAGAGAGAGCCGGAGGGAGGACAGCACGGCGAAAATCATTGCCGAGTGCGCCGAGACAATACGGGCAGCGGTGGAGCAGACACGGGCATGTCTCAAGGCGACGGAGCGGGCAGAGGAAATCATCATTTCACAGAGCGGGCTTGATGCGATACTGGCAGCAGTCCGTGACTATTATGAGCGCATCCGGCAGCTTGAAACGGACATCAACATCAACGTGGACGGTGGAACGCCTACCTCCACCGAATTGTTGCTTGTGGACGGTGGAACGCCGTTCACCACGGACTATGACAAATATAACGCAGGAAAGCCACACACGATATAAGAGAGGAGTGAGAGAAAATGGCAACGGCTACAATCCGAATCAAGAAAGGAACGACAGCGGAATGGACTGAAAGTCGTCGGGTACTTGACGACGGGGAAATGGGGCTTGAACTGACCACGGACGGACACCGAATCATCCGCATCGGGAACGGTGCGACGGAGTTCATGGACTTGCCTGTTTCGTTTGACATCGAGGAGGTCAGAGAAATCAAGAAAGGCATGGATGACAATGCCAAGACCTACTATGAGGACATGGTCAAGCGGGGCGAGGAGTACATTGCAGAAATCAAGGCGATGGCGACCACCGTTGAACTTGAGGACGAGGCGACGGGCATCAAATACCGGATGGGGTTGTCCGGAGGAACGATGTATTTTGAGGAAATGAAAAAAGAGGACACAGTTCCGGATGCCGGAGGCGATACGGAGGGCGGTGAGACCGGAGACGGTTCAGAGGAATCCGGAGAAACAGAAAACATAGGACAGGAGGAAAATGAGTAATGGCAGCAGGTGACAGAATATTCATGGCAAAAGAATCCACGTCACAGGAGATTCTTTCAAAGACAAATCAAATCATCGAGGCGGGAAAGGCAAAGCCGAAAAGATACGGCATGAGAATCAACCGCCTTGACAGCAATCCGGCGACCCGTGTGAAATATGTCCTTGATG
>OFFS01001349.1_pt1 | contig 11063 bp, 11 predicted proteins | sample 1521541 | NCBI WGS metagenome assembly OFFS01 (sample SAMEA3504127, study PRJEB24116) | mouse gut metagenome | biome: mouse gut; feature: mouse-associated habitat; material: faeces | place: Denmark | collected 2011 | reverse complement strand
CCCCGGACGGCTGTGTCCGGGGCGCTTTGGGATTCAATAAGCCCTGCGGAGGATGGCGGGCGGGGGGTAGTCCGCGCCGAAGGTGTCCACGCTGACCCGCTCCATGATCTCGGGGGTGACGGGGCGGTTGACCACCGCCTCCATCCCGGTGTCCACCGGCTCCAGCTCCACGTTTTCCAGGCGCTCCACCTCGTCCCAGCCCTCCACCACCCGGCCGATGGCGGTGAAGCGGCCGGCCAGCCTGGCGTGGTCCCCCAGGGCGATGAAGAAGCAGCTGCCGGAGGAGAAGCTCTGGCCGTCTCCGGCCATGGCCACCATCCCCTTGGTCACCGGGGGGTTGCCCTCGAAGCCGTTGGCCGCGAATTCGCCGTCGATGAAGTAGTCCAGGTCGGGCCGCCCCTCGTCCAGATAGCGGGGCTGGACGACGAAGCCGGGGACGATGCGCTCGATGCCCATGCCGTCGTAGGCCCCCGCCCGGGCCAGGGCGATGACGCTGGCGCAGGCGTTGGGGGCCCACCGGGGGCACAGCTGGAACACGATGGTCCCCCCCGAGGCCATGCGGATGGTGAGCCGGGGGTCTCTTCTCTCGTTCATAGGCGCCTCAGTCCATCAAGGAGCACACCAGCTCGGTATAGGCGGCGGGGTCGTCGATGGGCAGGCCCGCGATCAGCAGGGCCTGGTGGTAGAGCACCTGGGCGTACTTGGCGGCGCGGTCCCGGTCGCCCCCGTCCAGCGCGGCCTTCAGCGCCGCGAAGGGGGCGGCGGCGGGGTTGAGCTCCAAAATGCGCTCCGCCTTCATGGGCCCCATGGGGGAGGAGCCCTCCATTTTGGCGAAATACTTTTCCATCTCCAGGGACACGGGGCCGTCCGCCGTCAGGCACACCGGGGCGGTTTTCAGCAGCCTGGACACCCGGGCCTCCTTGATCTTGCCGTCCAGCGTCTCCTTCACGAAGTCCAGCACGCTCTTGGCGTCCTCGGCCTGCTTCTCCTGCTCCGCCTTCTCCTCCTCCGTCTCGGGCAGGGCGTCCGGATCGGACACCGACTTCAGCTTCTTGCCCGACACCTCGGCCAAGGCGTTCATCACGAACTCGTCCACCTCCTCGGTGAGACAGAGAATCTCCCAGCCTTTGTCGGCGATGCGCTCCACCTGGGGCAGACGCAGGGCCTGGGCGGCGGAGTCCGCGCAGACGTAGTAGATATACTCCTGGCCCTCGGCCATGCGCTCCACATATTCGGCCAGGGAGGACAGCTTGGACTCCTTGGAGGTGGTGAACAGGAGCAGGTCCTGGAGGAGCTCCTTTTTCGCGCCGTAGCCGTCCACCACGCTGTACTTGAGCTGGCGGCCGAAGGCGGCCCAGAACTGCTCGTACTTGTCCCGGTCGTCCTTCATGAGCTTGAGCAGCTCGTTTTTGATCTTCTTCTCCAGGGCGGCGGCGATGATTTTCAGCTGGCGGTCGTGCTGGAGGACCTCCCGGGAGATGTTCAGGGAGAAGTCGGGGGAGTCCACCACGCCGCGGACAAAGCGGAAGCAGTCGGGGAGCAGGTCGGCGCACTTGTCCATGATGAGCACGCCGGAGGAGTAGAGCTGGAGCCCCTTCTGGTACTCCCGGGTGTAGAAGTCGTAGGGCGTCTTCTCCGGGATGTAGAGCATGGCCTTGTAGGTGACCGCCCCCTCGGCGCTGGTGTGGATGACGGTGAGGGGGTCCTGCCAGTCGTTGAACTTCTCCTTATAGAAGGCGTTGTACTCCTCGGGCTTCACCTTGGACTTCTGCCGCTGCCACAGGGGCACCATGGAGTTGAGGGTCTTCCACTCTTTGACGGTCTCCCACTCGGGCTTGTAGTCCTCGGGGGCGTCCTCCGGCTTGTCCTTCATCCGGTAGTCCTCCACCTCCATGGTGATGGGGTAGCGGATGTAGTCGGAGTATTTTTTGATAAGCTCTTGTAATTTATAGGTATCTAAATACTGGTCGTAGTCCTCGCCCTCGGCGTTGGCCTTGATGTGCATGACCACATCGGTGCCGGGGGCCTCCTTCTCGCACTGGGTGACGGTATACCCGTCCGCCCCGTCGGACTGCCACATCCAGGCCTCGTCGCTGCCCCAGGCCCGGGAGATGACGGTCACATGGTCGGCCACCATGAAGGCAGAGTAAAAGCCCACGCCGAACTGGCCAATGACGTCGATCTTGCCGGCGGCCTTGTCGTCCTCGCTGAGGCCGGCCTTGAACTGGCCGGAGCCGCTCCTGGCGATGGTGCCCAGATTGGACTCCAGGTCCTCCCTGCTCATGCCCACGCCGTTGTCCGACACGGTGAGCAGCCGCCCCTCCTTGTCGGGCACGATGGTGATTTTCAGGTCCTTCCGCTTCACGCTCACGCTGTCGTCGGTGAGGGACTTGTAGGCCAGCTTGTCCTCGGCGTCGCTGGCGTTGGAGATGAGCTCCCGGAGAAAAATTTCCTTGTGGGTGTAGATGGAGTTGACCATCAGGTCCAGCAGCCGCTTGGATTCCGCCTTGAATTGCTTCTTTGCCATGATTCTGATTCCTCCGTGTATATAAATTTCCTTTGATAACAATACGGTTAGCACTCCTCTATCTAGAGTGCTAACCGTATTCTAGCGCACCTCCCGCAAAAATGCAAGAGGGTTTACAAAATATTTACACTTTCCCGTCAGTCCCCCAGGCCCAGGTTTCGGTAAAAGATCATCTTCCCGGTCTCCACGTTCCAGCAGGCGAAACAGCTGCTGTCATCATGGAAGGACAAAATTCCATCCCGAAGGTTAAAGTAGAACCAGTTGTTCGTCCCGGAGGGCGGGAGGGTAACTATAGGCAGAAGTTCACTGTCGTAGACCGTCCAGCCTCCCGCAAGCACAGCGGCGCAGAAGGAGTCCGGGCGGAGCGGATCGACTGTCAGGTTGATATAGCGCCCCTCCAGCAGCCGTTCCCCGGTGGACAGGCGGTACAGATAATGGCGGTCCTCCCCACCGCTCTGCCCCTCCAGAATGGCCAGGTCCCCTTGGCGCAGGTAGAGCCAGAAGCCCTCCGGCACGTCCCTCAGGGAATAGGACCGGCCGTTTACCGTGATGGTCATGGTGCCGTTCTCCCAAACCCCGTCCTCACAGACGCTCCAGCGCCGGTCCGCGTCTTCGCCGCACCACTGGTCCCACTGGCTCTGCTCCACCCAGAAGATTTTCCCGGTGTCGGGCTGGAAGACCCGGGCCTGGGCATTTTCCCAGCTGCCGTCGGAGTCCTCGTCCGCCCTCTGCCCCAGGCAGACCCCCTGGTCCAGCCAGGTCAGCCCGGTGACATGCTGAACAAAGGTCAGCATCTCAGGCACTTCGTCCTCAGACACCCCCAGCTCGGCCCAGGACCAGTCCTGCCGGGCTCCGGTGGCGCTGTCCAGCACAGTACACCCCTCCGGCCGGAGGAGGAACAGCCGGTCCTCCCGGTTGGTGTAGCTGACAAAGGCAAAGTCGGTCATCCAGCTGCCGTCCTCGGCGGCCACGGCATACCGCAGGCCGCTGTTGCTGTCCTTCCAGGCCTCATCCACCCGGGCCAGCAGCAGCACGGGCAGAGCCAGGTCCTCCCCGCCCTGGCGGCAGGTATAGGGGGTGACATGCTGATACACCGGGTCCACCACAATTTTCCCCTCCCGGGTCATCAGGCCGTAGAGGGCAGTGGGCCAGTCAGAGAAATACTCCTGCACCTCTCCCTCCCGCTCCCAGCGGTTGAAGGAGTAGGCCTGGCCCCCCACATAGGGCACCAGGAGGCCGTAGTCCGGCCCGGGAATCAGGCGGTCGGTGCGGTCGGGATACCACCGCCCGCCGTCGGTGTCGGGCAGGCGGCCGGTCCTCTCCTCCAGCCGGGACCAGTCCACCTGGACGCCGGAAGCGCCCTTCCCCTCCGCCGGAGCGGAGGAGGCCGCCGGCCCGGACGGGGCGCAGCCGGCCAGCAGCAGGGTGGACAGGAGCAGGGCCAGACAGCGATTTTTCATGGCTCAGCCCTCCACGTCGGTCACGGGGACGTAGCCCTCCAGCGCCGCCAGCTTCTGGCCGTCAGGCCCCAGCACCCAGTCGTAGAGGATGCGGGTGGGGCTGTCCTGGGGGGCGTCCTTGTCAATGGAGACGAAATAGGGGTTGAGGAAGGGGTACTCCCCCGCCCGGATGGCCTGGGCCGAGGGGGTCACCCCGTCGATGGCCAGCACCTTCAGCCCCCTGGCCATCTCCATGTCGTTGGCGTAGTAGTAGACGGTGTAGCCCAGGGCGGCGGCGGAGTTGTCATACTCCCGCACCGCGTTGAGCAGCCCCTCCATGCTGTTGGAGGTCCAGGTGGCAGGGGGCTCCATGGGCTCGGCCCCCTCCATCACCACCTTTTCAAACATGGTCTGGCTGCCCGCCCCCTGGTTGCGCTGGAAGGGGACGATCTCCAGGTCCTCGCCCCCCACCTGGCTCCAGTTGGTGATCTCTCCGGTGTAAATCCTCCGCACCTGGTCGGCGGTCAGGCCGTCCACCGGGTTGTCCCGGTTCACCACAAAGACCAGCGCGTCGGTGGCGAAGGGGGTGAGCAGCCACCGGCCCTCCCCCTCCAGCTCGGCCAGGGCCAGCCGGGCGGGGACCTCTCCCCAGCGGGATTTGGGGAGGACATCGGTCAGATGCTGTTCCACCGTCCGCCAGGGGAGCAGGCGGTCGTCCTGAAAAAGCAAGGCGGTCTGACGGGGGACAATCCCCTCCACCGCCCCGCTCCGGGGTTTCTCCAGCCCGGCCAGCACCCGGAGGAGGGTGGTCTTGCCGCAGCCCGAGGGTCCGCTGAGGGCGGTGACGCCGGCGGCTGGGATATTTAGGGAAAAGCGGTCCAGAACGGCTCTGCCCCCGAAGGAGACCGTGAGGTCTTTGCAGCGGATCACCGCCCCCACCCCCTTCCCCATCGAGCCAGACCGGCCCGCAGGACACGCTCCAGCACCATGCTCAGGGCCACCGTCACCGCCGTCCAGGCGAAGAGCTCCGGGATATCCAGATAGTACTTGGTGTAGTAGATGCGCTGGCCCAGGGAGGGCTCGGGCAGACAGAGGACCTCCGCCGCCACCCCCGACTTCCAGGCCAGACCGGTGGCGGTGGTGAGGGCGGTGAGGATGTAGGGCCGCAGGGCGGGGAGATAGACAAGGACCACCTGCTTCCACCGGGAAAACCGATAACACCGGGCCAGCTCCAGCAGCCTGGGGTCGATGGCCTGGATGCCCCGGGACAGGTTGTCCCACACCACGGGGGTGACCATCATGGCGGAAATCACCGCCGGGACGGTGTTCCGGCCCGTCCACAGCAGTACCAGCAGGATGAAGGAGGCCACCGGGGCGGCCCGCACCACCCGGACGGCGGGGGAGAGGAGGTGGTCGCACCATCGGGAGGAACAGGCCAGCACAGCCAGCGCCGCTCCCGCCAGCACGCCGCAGGTCAATCCCAGGGCAATGCGTCCCAGGGAGGTGAACACCGTGGCCCAGAACTCCCCCGTCCCCATCAGGCCGGCCAGAGCGCTCCAGACGGAGGCGGGGTAGGGGAGCAGCAGCTCGTTGCCCTTGCCCCCCACATGCCGGTCCACCCAAAAGGCGCAAAGCTGCCAGACCCCCAGCCAAAAGGCCGGGGGCAGCAAGGCGCGGATGAAGTTTTTCAGGAGATCACGCCACCCCATAGTAGAAGGAGTCGTAGGGCAGGCCGCCGCCGATGGACTCGGGAGCCGCCTGGAAAAGGATGGAGTAATAGTCCTCCAGCATGGTCCGCATCGCCTGGCCGGTGACGAAGGTGAGGGAACACTGGGGGATGGCCTTCTCCGCCACCTTCTCGTTGGGCAGGATGCCCAGCTCCACCGCCAGAGAGCCTGCGTCCGGGCCCTCCATGAAAGAGATGGAGTCGCCGTACAGGTCGAGAAAAGCCTCAATCAGGGCGGGGTCGCTCTTCTCGAGGAACTCGGCGCGGGCCACCACACAGCCCATGGGCAGCTCGCTGCCCTCCAGATCCATCCAGGCGTCGGACAGGGAAACGGCCTCCCGGATGTTGCTGTCCTTCACCAGCAGAGCGGTGGCGGCGGGGACGGGGAGCATGCAGATGCCGGCATGGTCGGAGGACATCTTGGCGGTGATCTCCTGGGGGGTGAGCCACTGGATATTCACATCAGAGGGGGACACGCCGTTGCCCTCCAGCAGGTGGTTGAGGATGTGCTCCGGGTTGGCCCCCTTGGTGTTGGAGGGGGCGTAGAGGGTCTTGCCCGCCAGGTCGGCCAGGTCGTGGACGGTGTCCCCCTTCTCCAGGATATAGAGCACCCCCAGGGTGTTGACGGCCAGCACCTGGATGGCCCCGCCGCTTTTAGAGGACAGGTTGGCGGCCACGTTGGTGGCCACGGCGGCGATGTCCACATCCTTGTTAATCAGGGCGTCGGTGACCTCCTTGTTGTCGGTGACAATGGCGCTGTCCAGGATGAAGGGCATATCCGCAAAGGCGTTCTCGGCGGAGTAGTATTTCATCAGCCAGGAGGCGCCCACCCCGGTAGGTCCGGAGAGGGCCATGAACTTGATGACAGGGACGTCCGCCACCGGGGCGGACTGGTCCGCGGAGCCGGACCCGTCCGGCAGGCCGGAGCCGGAACCGGGGACGGAGGAGGAAGTCCCGGCGGGGGGATTTTTGGGCCCGCAGCCGGCCAGCAAGGCCAGGGCCAGGGCGGCGGTAAGGAGCAGAGAGAGGGTGCGTTTCATAAGAATCTTCCTTTCTGATTTACAGGACTGTCTCCAGTCCCGCGGGGTCGATGACGGCGATGGACTTGCCCTTCCGGACGATGAGACCGCCGGCCTCCAGGGCGGCGAAGGCCCGGTAGAGGGAGGCCCGGCTTATCCCCAGCTGCCGGCACAGCTCCGTGGCCGGGCAGGAGCTGCCTCCGTTGGCCAGCAGGTAGCGGGCCAGCTTGCCCTCCACCCCCGGCTGGGCCAGGGTCTGCAGCCGCCCGGACAAAAACCGGATGCGGCCGGTGAGATAGCGCAGATAGTTTTCCCGAATCTGGCTGTGTTCAGCCAGCAGACGGTCTACCAGGGACTGCTCCAGCATCAGGCACCGGCTGGGGCCCTTGGCGGTGATGGTGGAGGCGAACTCCGGCTCGTCGCTGTACAGGGCGGCGGCCCCGAACAGGTCCCCCGGCTGCAGCACGCTGACAGCCAGGCTCCCCTTTGTCACCTGAAGCCGGCCCAACAGCACCACCCCCAGGCAGCGGCGGAAGTGCCGGGGGCTGTACACCACCCCTGGGTCAAACCGGACCAGACCGGCCCCCTCCAGCTCCGTCAGGGAGCGGAGCAGCGACCTGTCCACCTGCCGGAACAGCGGGCAGCCGGCCAGCAGAGTGAGTTCCTCCTGTTTGAGGGACAAAATGACCACCTCTGATTGTCTAATTTGAGACAAACCGGATTATACAGGAGAAGGGAGAAAATGTCAACCCCGGCAGCGGAAAAACTGCCGGGGCTGCGGGTACAGCTTCTTATTCCTTTTTGGCCCGGACGGTCTCCTCCCGGGCGCGGTTCTGGACCACGTTCACCTGACCGATCAGCTCCGAAACCTGGCCCAGGTCGCCGGGACCGGCGCAGGTGGCGGTGATGAGAAAGAGGGCGGGGCCGGAGATGACCTCGCACTGGGCCTGATACAGCCGCTCTCCGTTCTCGCTGATCTCCTTCCAGCCCCAGCGCAGGGCGCCGCCCTTCAGCTCCCGGCCCTCCAAGCCGTTGAGAGCGGACAACTGGTCGGTGAAGCGGGCGTCGCCCTCCCGCATCCGATAGGAGCTCACCCGCCAGACGGGACTGTCAGAGGAGGCGTCGCTCCAGAGGTGGGCGCCGCTCCCGTTCTCCCAGCGCTCCCACTCGTAACGGAGGACGCCGGGCAAGGTGAGGCGCAGGACGCCCAGATGGTGGGTAATCAGGTCCTTCCGGTAGCCAGGGGCGAACTCCTCCGCCAGTTGAGGGCCGTCGGGCAGGACGGGGTTCCGGCCCGCCAGGGCACACACCTCGGCGTAGGCCTCCCGGGGCAAGGGGAGGGAGGGGGCCAGCTTGGCCGCGCGTTCCAGGTCGTCCAGGATGGAGGCGTTCACCGCCTCGTCCTCCCAGCTGCGGACAGAGGGGGCGAAGCAGCACCTCTCCCACAGGGCGTTGATGGCGCGGTTGCGGTAAAATTTGGCGTCCCGGGTCAGGCCGTTCCAGAGGAAGAACCGATTTGCCAGCGCCTCGACTCCCCCCTCTTCCAGCAGGCCGGCCAGCTCGGACAGCCGGAAGCGGCCCACAGGGGTGACCACCGTGTCCGGGATGTCCTGGGGGGCGTACTGCTCCAGGTCCCAGCACAGCTGCATCCCGGATACCCCTTTCCCGCTCTCCTGACGGCATACGTCCACCAGGGTGCGCAGCCAGGGGTAGAAGTGCTCCTCCTTCATCCGCTGGAAGTCCCGGTGGCGGTAAAAGCCGGTCTCGTCCTCCACCGTCAGAGAGTGAATGGGCAGGTTGTCCAGCAGCTCCACCGCCGCCCGGTGCAGCCCCGCCCCCGCCGGGGTGGACACGCAGCCCCCCCGCACCAGCCAGAGACCCGCCGGGTCCTCCGACCGGCGCCAGAGAAAGCCCACCTCGCCTCCCAGAGGGCACAGGATGACCTTCAGACCGCCCTCCCCGGCGGTCAGGCGGTAGTTCTGCTCCGCCGCCAGAATCTTCGCCGCCTCCAGCAGCGCCTCCGGGCGGTCGATCCTGCCGGGGAAACTCAATCCGATGCTCATGCCGCTACCCCCTTTCGCGTGTTCTTTCCTTTTTTTAAAGGAAAAACTTTATATTTTTCCGCTGTTATGCCTCTTGCTCCGCCTTCAGCCCGATGCTGCCCGCGTTGGAACGGAGCGTGTGAAAGGCGGCCCAGTCCACGGGCGCGCCGGCAAAGACCTCCACGGCGGCGTCCAGCAGGGTGCGCAAGTCCCAGGCGATGAAGTCCAGGTAGCCGAAAACAGTACCTGTGGCTCCGCCGGTGAAGGTGACGATCCCCTCGCCGCAGCGGGCTTCAATCGCCTGCTCAAGCTGGTCCCGCAGGTTCAGGATATCCTTTTTATCCACCCCATCCAGAGGGTAGTAGAAGAAGCCGGGGACCACCCCGTCCTGATGGAGACGGTCCATATAGTAGTCGTCGTTCTGGAAATAGCCATTGAGTAGGGGTATGCAGCAGGTGACCCCCACATACACGTCGCCCCGAAGCGGCCAGTCCTCCTCCTCAGAGGGCTTGCCCTCGTAAGCGGTGTACCGCTCGCCGGCCAGCTCCGGGTCGTTGGCCCGGGGCCAGCCCTCCGGGTCCACCTGGCGGGCCACAAAGCCGGCCAAATGGTTCAGCGGAATGGACTCCCGCTCCGCCGGGACCTCCAGGACCTCCAGACGGTCCACATACCGCATGGCGGCCAGCTCCCCCAGGGCCTGGTCCAGCAGGATATAGATGATGTTGTAGACCTGACCCTCGTTCTCCTTCATCAGGGGGGCCAGCTTTTCGCAGTACAGCTTCAGGTTCAGACTGCTGTTCTGCGTCTTTTCCGGCCAGACACGGACATCTTCCAGGGCGACATCCTGACCGTAGATCCGCAGGGCAAAGTTTTCGCTTCGGGTGCGGCCCACCTTGATATTCCAGCTTTTCAGCAGCTCCCGGGGGGCGTGCTGCCGGAAGTAAGCCAGCTGGAACAGCCGGGACCTGTCCCCTTCAGGGGTGAGGATCAGCTCGTACTTCTCCCCGTTGTGGCCCAGCTCAAAGGCCACGTCGGCAAAGGCGGGGGAGAGCAGCTCGGCACACCGGGATACCAGTATCTCGCTGACCGCCTCCCGGTCCTCTTCCTCCATCAGGGCCCGCAGCTCCCCCTCCCCGGCCAGGAAGGAGGCCCAGCCCTCCTCTGTCCGCATCCGGAAGGGCTTGATGTTGATGGGCAAGGACAACTCTCTCATGCGTTCTTCATTCATAAAGTGCGCTCCTCTTTAGGCATTGTTTGGGCATATTGGCAATTATCAAACAAGCCCTAGTTCAAACTGGCCAGATAAGCCGCCGGGCCGCTCTCATACAGGTTGCCCCCGTGGGCGTCCAGTATGACGGTGAGGGGCATATCGGCCACCTCCAGCCGGCGTACCGCCTCGCAGCCCAGGTCCTCCCAGCAGATGACCTCCAGCTCCCGGACGCAGGCCGCCATCAGCGCCCCCGCGCCCCCCAGGGCGGCCAGGTAGACCGCGCCGTTTCTCACCACCGCGTCCTTGACAGCCCGGTTCCGGGCCCCCTTGCCGATCATAACGGCCTGGCCCAGGTCCAGCAGACGGGGGGAGTAGGCGTCCATCCGCCCGCTGGTGGTGGGGCCGGCGGAGCCGATCACCTCCCCGGGCCGTTCCGGTGTTGGGCCTACGTAATACAGCGCCGAGCCTTTTACCGGGAAGGGCAGCTCTTTTCCAGCGTCCAGCAGCTCCATCATCCGCTTGTGGGCGGCGTCCCGGGCGGTATACACCGTCCCGGACAGCAGCACCGTGTCCCCCGCCCGCAGCGGGGCCAAGTCCTCCCGGGTGACGGGAGTGGTCAGTTTATGTTGCATCAGGGTACCTCCTATTTCTCCACAGACTTCCCGTTCCACTCAAACCGCCGGAACCGGGTGCCCTTGTGAGTGAGCTGACCCAAAGTGTTTTCCTCCAACGCTTTCCACGCCCGATAGGGGATGTAGCAGCGGATACTCTCCCCACTCTCCCTGAGCTCAAACTCGGCGGCGTAGGAGGTGGAGATTACCCCGTTGTTGTCGGTGGTGGTGTACTGCCGCTTCCGTCGCAGAATGGCGGCTTGCGTCAGCTCCGGGGAATTTTGATTGTTGATAAACTCTGTGATGCTCCGAATCAGAATGACTACAAAGGCGCACACAACAATCACGACAAAGAATTCCATCCCGCAATTACCCCTTTCAAACGTCATCTTTTTCCTTTGCCAGGGGAACAAACGCCCTCACAGCACCTCCGTTGCCCTCCGGGTGACGTGACAGCTCACGTTCACCGCCACCGGCAGGCCGGCCACA
>OFFS01001346.1_pt1 | contig 11082 bp, 9 predicted proteins | sample 1521541 | NCBI WGS metagenome assembly OFFS01 (sample SAMEA3504127, study PRJEB24116) | mouse gut metagenome | biome: mouse gut; feature: mouse-associated habitat; material: faeces | place: Denmark | collected 2011 | reverse complement strand
CTATGCTTAGTCCAAGACCAAAATGTGACTTATCCGTATGTGACTTATCGGCACAATAAAAGCGGTCAAAAATGTAAGGTTTGTCCTCGTCAGAAATTCCCCGTCCGTGATCAATAACAGAAATAGTGATAGCCTTGCGTGACAGAGTGGCTTTTATTTGGATTGAAGCTTTCATTTCAGAATGCGAAATGGCATTATCCATGAAAATGCTTAAAATTTGAAAAAGGCATTCCTGGTCTGTGTATAATATGGGAAAGTGGACATCCATAAAATCCGCATCTAAGGGCATTCCTTTTTGGCTGCATACCGGTTCATAAGCTTCATAAAGAGCGATCAGCAAAGTATCAATATTTACCATTGTCTTATTGATCTTGCGTGTTCTGGAATCTGAGGAAGCCAGTAAAAGCATGTCTTTAATCAGCTTTGACATTCGCATTGTTTCTGCATCTATAATATTGGCGGCCTTTTGGATATCAGGTATGCCGTCGCTTAATCTGTTTATTTTGTCATTGTTGGCAAGTATGACTGCAAGCGGCGCTTTTAGCTCGTGTGAGGCAGCGGCAATAAAACCTTTCTGGCTTTTTAGTACTTTTTCGGTTGGTTCTATAGCGTGTTTCAGCAGAAATCGGCTTACAATTATGATACAGAATAAGGAGATAACCCATAGCAGTATATAAAAAGGCAGTTGTTTCCCTATCAGTTCAAAAATTGTCTTTTGCCGGTGCAGCAGGCTCAGATAAAACAGGGTTCCGTTTTTGTCAATGACAACAGCCGGTATCCCCCAATATTTATCATGTGAACTACCGGAAAAAGATAAAACCCCGCCTTGTGTTGTAGCCTTTGTCTGATCCAATGCTGTGACAGATTCAACATTTGCCTTCTCTGTAAATTGACATAATAAAAAGGTTATATCGGTTGGAAATGAGAGAGGGCTTTGATAAATCACATTTCCCTGTGCATCCTTTAGCAGGGCAAAAATGGAATAGTTATCTTCGTAGGGCTTAATAACCGTTTGCGGGCTTTTTTCCGGATTTTCCAGTTCATAAATCATTAACATAGAAAGCCGTCCGAAAAAAATACTGTCGTTTTGCCGTTTATTATCAATGAAATCATTGCATAAAATTCCAATAATGACGGTTATGATAGACATAATGGAACTGATAAAAATAAGATGAAGTTTTTTATATAAATGCTCCAGCATTTTTGTCCTCCAATTTATAGCCAGATCCGTAAACCGTTTTTATTTCGCAGCAGCTTCCTATCTCCCGTAACCGTTTCCTGAGAAACGAAATATAATTATCCACGTTTCCGGGTACGATGTCTGTATCGGTTCCCCAAATTTTGTATATCAGCTGCTCTCTGGTAATGAGGGATTGGGGGTGGTTTATAAAGGCAGACAGTACCTCGGACTCTTTCGCAGTTAAAAGCAGGGAATTTTTGCCGCATGACAAGATACGTTCCATCTGATTGAAAGACAGATCGGAAAAGCAAATGTGCATTTCCTGTTTTATTTCGGCGGGACGCCTGGTCAGCGCTCTGATGCGGGCAAGCAGTTCTGCGATATGAAAAGGTTTTACCAGATAGTCATCTGCACCATTGTCCAGTCCCTCTATTCTGTCATTTAGTTCTGACATCCCCGTAATAATAATGACAGGAATTGCAATTCCCTTCCGGCGCATGGCCTTAATAATTGTCATTCCGTCAATGATGGGGAGCATACGGTCAACGACTGCCAGGTCATAGCAGTATTCTATATTCAGTGCGTGGATCATGGCGGTTTCCCCATCATAGCAGCAGTCAACTATATATCCGGCTTTTTGCAGTTCATCCTGTATGGAACTGCAAAGTTCTATATCATCTTCAAGCAATAGTATTTTCATGATATCAAATCCTCTTTCCATGGTGTTGTTCCACATATGGCTGGAAAGACATTTTTCCATTTGCGGGTTCCTCTTTTCTATTCAGTATAGCAGATAATTCTATAAAAATCCTATAAAAAGTGACGTTTAAATCGATTCCGGTTACAAGATTTTTTTAGGACTTTGCAGTTAAAATGAAAAAAAAACAGAAAGGAAGTTTTATTATGAAAAATCAAAAAATGTGGAAGGGTTTAGTAATTGGATTGTGCATATCAGCTCTTACAGGATGTGGCACTGGAGCAGATGAAAAGACAGGGGGTGGGAATATGCCTGCAACAGAGTATCAAAGCAGCATATTTGATGACGAGGATATGCATTCAGATGAAAATGATGACATTGCTCCTAAAGCAGATAATGCAGATGGCAATAGCAGCCAGGAAAACAAAGACAGTTCCCTGCCGGATGGGAATGGAACAAACGGAGCGGACGCTTCGCAGGAGAACCAGAGCAATACCACGGCTAATGGTACAGATGAGAAAGTAGATGCAGACAGCCTGTATGCATCAGCGGTTATCACAGGGAGCGTTGTCGATTTTTCGGATGGTGGCTGTACAGTAAGTGCCGCCGTAACAGAAGACGATGGAAAAACCGGCGTAGTTGCTGCACCCGGGTATGAAAGTGAGGATACAAATGTAGAGGTGACATATCAGGAGGGATGTGGGGTTCAGATTGCAACCATCTATACTTCAACCGGGATAGCAGAATTGGAGCAGGCATCTGTAGCTGACATTAAGAAACAGTCAAGCGTTATTATCTATGGGAGCTTTGAGGACACACATCATGTAACGGCTACAAAAGTTATCATATGCCATAGAACAGCCTGAACAACAGGAGGTATTCATTTTGAGATTCTATCAGCTTGCCTTTCGGTATTTATGCCGGAAGAAGTCTAAAACATTTATTTTACTTTTGGTATTGCTGTTCATAAACAGCATGATCCTGGGTTCTTACATGATTCTGCATGCCACAGAGGATTCCCGGATTACTATGCAGGAAAAGATGGGGACCAAGGCGGTACTGGAAGTGAAGGGGAGTGACCGATTTATTACGGAAAATGAGGTCAGGGAAATCCGGGATATGGATGGAGTGATATCCGTCAACCGCATGGCTGACAGTGCCGTTTATCCCGTTAATTTTAATCCCATTACGAACAGTGATTCCGAGGAAGAAAATAACTGGAAGGTAACGCTGCTGTCTTATGATGAGCTGGAACGTGACAGCGCCTTTAGTGACTTAAGATACCGCCTGATGAAGGGGGATATGATTACGGAGGGCTCTGGGAAAGGGGCTGTGATAAATTTTGCGCTGGCGGATGCAAATGGCCTTGAAATAGGGGATGAGATGGAAGTCGGGACAGAAACAGGGAGTGTGATCAATGTAAAGATCATAGGTGTTTTTGTTGCGGGAAGTGAGAGAAACCAGATGGATACCCTGCCGGCGGTAAACCGTATCGAAAACCAGATTTTTATTGACAATGAATCCTATACGGGGCTATTCGATAATGCGGGTTACCGTAAGATAGCGGTATATACCAAAAAACCGGATCAGATAGATGTTCTGGTACAGGAATTAAAAGATTTTTTGGGTAGCAGAGTGGAGATCACCACTGCTGATATATTATATCGTCAGCTGGAGGTGCCGCTGAACAGGATAGTCCGTGTGATGAAACTTATGCTGGTATTCACGCTGGCTGCAGGGGTGACAATTACTTCAATATTACTCTGTATGTGGATGAGGTCGAGAAAAAGGGAAATTGCTGTTTTTATCAGTATGGGAAAAAAGAAAACGGATATTCTTATGCAGGTTTTTATGGAAACGGCAGCCGTCTTTTGTTTGTCTGTATTTGGCGCCTGTGTAATAGGAAGTGGGATGGCAGGAATTATGAAGGAACTGCTCATGAAAGAAAATACGGCAGTTCTCCTGTCAGTTTCCTTACAGGCAGGGGATATTGCAGCAATGTTCTTTGCAGGAGGCTGTATAGCGGTTATTGCTGTCTGTATTTCATTGCTGCCCATTTTAAGGGCAAACCCAAAAGACATTTTATCAAAAATGGAGGGATAGTAAATGAGCGGTTTTAGTTTGGCATGGCGTTCTGTTATCAGAAAACCTGTAAAAAGCATCCTGCTGTTTGTAACTGTATTTACCATCAGCCTGCTGCTGTTGGCTGGAATGAGCAGTGGAAAAGCAACTGTTCAGATGCAGGATAATACAAGGCAGGCAGTCGGGGCAGGGCTTCTGCTGGAAGAAAATGAAGCAGACCGGCACCAGAGGATTGATGAGTTATCAAGGCAGCTTGATCATAAGGAAGGCAGCCTGGGCGGATACCATCAGGAAAAAATTACAATAAACGGAGTAGAAAACTGGAGAACATGGACGGATAATTCTTTTGAAACCCTGTTAGTGGAGGATATCGAAAAAATAGCGGGTACAGAAGGAATTACCGATTACAATATTACAACAGTTACAACGGCTGCAAGACCAGTTGGTTTTATCCGCATTGAGGACGAGGATGTGGATCAGTATAGCGACCTTGGAGGCGTGTCGCTGGTCGGGAACAAAGATATGTCCATGGACTCCAATTTTCTTTCGGGAAATGCTTTTATCATGGACGGCAGAATGATTAAAGAAGGTGAAAAGGATGTCTGTGTCATTTCGGCAGAGCTTGCAGATAAAAACCAATTAGAAATTGGAAGCAGAATAAGTTTTGGCAACTGCCGGGATAAAGAGGATCCTATGGTTTATGAAGCAGAAGTTGTCGGCATCTATCAGGTAAACCAACCAATAGCTCCGTATATGTATGGGGATACTTACCGGTCTGAAAATATTATTTTTACGGATTTGGATTTCCCTGAAAAGGTGGATGGAAAGGCAGGCGACCCATTATATCAAAAGGCATATTTTAAGATTGCAGATGTGGATGAATATGAAGCTGTAAAGATAAGTGTAATGGGAGCAGATATAGCGTGGGAAAGGTATGACCTGATTGACAATAACGGAAATATGAATACCCTGTCCGCAAATTTTAATGAAATGGAGAAGTACAGCAGAACTTTAGTCTGGGTAATTTCAGGGGCAGGCCTGATTATCCTGTTCCTTATTTTTCAGTTCTGGATGAAAAGCCGGAATAGGGAAATTGGAATCATGCTGTCAATGGGAACTTCAAAAATACGGATTTTGGCCCAGATCATGGCAGAAGCACTTATGATTGCAGCAGTGGCTGTGTTGGTTTCCTTCTTGGCGGCACCGGGAGTGTCAGGCCTGACGGCGGATTATCTGGTAGAACAGCAGGTACAGAGTGCGGGAGAACAGGATTTACTGGATGAAGGGAAAGTGGCATTGTCTTATGAAAAGTCAGAGCAGAATGTGTTGGGTGTGCAGGCAGAAATTACTTCCGGGATGTTAATACAGGATGTTTCGGGCATTGCCCTGCTTATTGCGATCTCTATATGTGTATCAGGTATTGGCATATTGAAAAGAAATCCCAAAGATATCCTGCAGGATTTATAAAACAGTTTATGCGCGCAGGTATAAATAAGGTAAGGAGGACGGTTGAAATGATATTAGAAGCAAAAAATATAGAATATGTATATAAATCCCAAAAGGACAGGAAAGTTTTAGGCGATATTTCTGTGCGGTTTGAAGAAAAAAAGTTTTATGCCATTATCGGGGCCAGCGGAGCCGGAAAAACAACTCTCTTATCTTTGCTGGCAGGGCTTGACAGTCCAACAGGAGGCACCGTTCTATATGAAGGGGAAGATATCCTTGCGAAGGGTTTGAATTACCACAGAAAGAACCATGTATCCTTAGTTTTTCAGGAGTATAACCTGATTGATTATCTCACCACGGAGGAAAACGTAAGGCTGGGAGGAACAGATAAGCCGGGGGAACTGCTTACAAAAGTGAATATCCCACAGGAAGCATGGAAAAGAAATGTAATGAAGCTGTCCGGTGGGCAACAGCAACGTGTAGCGATTGCAAGGGCGCTGGCAAGCAATGCAAAAGTCTTATTGGCAGATGAGCCGACCGGGAATCTGGATGAACAAACGGCAGAGGGAATTATTGAGTTATTAAGGCAGACTGCGCATGAGTTGGGGAAATGCGTAATCGTTGTTACGCATAGTAAATATTTGGCAAATGAGGCAGATGAAATTGTGCAGATTACGAATGGAATAATTGATTCATAGAATGAAGGAACCTTACGAAAGACAAACCGCCGCACTATGGCCATCATCCGCCATATGCGGCGGTCTGCTTTTTTCGCAGGCAGGCCATCCGCCCCCTCATGCGGAGAACGGTAATATATTTTTAGAAATGTCCAGTCACTACTGCCAAGTGTCCAGATACAACACTCGTTCTTCCTTTTTGCTGATATCTGCCGATAAAATAGGTGGACGGGAAATAATAGCCCTTATTGGTAATAAAACATTGATATGAGGTGGTCTGGATTGAATATAGCAGTTTGCGATGACGAAGAAAATATCCGCATTTATATAAAGAAGCTGATAGATTGGACAATCCCAGTAAAATCAATACTTGAAAAGAATAGACATGGACAAAGATAAATTATGACAAAATCTATGTTTGTGAACTTGCCGCCCGAAAATCTTTCAGAAAGCCTATTCCATTTAGCAAGTTAAAGCTGTATAATGGTGCCAGCGATAAATCGGGATTGTGCGCCCAGACGAAGGGCGGGTAGTCTGGCAGGTGAGAAGCCTGTCTGCGAAGGTTTAACCAACCAGCAGTAGCGAGTCTTGGGTGGGGTGCAGTAATGTAGCCTGCTAAGCGTAGACAGCGAGAAAACAGGGAAAGTGATTGAGCCTCGAAATTTTGACATTTGGAGGGCTGACGCTCTAATTTCGGCGGAAAGCAACACAGGCGGCATTGCTATGGTGAGATGCAGTCTGCTTCTGCGGGGTCAAAGAGCTTTTCATGTTTTACATTGTGACTACCCAGTCAACTGGGGAGAGCCTGATGTCTCTTGTTTTCAAGTATGGCGGACAACGCTGAAACGGAGGATGTCAAACAGATGTCAGGCAGTCGGATAGCTTCATAGTACCGAAGAAGCCGGGTAATTCCGGTGGAGGGAAGGGGGCTACATAATAACGGTCTCTCTGAGGGCACATCAGCCGTACTCAGGGACGGAGATACTGATGGAAACGAAATTGGAGAGAATAGCAGACAAATCGGCCCATGAGCCGAAACTGGAATTCACATCTTTGTACCATCTGATAAATAAAGAACTGTTAATGCAATGCCACAGGGAACTGGACGGCAGCAAGGCAGTGGGGATTGATGAAGTGACAAAGAAGGAATACGGAGAGAACCTGGAACAGAACATCAAGGGGCTTGTAGAAAGGCTGAAAAGGAAGTCATATAAGCCACAGCCATCGCTACGGGTATATATTCCGAAAAGCAATGGGAAACTGCGTCCGCTGGGGATTGCAAGTTACGAGGACAAAATAGTCCAGCTGGCTTTGAAGAAGATACTTGAAGCAATTTACGAGCCGAGATTTCTAAACTGTATGTACGGATTCAGACCAGACAGGGGATGCCATGGGGCAGTGAAGGAACTGTATAAGAGGCTGAACTTCACGAAGATATGCTACATCGTGGATGCAGACATTAAAGGCTTCTTTGACCATATGAAGCACGACTGGATAATGAAATTCCTGAATCTATACATCAAAGACCCGAACATCCTCTGGCTGGTGAACAAATACCTGAAAGCCGGGGTGATGGATGAGGGAAAGCTGGTTGAAAACGGAGAAGGTTCAGCACAGGGAAACATCATCAGCCCAATCCTTGCGAACATCTATATGCACAATGTTCTTACACTATGGTACAAGTTTGTAATAGCCAAAGAGAGCAAGGGCGAGAATTTCCTGATTGTCTATGCAGATGACTTCATTGCGGGATTCCAGTACAAATGGGAAGCGGAGAAATATTATAAGCTTCTTAAGGAACGAATGGAAAAGTTCGGACTGGAACTGGAGGAAAGCAAGAGCAGGATGCTGGAAAGCGGAGGATATCTGGCAAAATCGAAGCAGAAACGCGGAGAATCAACAAGGCTGGAAACTTTCGATTTCCTTGGATTTACATTTTATTGCGGAAGGACAAGGAAAGGAACAGCATGGATAATGCCGAAAACGAGCAGTAAGAAATTCCGGCAGAAACTGAAGGACATAAAAGTCTGGATGTACGCTAATCGAGACCAGAAACTAAAGAAGCTGATGGGAATGCTCAATCTGAAATTGATGGAGGAGAAGGCCGTGATAGAGCTAAATGCGTTTAAAAAGCTAATGAAGGAAAATGATGACCGCTTGCCTCTTTTGACGCTTGACGAATTTTTTGAGGGAAATACGGAGGAAGATTCCATTGCACCAAATGACTGTGACTTTGGACGCCCTTCCATTGCTGAAATATGGGAACTGATGCAGGAACTTGAGAAAAGACCAGATGTAGCATGGATTCGCATTGAACTGCACAATGATACGGAAATTACAGAATATGATGGAAAAGAGGTATTGGTTCTTGCGGGAGAATCGCCCATAATATGTACATCTCTTTCAGCATCGGAATTGGAAACGCTTGCGAGATGCGAATGGTTGTGTTCGGGAGGGGCAGAGGAATGGGAGGAATCTGCGATGGATTCCCTGTTTTCCTGTAGACCACCTGTTCCTGATGGTTTTCATTGTTTTGCCATTGTATGGGATTGATAGCGCAACAAAAATACCCCATGCAAATTAAATGCGCAGGGGTACTTTGTATTGTTTTATAAAAATGTCAGTTACTCTTCTCCTGTCTGGCAAGCGGGATCTTTGTAACGCAGATACTCATACAGCAGCCCTTTCTCTTTCAGGAAATGCATAAGAGTAAGGATCTCGTATCCCAGGAAGGTCTGGGCGTCCCGGAGGAACTTCCTGGTTTCGCCCAGGGAACCATGGTCTGCCCTTCTGTCCGTAAGTTTGGGAATGGATGTTGTCCATCACGGAGTAATGCGTATTCACTGAAATTGAGATAAATGTTGTTAAGCATGTAATTCTTTTCTCTTGCGATACATTCAGTGATGTGCATACGGTGTCTGGTAAGACGCTGCAGGGCAAGGTATTGGGAACCCCGCCATGGTTTGACAGCAATACGTCCTACACGGGCAAAATCAGCGATCACATAGGAATCTAAGCCATCATTCTTTCCGATGTGGTTAAAGGACTTTTTGTAGTTCTTGACTTCCTTTGGATTGAGACAGTAAACCCTGACAGAGAATGGTGCATGCAGGTCACAGGCAGAGAGATAATTAGCCAGATGGACACCATAGAAACCAGTGGCTTCCATACCGATCACAACGTATTTGAACAGATGGTTATGTTTTAACACATCAGCAATCATCTGTCCATAAGGGTAGCACCTTCCCGGGTGTTTTCTACAGGTTTCATCTTGATGTAGAACTTCTCATTGAAATCAAGTGCAGAAATAACATGAATACGGGATGCAATGTCAATCCCAACAAACAGTGTTGAGAGGTAATCAATATGTTCTTTCACGGATCATCACCACCTTTCAATAAAAATGAAGAAGAATAATCATGGCTTATCCCAGATCACTGCGCCGGCTTAAACCTCGCGTTATGAGCAATACCTGGCAGAAATACCCTGCTGGTGGCTAGATACCAGGATGCAGCATTTGTGTAATAAGCCTTAGCGCAGCATTAGGGGTGCATGCTTTCTTAGCAATAGCAAATGCTTTGCAGGAGTGATGAAGCAATGACCATAGCTACAGTTCTTATAGAACTTATAGTAACATCTGGGACCATGAATATAAAGTAACTTAATAACCAATAGACAGAGAATGGATGAACCAGCATGATTGAAGAAGAATCTTCGGAAAGGATGTTTAGAATTATCCTTCTGTGTAACAAAAAAAGAATAAGTCTGTAAGCTGTTTTTCTTGATTACAAACTTATTATACGAGGATATATTATGATTGATAATAAACAGGTCAAAGAAATTCTGTTTGGATTAGGAGCAGATTTATGTGGAATAGCGAGTATAGATAGATTTAATGACGCTCCTAAAGGGTATCATCCTACTGATGTTTTACCAACTTGCAAATCGGTTATTTCTTTTGGATGTAGATTTCCGATAGGAACTCTAAGCTGTAATTCTCATGTACCTTATACAAGGGTGAGAAATTCTATTACGCCCAAAATGGATGCAATTGCTCTTGATTTTTGTATTGAAATGGAAAAATATCAAATCGCTTGTGTACCAATTCCAACAAATGAAAGCCAATGGGACGAAAACACTAAGAGATGGCGTTCTATTATTTCTCAAAAGCATGCGGCACAGGCAGCGGGATTAGGTACGATAGGGAGACATTCTTTGCTTATTACACCAGAATTTGGAAGTATGGTTTGGTTGGGAGCAGTTTTGTGTGAACAAGAATTAGAATGTGACAAGTTAAAAGATAATATTTGTAATAACTGTAATGCCTGCGTAAACATATGTCCAGTAAATGCATTAGAACATTTAGAGTTAGAGCAACAGGCATGTTGGGATTATGCCTTTGGTGAGGATAAAACAATACAAAGCTGGGTGATAAGTTGCCACAAATGTAGAGATATTTGCCCTTATAATTTAGGAACAGAAAATTCGTTTATAAAGAAGTAGACCAATTTCGGTTTGTCGAACTGATTTGTATCAAGCACCGGGAAAGTGCGAGATATTCAGCCTGCTTTGTTGTCCGGGGTTTCCAAAGGGGGTTGCCCCTTGGCACACGACTTTGCTTGCAAAGTGTAGTGTGTTATACGCTCTGTCAGCGTTGCCGTGAAAATGCCGTTGCCGCCGGGGAGGGCAAGGGCGTTTGAAGTGGCAGGAAAACAGGGCTGTGATTGCATGGCGTGGAGCCGCAAGCGCAGGACTGGTCTCATCAGCAGACAGGGCATATATGAAAGCCCCCGTCCCTCGTCCTACGCCGGACTTCGGGACAAAATGTCCCGAACTTGTGGACACACTTACGAAAAAACAGACGGATTTTTAGGATAAAATTAAAATGGGTGGGAAGCCATTTTAGGGCTTTCCCGCCTTGATTGCCTATTAGCAAAGGGAGGCGGGATTGTCAACGGCGGCGCATTTATGCGCCGTTCATCTTGACCGTTGACTGGCTC
>OFFS01001344.1_pt1 | contig 11090 bp, 10 predicted proteins | sample 1521541 | NCBI WGS metagenome assembly OFFS01 (sample SAMEA3504127, study PRJEB24116) | mouse gut metagenome | biome: mouse gut; feature: mouse-associated habitat; material: faeces | place: Denmark | collected 2011 | reverse complement strand
CCGGATCCGGCTGCCTCAGTCAAATATACTCTGTCGGCATCTTCCTTCGCCGTCCGGAATCTTAACGTGACAATTTGGTTGCAGCCCGGCTCCTGCGGAGATACATACCACCGCGAACCGTCACAAAATAAGGCTTCCCTTCTCATCCGTTATCCTCTCAATCAATTTTATTAATTATACACGTATCATCTCATCCGGCTCATTTATATCAACTGTCTTAAATAAATCTTCAAACTCTTCCCTGGATATCTTTTCTTTCTCCAGAAGAAGATCCGCGCATGCGTGGAGCACGCTGTCATATTCCCGTATGAGCGCTTTCGCCTTCGCATAGCACTCATCAATAATCCTTTTCACTTCCTGGTCTATAACTGTGGCAACGCCTTCTCCGTAGCCTCTTGATGCATGGGCCAGATCCCGCCCGATGAACACTTCATCGCTGTCATCATCATAATTGACAAGCCCGACTGTCTCAGACATCCCAAACTTTGTCACCATAGATTTCGCAAGATCCGTCGCCTGTTTAATATCCTGGGATGCTCCTGTGGTAATGTCGTCAAGCACTTCTTCTTCCGCGACCCTGCCTCCCAGCGACACTACGATGTCCTGCAGCATCTTGCCTTTCGTATCGAACATATCATCCCGCTCCGGCAGGGGCATCGTATACCCGCCCGCGCTTCCGGTCGGGATGATGGAGACGCTGTAGACAGGCCCCACATCCGGCAGCACATGGAATAAAATTGCGTGCCCCGCCTCATGAAACGCCGTAATCCGTTTCTCTTTGTCGGAAATCACACGGCTTTTTTTCTCCGCGCCGATCCCGACCTTGACAAATGCTTTCTTGATATCTTCCTGTATAAGGAACACGCGGCTTGCCTTCGCTGCCAGAATAGCCGCCTCATTCAGCAGGTTTTCAAGGTCTGCGCCGGTAAATCCGGCTGTCGTCTGCGCGATCTGCTTTAAGTCGATCTCCTCGCTCAGCGGCTTGCCCTTTGCATGAACCTCAAGAATCTCCTCCCTGCCCTGAACGTCCGGGCGCCCTACTACCACCTTCCGGTCAAACCTTCCCGGACGCAGAATCGCCGGATCCAGTATGTCCACCCTGTTAGTCGCCGCCATGACGATAATGCCTTCATTGACGCCAAAGCCATCCATCTCCACCAGAAGCTGGTTCAGCGTCTGTTCCCTCTCGTCATGCCCGCCTCCCATTCCGGTTCCTCTGCGGCGCGCCACCGCGTCTATCTCATCAATAAAGATAATGCACGGAGCATTTCTCTTTGCCTCCTCAAACAGATCCCGGACACGGGACGCGCCCACACCGACGAACATCTCTACAAAATCAGAACCAGATATGGTAAAGAACGGCACTCCTGCCTCACCGGCAACCGCTTTCGCAAGCAATGTCTTTCCGGTACCCGGCGGTCCTACCAACAAGACTCCCTTCGGAATACGCGCCCCTACCTGGATATATTTCTTAGGAGCCTTAAGGAAATCCACGATCTCTTCCAGTTCTTCCTTCTCTTCCTTAAGTCCTGCCACCTGGGAAAACGTGATCTTCTTATCGCCTCCCATACTAAGCCTCGCCCTGCTCTTTCCGAAATTCATCGCCTTCGCGTTCGCGCCGTTTCCCTGACGGTTCATGACCGTAAAGATCAGCATCACTCCCATCAAAGTCAGGAGCACCGGCACTACTACCGTAGCGAACCAACTGTCTTCCCTGACATCCGGCATCTCATATTCAAGACCCTTATCCTTCATATATTCCTGGATCACATTGACGTCGGACACATACAGCTTTTTATCGTTCCCGTCTGTCAGCTGAATGTTTAACGTACCGGTCGGTATTTCCCGGTTCTGCTCAATCTCTACAAATGCGATCTCTCCGTCTTCCAGCGCCTGTTCAAACGCAGCCATCGTATATGCTCCAGACGCATCTTCTCTGGCGTCCAGCATCAGCCAGACGATCACCACCACGACAACCAGCAGCGCATAGAATCCGAATCCTCTATAACTACTTTGTTTATTTAACAACTGTAACTAACCTCCTTTTTGTCCATTCAGTCTAATTCAACCACGCCGATATACGACAGATTCCGGTATTTCTGCGCATAATCCAGCCCATATCCCACAACGAACTCGTCCGGTATATTAAAACAGGTATAATCCACATGCACCTCCACCACGCGCCGTTCGGGTTTATCTAATAATGTGCACAGCTTCAAACTTTTGGGATTTCTGTTTCTCAGATATTCCAGCAGATAACTTAACGTCCTGCCGGAATCGATAATATCCTCCACCACCAGCACATTCTTTCCTTCAATCTCATCATCCAGGTCTTTCACGATTTTTACGATACCGCTGGATTTTGTAGCCGATCCGTAGCTGGAAACAGACATAAAATCCATAGAAACCGGTACGGTCAGCCGTTTTGCAAGTTCACAGGTAAAAAATATCCCGCCTTTTAACACGCAGATCAGATGTACCTGTTCCCCCTGGTAATCCTCGCTGACTTTTGCCGCAATCTCTGCAATCCGCTTATCTACTTCCTCCTCAGATAACAACACGCGAACTGTTTCACTCATTTTTCATCCTCCATATATCGTACTTCCAAAATCTTTTTCGTTTGTTCCGTAACTTTATAATATTCGCTGATACGCCCTCCGAGCGCCCATAAGATATGAGACCCGTCCGCAAGAAGCCAGATTTTGCTCCGCATGGACCTGGGCACTTTCTCATTGATCCAATAGTCTTTAAGCTTTTGCCTGTGCCCCTCGGCATCCAGCACAAAATAATCGCCAGGCTCTCTGGTTCTAAAATAAAGCCTATTTTTTATCTTATCATAATCAAACCATTTCGTATACAGATTTTGGGGAATTTTTACATTTTTTTCCGAATATCCAAAGATCCGGCAGGCCATCTGTCCTTTCGGAAGGCGGATGACGCCAGGCAGTTCCCCGATCGGAAGCGGAATCGGCGTCTCATCTGCCTCCTCCTCGGTTTGGCAGCGGGAGAGAATCATCCCCTCGTACGTTTTTTCCGCGGTGATCTGATACGGCAGGGCAATCTCCCTGCCGGTCTGCCCCTTGGCCAGATGCAGCAGTGCGTTTACATGTTCCCTGGTAAAATCTTTTCTGCTCCCGGCAAGCTCTGCAGCCGCAGAAAGCATGACCCTGCCCCAAAAAACAGACGGATAGGAAAACAGTTGTTTTGTATCTATACAACTGCGGGTATCATCTGTTTTTATTCTGTGCTTTTCCAAAATCCTGCCGACTTCTCCGTCAAAATATGCGGAAATCTCCGCCGCTTCTTCGGATAATCGGTTGATATGGACGGTAAACTGCGTATTGATCCGTGCCAGCTCCGGCATTACCATGCTGCGGATACGGTTTCTGCTGTAACGGATATCCGCATTGGTCGCATCGATCCGATAGGTTTGTCCTTCTCTGTTCAGAAAATCCTCAATTTCACATTTTGACACACACAAAAGCGGACGGATCACCGTTCCCCGCACAGGACGAATCCCAAAGAGCCCGTCGATCCCGCTTCCCCGGCAAAGATGAAACAACACGGTTTCGGCATTATCGTCCCCATGGTGCGCGACCGCCGTTTTTACGGTCCCGCCGCGCCGCTTGGCCTCATCCCAAAACCGCCGCTCTTCTTCTGCAAACGCTGCATAGCGTACATTCCTCCCGGCTTCCTCCACCGAAACGCCCGTCTCTTTCGCAATCTTCTCTACCGGATACGACCGGCAGACAAACGGTATTTCATACCGCGCCGCCAGATTCCGGACAAACTCTGCGTCCGCCCTGCTATCTTCCCCGCGGATCCCATGCTCCACATGAATCGCCGATATCGTAACATCCATCCGGCGACGCAGACGTTCCAGAACCAAAAACAGACAGACAGAATCTGCTCCGCCGGAAATCCCTATACTGATATGGTCTCCCTTTTGTACCATCTGATGCTGCCGCATAAACGATGCAATCTTATTTATCATATGTCCACAACCTTGTCAATTTTCCCAGATCGCAGCCGCAAGAACCGTCATGTCGTCCTTTACTTCTCCGCCGGTATATGTCATAACCTGATCTAAAATTTTTTTTGCCATAAGTCCCGGATGATTCGTTTTGATTCCGGAAATAATTTCCTCTAGCGTCTCCTCCGGACTGTCGGTATGCAGATATTCTATCACACCGTCTGTAATCATGACAAGAAAATCTCCGTCCGAGAGCTGCTTTTTTGCATGCTCGATCTCTATTTCAAAACTGACGCCCACCGGAAGCGACGTAGAAAGCAGGCATTCCACGTTTCCGGATTTATGGCGTATAAACGTAGCGGACGCCCCGATCTTATAGAACGAAGTCTCGCCCGTATACAGATTGACAGCGGAAATATCCACCGTGGAATACTGGTCATCCTCACCGTGAATAACCATTGCCGAATTCAGCATCTTAATTGCCGTATCCTTGGTAAATCCCGCTTCCACAAAACGCTCCAAAAGATCGATCACAAGCTCGCTTTCTTTACATGCTGAAACGCCGAAGCCCATGCCGTCGGAAAGGCTTAGTACAAGCTCTCCGTCCTCTTTTTCCAGAAAGGAAAAATTATCTCCTGAAACCGCCGCGCCGTCTTTGACCAGCCGCGCCACTCCCTGCACGGCATGATATGCCGGTTCTTCCTCATATATGATCTCCGATGTCTCTTTCCCCACAAACGTCCTTGTATCTTTGTGCGGCTTCATCGGCAGCTCCAGCGCCAGCGCCACCACTTTTGTCAGTTCCTTCATCGCCACGCAATTCCCCCATTTGGAACGAACCTGCAGCGCGGCCTGAATGTGCCCGTCATTTTTCCGGTACAAATGAACTTCTTCCGCTATGATCCCGCACTCCTTCGCCCGATAGCGGATTTCGGAAATCCTGCGCTTTTCTTCCGCATCCAAAAGCTTTACTTCGCTGGCGCAGTCTTCCATGATAAATGCCATCGCGTCCAGCTGCTGCGCTATCACCTCCCGGTTTTCCAAAAGGCGGTTATACCATGCTTTGTTCACACGTGTCTGCTCAAATGCCGCCGCCGCTTCCCGCTCGATATGCTCCGGATACCTGCAGTGCTTTGCAAGTTCGATACGCAGCGACTCGTCCGCTTCTCCGTTCTGCATCAGGCTTCCTACCAGCCGTCCCAACAGTCCGTACATCGTGTGATCCGACGGCGCCCAGCAAACGGCGCAGGTATCGCAGCCGCTGCAGATTCGCCCGGTAATTTCCTGCTGAATCCTGCCCGCATCCTCCGGCTGGATTTCACAGCGCTTACTCATCGATAAAAATGTTTTGGAAAGGCCTTCAAAACTTTTTGCATAATTTAACAGCCGCTGCTCCTGATAGCCCTCTCTGGCATTTCCCGGGTACTCCTTTAATTCTGCATCTTCCAAAAACAAATGTACGCCCCTCGCCGCCAAAATCACAAATCCGAAAATAAACACCCCTTCGCATACGGCAGCCGCCATCGTCACCTGGTTTTTAAAATCAAAAATTCCTCCGAATACGGAAAGCGCCAGAGTTCCGCCGGCTGCGGCAACAGCGGCAACTATCGTATAGCATCGTTTATCTACCCATTCGCAAAGCCGTACGGTAATCCCGATCAGCAGCAGCGACATCGCATACTTTGCGATCACCGTAATCGGAAGAAACGCCGTCATCCCTGCCAGCATTCCCGCCGAAATCAGCATCCTTCCCTGCTCCTGCAGATATACCGCTGCAAAAAATGCCGGAACAAAGGGATAGCATCCCATAATCGAAATTCTGCAGAACAGTGCTCCTGCAATGCTCAGCGCCAATTGTTTCCATCCTGTACGTTTCATACGTCTCTACCTCCTGCCCTTGTTTTTCATACTCGAAGGCATTATACGCACAGAACCGTAAAATCTTTGTCAAACGATTGGACCGCCTGCAAAAACTTTTCGTCAAAAAAGCCCTCGAATTGTAGATTCGAGGACTCTTACGCCGTTTAAGAGATTCGCATTATTTCTCTTTAAATATAATCTCATGGTCATATACCATACCCAATTTACTCTTTGCCGTATCTTCCACATACTCCTGACTGCCGATATATGCTTCATAATCGGAAAGCTGCTCCGACCGCTTTTTCTCTTCTTTCAGCTGTGTCGTAAGTTCCGTTTCTCTTGCCGTATACTCCCGGTCTTTCTGGTACAGCCGGATGATCTGCACGGACATAAATGCAAGCAAAAATATCACAATGCAGGCAATGCTTAACCTTCCTGTCTTTTTCTTTGTTCTGTTTCTGACCATATGCCCTACCCTCTTTACTCTATTGCTTCAAACGTTTTTAAAAAACGCTTCTGTCAGATTCGCTTTAATCCTATCTTAATGGCTTTCCGGATTTTTTTCAATTCTTTTCTGAAAAATAAACAAAGTTTTTTTAACGGCCTGCCGAAGAAGCGCAGCATTTTTTGGATGATCTTTAACCACGCCCGGATCACGCGCACAAATATCCGTATCACAAAAGGACTCACCAGGCTGTTTTCCAGAAGCATCCCAACGGCGACGCCGCCCAAGACAAACCAGCGCAGCAGTCCGTCGTTCTCCTGGTATAACATAGCAAATATCCCTACGGCACAGAGCAGCCAATACAAGATATCTTCTACTGCCATAAGAATCGTCCCATGCTTTACGATATTCCGGAAAATACGGACAATATCGTAAAGCATCATCAAAGCGGCTCCAAAACAAAGCGACGCAAGCAAAAGGCTTCCCTCTCCGGCAATTGTTTCACTGACTGCGCCGTTCATTTAAACAGCCGCCCTAAAAAAGATTCCGCCTGCTTTCCGTAATCTTTGATCTCTGAATATGCCAGAGAATCTATTTTTCCCTCTATGTCAACCTCGCCTTTCTCCAGGCTCAAACGGTTTACATGCAGATCATTCCCTTTGATCAGCAGCATTCCCTCTTCCGTTTCCAGAAGGATTTCAGACACGTCAAAAGAAAGTACGTCGACCACGCCGCTGAAATTCCCGGTTTTGCGGCTGCCCAGAAGAACCTTATGCGCCTTTCTGTTACCTGTTTTTTCTTCCATACTTACCCCCTGTCCACAACCGTCCTGTGTTTGAAACGATCGTTTCTATCATTATATTAGAGTGTATGGAAATTTATGCGAAAAATTTGTCCAAACTATAAATAACGGAACATTTCTTTGGCGTCTTCTTTCTTGGTGGACTCCGCCAAAGACAAAACTTCCGCTTTTACGGTCTTTTGGCCAAATACGATTTCTATAATATCGCCCGTTTTGACATGTAAGGATGCTTTCGCCGGTTTACCGTTTACCGAAACCCTCCCCGCGTCGCATGCCTCGTTTGCCACCGTCCTCCGTTTGATCAGACGGGATACTTTTAAAAATTTATCAAGCCTCATACGTTTCATCCTTTCCGTTTTCTCCCGGATCTGCCCGCCGCTGGCATATGCAGACGGTTCTCCCGCAAAAGATCCCGAAAGAAAAACACAGAGGGCTTACGCAAGCCCTCTGCAGCATATTGGTTTCTTCCAGAAATTATTCGTTGATCATATCTTTTAATGCTTTACCTGCCTTAAACTTAGGCGCTTTGGATGCCGGAATCTCCATCTCTGCCCCGGTCTGAGGATTTCTTCCGGTCCTTGCAGCCCGCTCGGAAACTTCAAATGTTCCAAATCCTACCAACTGAATCTTCTCGCCCTTCTTTAATTCTTCTGCAACTACATCAGTAAAAGCCTTTAATGCTGCTTCAGCGTCCTTTTTGGATAATTCAGTTTTGTCAGCGATCGCTGCGACTAATTCTGCTTTGTTCATTTAAAAATTCCTCCTGTGGATTTCATATATTAAGGTTTGTATCTGACCTATAAATCTATTTATACTTGTTTTACCTATATTTGTCAAGGAAAAGTCTTTGATTTTTCCCCATTCTAAGCATGAAATGTTATGGTCTGCCCCTGCGGGCATCCCGGTCACGGAAATTTAAATCAATTGTTCCACCAGCTTAAGCACGGCGTTCCCCAGGTCTTTGGATTTTGCATCCGCATCTTCCATTGACACCCCTTTTACGCCGATATAAAACTTAACCTTCGGCTCTGTACCGGAAGGACGGACGCATACCCATGCATCGTCGGTCAGCTCATAGTACAGTACGTTCGACTTCGGCAGACCCGTCGGTTTTACTTCTTTCGTTTTCGTATCCGTAACCGTATCTGCGGTATAGTCGCGGACCGCCGTCACTTCATAGCCGCCGATCGCCGCCGGAGGATCGTTCCGCAGCGTTCCTAAAATCGTCTGAATCTTCTCTAAGCCTTCGATTCCCTTTAACGTAATGGATTCCACATGATCCTGATAATATCCGTACCGTTCATACAGGTCTAACATCGCGTCCCAAAGCGTCTTGCCCTGTGTCTTGTAGAATGCCGCAGCTTCACACAAAAACATTGTCGCCGCTACGGCGTCCTTGTCTCTGGCATATGTGCCCGGCAGGCAGCCGTAGCTTTCTTCCATGCCGAACAGGTACGTGCCTTTTCCGGTCTGTTCAAATTCCAGTATTTTCTGTCCGATAAATTTAAAGCCTGTCAGCACTTCGATCAGATCTACACCGTAATACGATGCGATCGCATCCGCCATATTGGTCGTAACGATAGAACGAATAAATGCGCCGTCTTCTTTCAGGCTTCCTTTTACCGCTTTTGTCTGCCCAATGATATAATCCCCGATCAAACAGCCGGACATATTGCCGGTCAACATATGGTATTCTCCTGTCTGCGCGTCTTTTACATATACGCCCAGACGGTCCGCATCCGGATCCGTGGCAAGTACAAGATCCGCATGTTCTTTTTCTGCAAGGGCAAGTGCAAGCTCATACGCGGCAGCGGCTTCCGGATTCGGATATCCTACCGTCGGGAAATCACCGTCCGGCAGTTCCTGCTCTTTTACGACAAACACATTTGCAAAGCCAAGCTCTTTTAAGATCGTACGCACCGGGATATTTCCGGTTCCGTGCAACGGCGTATAGACAATCTTTAACTCGTCTTTTACCGCGTCGATCGCATCCTGATGGATCACGAGCTTTTTGATTTCTTCCATATAGGAACGGTCGATCTCTTCTCCGATCGTAATATAAAGTCCGTCGCTTACCGCCTGCTCTTTGTTCATTGTAAGCATGGAATTGTAATCCGTAACCGCTTTTACCTGATCCATAATTCCGGTATCGTGCGGCGGCGTAATCTGCGCGCCGTCTTCCCAGTATACTTTATATCCGTTATATTCGGCAGGATTATGGCTTGCCGTGATATTGATGCCTGCAATACAGTTTAATTTGCGGACTGCATAGGACAATTCCGGCGTTGGGCGCAGCGACTCAAACACATACGCTTTGATCCCGTTCGCCGCTAAACACAGCGCCGCTTCGTCTGCAAATTCCGGCGACATCCTTCTGGAATCATACGCAATGGCAACACCGCGGGATTCGCCCCCTACTGTCTTGATATAATTGGCAAGCCCCTGCGTTGCTTTGCGAACCGTGTAAATGTTCATACGGTTTGTCCCTGCTCCGATCACGCCGCGCAGACCTGCCGTGCCAAATTCGAGTTCTTTGTAGAACCTGTCCTCCGCCTCTTTTTCATCATCGGCGATTCCTCTTAGCTCCGCCTTTGTTTCCTCATCAAAATAAGGATTTGTAAGCCAATCGTTTAGAATATCTTTGTAATTCATCTCTTTCCTCCTCTTGTTTTTTATTCATCCCTCAAATCATCATAACTTCTGTCCTGATTTGAGTTATTGTTTGAATTTGTATTGCTGTTTTGATTCGTGCTGCCCGTACCGCCGTTCGTATTGTTATTATTGATCGACGTCAGAAGATTATACAGCGTTGTCAGATAATCTGTCTGCCCGTTATCGGTGCCGTTGTTATTATTATTATTGTTGTTATTGTTATTATTATTGTTATTATTACTGCTGTTATTATTCGTGTTGTTATTTTGGTTTCCGTTCGTGCCGGCGGACGACGACGCATTGTCTCCTTTATCCTTCGTTTCTTTTGATTTCTTATCTTTGTCGGAGGTTTTGCTGCCGGAAGACGCGTTCAGCGCAATCTCAATTTCAGCCTCTTTGGAATTGACCACCAGCCGTTCGGTAATCGTCTCATATCCTTCCGCCTCAACGGAAATCGTATGCACTCCGTACGCAAGTTCCACCGGTTTGGAATAATCCGCCTTCTTACCGTCGATCCAAAGGACTGCGCCGTCGATCCCGACTTCAAACGTAATTCTGCAGACTTTCGGTCCTTCTCCCTTTAATTCGTCCAGATTCAGGCTCGTCGTTTTGTCGCGTTCTACCTGAATTTCCCTGCTGCCGCCGTAACCGTTGTTCGCAACCGTCACAAGATACTTGCCTTCGGGCACTTCGATCTGCATATTCGGCGTAACCTGCTCGAAAATCTTCTCGCCGATGCAGATGAAACTGCCTTCAAACAGCTTTGTATTGGCAAGCGCCAAAAATCCGTGCCCCTTTGCAACAGCCAGAGAAAGCAGTTTCTTTCCCAATCCGACGGCGCGGAGCACATCCGATCCCCCAACGCTTGCAAATCCGACTTTCGCATCTCCGGAAAATATATCCATATCCGGATCGTACGAATATTTTGTCTGTCCGATCGTAACCGCATGTATACTTTCGTCAATGGTATAATTTACAATATCCTCATAAACCCAGACTTCATCGGAAAGCTGCACGCAGGTTAACTGCTGCGTACTCTTCGTCACCTCAATCGTGGCCACGTCGCCCGGCAAAAAGGAGGCTGCCGACTTCGTATCGCCGTATTTATCCAGAAACCTCGTTCCGATATCATACGTATACTGCAGCTGCCTGCCGTCGCTTACTCTCTGAAATACGGCTTCTTTCGCCGCTTCGTCGATTTTCGTGATAATGTATAAATCCGTCTCTTCCGCAGCAGAAGGCACTTCGGTATCCTCTGCTTCCGTCTGCCCAGTCTGCTGCGCGGCGGTTTTCCCGCTTCCCATTCTGCGCTGTACAATCCCGCTGCCGGTAGATGTCTTTGCGCAGCCGCCAAGCAG
>OFFS01001337.1_pt1 | contig 11132 bp, 10 predicted proteins | sample 1521541 | NCBI WGS metagenome assembly OFFS01 (sample SAMEA3504127, study PRJEB24116) | mouse gut metagenome | biome: mouse gut; feature: mouse-associated habitat; material: faeces | place: Denmark | collected 2011 | reverse complement strand
GCGGATCAAGGCGCACCTGGAGCGTGAGACAGCCCGCACTGGCCGTAAGCTGACCCAGCGGGAGTTCGTGCTGGGCCTGATCGAGGAGGTCCTGGAGACGGCGGAGCGGCAAGCTGTGGAAGATGTCCCGGAGCCGGAGGTGGGCAGTCCAGCAAGGAAGCCGGTACCGGCCTCTGTGAGCCCCCTTCCGAGGGCAGCGGCCTCCACACCCAGGAGGTCCCCAGCCGGGGCAGTGAGGAGCTGTGTGAGGCAGGTGAGGACCTCCCTGCCGCCCAGGACGAATAGCAGCAGAGCGGTCCAGGCCGATCCGATAGGATGGCCTGGACCGCAATATCCTTTATGCCATAAATTATTCGCTCATTTACATCCAGAGGTCTTTAAATACCCGCATCAAGTTGTTGCCCAGGACTTTGCCGACATCCGACTCGCTGAAACCGCGGCGCAACATATTATCTGCCAGATTTTCCCAGTCGTTAAAGTGATTAAAACCCGTCACTTGCTTGTTTTCCACACCGTAGGGCCCAAAGAATCCCGGCAGAGTGCGACTAAACTCTGTACGAGACATTAGATGCAACAGTGTCGGCTGGACAAAGCGATCCGTACCAATGCCAATATACTCCACGCCAACTAGGTCTGCGACATATTTCATGTGATTAATAAACACATCTACATCCGGTATGGAATTCTCATCTGTGCAGAAAACGCTGTGGGGGCACAGGCAAATCACGCCACCGGTTTGAGCACAGGCCTTGATCTGATCGTCTGCCAGATTACGCCGGTTCTTGCACAAAGCCTTTACGCTGGAATGCGAAAAGACAACAGGTTTCTTGCTTACTGCCATAGCATCCATGGTTGTCTTGTATCCTACATGGGACAGATCAATCAACATGCCAACCCGGTTCATTTCGTAAATAGCCTGCTGTCCAAATCGAGTAAGGCCTAGATCCGTGGGTTCGAAAACACCGCTACCGATATGTCCGTTCTGATTATAAGTAATTTGTACAATCCGTAGGCCAAGTTTATATGCCATGGAGATAAGCCGAATATCATTTTCAATCACATCTGCACCCTGAGTGCTCATTATGATCCCTAATTTGCCCGCTTTTTTTGCATCCACGATGTCCTGGTAGGTATATATCAGCTTGGCTTTATTAGAAAGGGTCTCCTCAAAAAGGTAGTACTGATAGAGTTCCCGACAAAGGTCCATAAACCCCAGTGTTCCATATGTATCTGCTTTGATCGTAGTGCTGACTGTAGTCACACCTCCCTCTAACACCATATCCACGAGCGTCCTATCCGCCGTACAGTGGAGCGGAGGATCTTCGATCATGTCGTGGAACAGGCAGTCAACCACATACCCGTTCTGCATCAGGCTTTTAGCTTGTTCGCTCATTTTTCTATTACCTCCTAAAATTAAGTTTGTACCTTTATTATACACGCATTGTTTGAAAAAAGATAATCGCATTAATTTATATTCTTATAAAATATGTCTATACTTGTCTACGTAACGAAAGTGCCCATGGGGATGTTCTTTAATGCCCCAATATCCTCAACATCGTGGGCTCCCTCATATATTGCCGCCATTTATACATGCAGGATTATTTCTGACATACATGACTTCTCACTTTTTAGGCCCAAAATAAGACTAATACCAATCCGCGCTGCCCTTTAAGCCAGCGACATGCACTTGACTTTCTTCTCAACTTTGCTTATATTTATAGTAAGAAAACAGTTCACTGGAGAGCGGGGGATGAGATCTTGACAATCCAGCAGCTAATCTATGTAATAGAGATTGAGAAGAACCGCTCCTTCAATCAAGCGGCACAGATTCTCTATATATCGCAGCCGACGCTTTCTAAGGCTGTGAACTCATTAGAGGATGAATTGGGAATCACCATTTTTATTCGCAGTCACAAGGGGGTTAAACTAACTTCTGAGGGAAGGCGCTTTCTGACCTATGCGAATTCGATCGTCCATCAGTTCCGGGAAATAAAAAAAATAAATTTTGTTGATGAAAAAAATCAAACCTCCCTAAAAATCGCAACCATCCACAGCACCTTCATAAGCGAAGCCTTTGTAAAGCTTTGCAAACTCCATCCAGATGAGCCTGTAAAACATTTTTCCATGAACAACATGAGCACGCCGGAGGTCATCCAAAATGTGGATGCCGGAAAAAGTGAGTTGGGAATTATCTGGCTGGGAAATGATCACAAAGAATTCTGGTTAAATGCCATTCACTCTAAGGGTATGGAATACCAGCGAATCTGCACCACCAACTTGTCGGTTCTGCTCAGTAAGGATGACCCCCTTGCCCAGAAAGACGCCCTCATTCTAGACGATCTGCGCAACTACACATATATCCATTTTCATCCGGCGGTAGAGGAAGAAAGCGAGAGCCTCAAATATCTTGATGAATTTAGTCTGCTTAACCGCTCCATCTATTCCAAAGCAATTATTACCACAGACCGGGACGCAGCCTACCAATTAATTTCAGATACCAAAGCATTTATATTTGCTTATAACCACCACAAATCATACGCAAGGGCTTACAATATCGCCTGTGTACCCCTATTCTCTCCTACTGTGGAAGCGGAAATTGGATTGATTAAAAAATCTCATCGGGCCTTTTCTTCTCTAGCCAAATTATTCCTGAGTATTTTGCGGAAAGAATTGAAAAACCAAGGTCAAGATAACATCCGATGGCTCTCTGATCCAGATGCTTAAAGATGTTTTACCCCTGGCAGAGCGACTACTCTGCCAGGGGTGTTTCGTTGTTCCACAAAAAGCTGGAGAATTATCTTGTCTGCCGGCGTATGGTTCCGCCGGGACGCTTACCGGTATGTGTGCCGTCTTTCAGGACAAATTCGCCGTTAACTAGAACGTGTTCCACACCGCTGGGATAGGTACGCGGCTCCACATAGTTTTCATTTGTGGCAAGATTACGCAAATCCAGCACAACAATATCCGCACGGTATCCTTCCTTGAGAAAGCCGCGGTCCGTCAGTCCTAATATTTCTGCCGCTTTGCCGCTCATTTTCTGAATGGAGTCCTCCATGCGAGGCATGCCTAGTTCCGTCAAATACTTTATAAATCCACAGTACGTATTGGGATTAGGCTTTGCCCTGGGAAATTCTGGATCATAGTGCAATGAACCTGTCAGATCAAATACAAAGGTATCATTACCCACAGTGGCCAACGGATGACGCAGGTACGTCCGTACCGCATGAATGTTCATAGAGTGGGATGCCATAAATATCTTGATATCGGGCTCTTCCATCATTAAGTCGAAACAAGCATTCAGGCTGGAGATATTTTTTTCAAGGGCAATTTCATGAATACTCTTACCCATATAGCCGCTGTTACGGGATTGGATAACTGACATCCATTCATCCCAGTCCGGTTGGGCGTTTGGATTGATGGTAAAGTATTTCCCTGCATAAATATAATCAGAAATCTGCCTGCGGTAATCTGGATGGCGCAGGTTCCTAATAAACAGAGAGAGACCATTGGCATAGAGAACCCAGGGGCGAAAATAGGCGGCCAAATCAGACATCAAAATGGTGCCGCCAGTGATGTTGGGAATCACGTCGAAGTTGACACGCAGTCCGCTGGCCGCGTATTCGTCAATAATTTGGAGGGTTCTTTCTGCCGCGGCAACATGCATATAGTCATCCCGTGAGGGAAAAATATCGAATCCGTTGGACAGGTGTGAAATCTCCACCTGCACTCCGTTTCGGCGTCCAATCTCCATCGCCTCTTTGATTCCCTCAATCTTTTTTTGCTTTTTAGGCGTTCCCGCACGCAACCCGGTCTTCCTCCAATGGGAGAAGTATATGCCGTCGTAGGGTTTTAGCTCTGCGGCCATCTCAACCAACTCCTCTGTGCCGCAGAAGGCACCGGGAGCGTAGTCCAAGCCGGTAGACAATCCAAAAGCTCCAGCATCCATTGCCTCCCGGATATGTCCCTTTATTTTGTCCTTTTCCCGGCATGTCAGTGGCCGCGGATAGTCCGGCTCTGACTCCAGTAAACGAAGCGTATTGTAGCCGGAGAGAACGATCATATTTCCGGACAGCCCCTTTTTATCCACCTCGTCCAAAAAATCCCCCATTGTTTTCCAGGTGGGCGAGAACCCAAATTCATCCTCCACCAAGGGGAGAATTTTCGCCGTATCCGCGTAGTAGTCTTTGTTGTACATGTCGGGAAAGAGTTTGTCAGAGGCCTTATCCATCAAATGAAATAATGCCTGAGAGCCCTCCCAACGCCCGCCTACTGGAGCGATGGAATGTCCACACTGGCAGCCGACAAAGGTAGTAATTCCCTGATGCAGCATACTCTCCATCTGGGGATATCCCAAAATAATATTATCCGCGTGGGAATGCATGTCAATAAATCCTGGAACAACCACTTTCCCTGCCGCGTCCAGCACCTGTCCTGCCTGCTCGTTCTGTAGATCTCCAATGGCTGCAATCCGTCCGTTGATAATGCCAATATCAGCCGATCGGGCATCGGCCCCTGTTCCATCCATTAATGTTCCGTTCTTAATCAGCAAATCGTACATAAATAACATCCTCTCTGTTTATCGTCTATGACATGCAACAAAATGCCCAGGACATATTTCTTTTAATGCCGGCCGTTGTTCTCTGCACTCCTTACTGGCAAATTTACAGCGAGAGGAGAAAACGCATCCCTGAATCTCTTCCATTGTGCTGGGCACCTCACCCGCGATAATATTTTGCATGCTTTCCACATCCGGATCCGGTACTGGGACAGCATACAGAAGCGCCTCCGTATAGGGATGCTGATAGTTCCGGAACAACTCATCCTTTTTTGCGCGCTCCACTATATTTCCAAGATACATCACTACAATCTCATCACAGAAATACTTCACTACGCTCAGATTATGTGAAATGAAAACATAGGTAAGATGATGTTTTTGCCGAAGCTGCTGCATCAAATTTAGGACCTGTGCCTGAATGGACACATCCAGCGCGGAAACAGGCTCATCACAGACAACAAGTTCTGGGTTAAGCGCAAGGGCTCGAGCAATCCCAATCCGTTGGCGCTGTCCTCCGGAAAACTCGTGCGGATAGCGTCCGTACTGGTCTTCCTTCATTCCAACCTCCTGCATTAGCCCCAATACCCGATTCCTCTGCTGCTCTGCTGTGTACCCTCGGCCGACCATCGGCTCCGCAATAATGCGGCCGACGCAGAAACATGGATCCAGGGAGGAATAGGGGTCCTGGAAAATGATCTGTACCTTTTCCTTAAATTGGCGGTCCTCTTCTTTTGTCAGAGTAAAAATATCCTTCCCCTCGTAATAAATGCTGCCGGAGGTTGGATGGAGCAGCTTAACAATCATTTTTCCAACCGTGGATTTTCCACAGCCGGACTCCCCTACAATTCCAAGAGTAGTCCCCTTCTTCACGGTAAAGGACACGCCGTCTACAGCACGTACAAATTTATGTTCTGCGAAGAATTTTCCCTTTTCCCGCACTTTTACGGAGTAGTACATCTTCGCATCTTTAAGCTCCAACAACGAATTATCCATGTGCGTCCTCCTATAGAAAATCTGCAAAGAGTAGCGGCAGGGCTACTTTTCCCGGTTCACATGGATGCACCTTACCAAATGGCCGGGCTCAGTCTGGACAATATCCGGGACCCTGTTATCACATGCAGGTGTGTAATGTTCACAGCGGGGACTAAACCGGCAACCCTTTGGATAATTATAGGCACTAGGGATGCTGCCCTTGATATTATATAGGGTATCCTGCTCCTCTGTCAGCTTAGGTACGGAGCGCAGCAGTCCTTTTGTATACGGGTGCTGTGGATTCTTAAAAATAGTACGCACGTCCGCATATTCTACCATCTGCCCCGCATACATGACCATGACGCTCTGCGCAGCCTGTGCAACAATTCCCAGATCATGGGTAATCATCAGGATTGAGGTTTTCGTCTCCTGCTGGATACTATTTATAAGCCGTAAGATCTGAGCTTGGATGGTCACATCAAGTGCTGTCGTCGGTTCATCCGCAATGAGGATCTTCGGGCTACAGGCCAGAGCCATTGCAATCATCACTCTCTGGCGCATTCCGCCGGAGAGCTGATGCGGAAAATTATCCGCATACTTTTCGGGGGTAGGCAGGCCCACCATTCCCAGGAGCTGGATTGCTTTTTCTCGAGCGGTATTTTTGTCACACTTCTGGTGAACCTGAAGGGACTCCATGATCTGATATCCCACGGGAAATACCGGGTTTAAGGATGTCATGGGCTCCTGGAAAATCATAGAGATTTCGTTTCCGCGAATTTTTTCCATTTGCCGCTCTGACAATTTTACTAAATCCTTACCCCTATATAGGATCTCTCCCTCTACAATTTTTCCAGGCTTTTCTATCAGACGAAGAATGGAAAGAGATGTGACGCTTTTCCCGCAGCCAGACTCCCCTACAACCGCCAAAGTTTCCCCTTCATGGAGAGAGAAACTGACGCCGTCAACTGCGGGGACAATACCGTCTACAGTGTAAAAATAGGTCTTTAAATCCCGGACCTGAAGAACAATATTGGCCTGTTCCAAGGGCTCACCTCCTAATTACCTAACTGTTTTTTAACTTCGGATCCAACGCGTCGCGCAACCCATCGCCTACCAGACTGAAGCTGAGAACGACCAGGGTAATTGCTACACCAGGTGCCAGCGCAGCTAGAGGAAAGGTCCGCAGTACCTCTCGAGCGGTAGAGAGCATAGCTCCCCACTCAGGATTTGGGGGGACAACGCCCAGCCCCAGGAATGAAAGAGACGATGCGGACAATATGCCTGTCCCCAGGTTCAAAGTTGTGTTAACAATGATTTGTGACATGGAATTAGGTATAATGTGAGTAGTAATAATGCGAAAATGAGAAATGCCCATCACATGGCAGGCCTGTACATATTCCGCATTTTTGATGCTTACGACAATGCTTCGCACCATGCGCGCAACGGTGGGGATAGAAGAGAAACCTATGGCTATAATCGTATTCTGTACGCCGCTGCCCAGAATCGCAACGACAGCAATCGCCATCAGCAGAGTGGGAAAGGACAGCAGAATATCCATAATGCGTGACAGGACCGAGTCGATCACTCCGCCGTAATATCCTGCACAGACCCCCAGTATGACCCCTAAGAAGGAGCCCGCAAACACGCCGGCAAAGCTGATAGACAACGTCACCCTCGAACCATAAATGATCCGGGTCAGTGTATCCCTCCCCAGGTTGTCGGTCCCAAGCAGATGTGTAAGGCTGCAAGGCTGATATATGGCGGTAAGATCCACCTTGTTGGGATCATACCTACATAATTGAGGGCCGCAAACCGCCATCAGGAGAAAAATTAGCAGAACAATTCCACCTATGACAGATGGCTTGCGTTTTATAAATCGACGAAAAGCGTTTTCTCTCAAGGTTCTCCCCCCCCCTTTTATACGTATTTAATCCTCGGGTCTATAAAACCATAAAGAAGATCAACAACCGTGTTGATAATCACATAAGTGGATGCAAGAACTAAAATACATCCTTGAATAGAAGGATAGTCCCGGTTCAGAACCGATGTAACAAGGAAGCGCCCCATACCGGGAATTGAAAATACGGTTTCTGTCAAAGTTGCTCCGGCAAGCAGCGTTCCAAAACGCAGGCCAATAACGGTTACAACAGGAATTAATGCGTTTTTCAGCGCATGGGAAAAAGTTATTTTGCTCTTTCTAATTCCCCTGGATTTGGATGTGCGGATATAGTCCTGCCGCAAGACATCTAGCATGGCAGAACGTGTTGTACGGGAGATCAAACCAACCGCATTCAGACCAAGGGTCAGTGTTGGCAGGATATAGTGTAGCCCACTAGAAAGTCCCAAACTAGGAAGGATATTCAGCTGTTGTGAAAATACCAACATTAGCAGAAGCGCAAAGAAGAACGAGGGCATGGAAACAGAGATCATAGACAGGACCATCAGCAGATTGTCCATAAATTGATTATGCTTTACTGCCGCTGCGATGCCTATGGTTACGCCTAGGGCAGATGCCAGCATGGTTGCTAAAACTGCTATTTTCAAGGTGTTAGGATACCGCTCCGCTATTTCCTGAGAAACCGGGTTGTTGGTGTAGAAAGATGTCCCCATATCACCGCGCAGCAGTCCCTTCATATAGTTAAAATATTGTATATGGATTGGATCATTGAGCCCAAGTGCCTCACGGTAGATCTCCACCTGCTCCGGCGTAGCCTCTGTGCCTAGCATGGTTTGAACAGGATCTCCCGGCATAAGATGTACCATAAAGAAGACCAGAAAGGAGATCACAAGCAGTACAGGGATGATCTGTAATATTCTTTTGATGGCATATGCGAACACGTCTCATCCTCCTTTTGCGCTGTTAATTATTGTTCAGAGCTTTTTTCCAGCGACTGCGTATCTGCACAGAACGCAGAAAGACTGCTCTTATTATGAAATATCCCGCAGGGAAAATGTCCCTGCGGGATATTCCGTATCTCAGGGATATCCTGCCTTTGCCCTATGCCTATTTAGGGGCCTTTACCCAAGCCAGATTGACAACTGAATTGGGAAGATAGGTAAATCCTGTAACACCTTTCCGCGTAGAGAGGATTTGATACTGATCAAACAGCCAAATAGCGCCTGGATCCTCTAAATAGAGGATTTCGTTAACACGATTGTACATTGCCAGCCGCTCATCCTGCGCAATAGTGACCGCAGCTTTGTCTAACAGTCCTGACACCTCATCATTGTGGTAAAAACCATAGTTTTTACGGGCAGTTTCGTCTTCAAAGTCACCAAACAACATATGAAGCTCTGCATCACAGTCTGCAGAGCCATACCCGCCGCCCATAATGAACATTGGCATATCAAACTCTGATCTAGGAGTATTCTGCCAACCGGTCTGGAAGGCTGCCCATTCAATAACTTCAATCTCGGCCTTAATGCCTACTTCCTCCAACTGGGACGCAAGGACCTCCGCAATCTGAACCCCCTTTTCGTAACGCTCCGTGGTACAGATTTTTGTCGTAAAGCCATCCGGATAGCCGGCTTCAGAGAGAAGCTGTTTTGCCTTCTCCTGATCCTGCTCGATCACGCCCATATCTTTATATCCAAAGGTTAGGGGAGAGACGCTACATGTCGCTGGTTCCACAAGTCCTGGGAATAGTCCGTCAATAATAGGCTGCCGGTCAATGGCGTAAATGATAGCCTGACGGACCAGCGGGTTAGAAATAACCTCATCGTTACAACCAAAACGGAACAGACGTTGATTGACTGTAGGACGCTTGACGATCGTAAAATTATCTTCATCAGCCTTCAGCCGGGCCACATCCTCTGCGGTCAGACCGTTTGCCACATCTACTTCCCCTGTTTCCAGAGCAATCGCGGCAGAAGCCGCCTCTGGAATTACCTGCATAACAATTGTTTTGGAGGCACCCTTTTCACCGAAATAATTTTCAAACCGCTCAAGCGTAACGGCAGAATCTTTTACCCATTTGGCTGGCTTATAGGGGCCCGTACCATTGACGCTTTCTATTGAGTTACCCAGCTCAGAGCCATATTTCTCCAGGTAATCAGCGTCCAGAACAGCTGTCTCGATATCACAGAAAGTTCTCTCCATTACACCGAAAGGCTCTTTTGTAACAAGGACCAGCGTATAGTCATCCTCTACACGAACTTCTGTCAACTGCCGGAGGGATGCTACTGCGAATCCGTTGCTGGGATTCATATAGAAATCATAAGTCGCTTTGAAATCGTCTGCGGTCATCTCCTTCCCATTATGAAACTGGACACCATGCCTTAAGCGAAAGGTCCATGTGATATTATCATCTGCAACCTCCCAGCTTTCCGCCAGATCACCAATTACCTCAAAATTCTCATCAAACTTCAAGAGTGTATTATAACACAGCAACGCTACCGCCTCTGTGTTGGTTCCATTCTGGATATTCGGATTAAGCGTGGTAATATCTGTATTATGGGAGTAAACCAAGGTGTCTTTATATGCCATATCAGGGGATGTTACTGCGGGGACGGGCGTCGTTGCCTCATTATTGCCGGGGGCCGTATTGGGGGAACATCCGGCAAAACAGGCTAATACCAGGCAGATCGCCACGACAGTAGATATCGCCTTTTTTGTCTTTTTCATTTCTCTTCCACCTATCCTTCCTTTTTATTTTTTGTAGAGGTAACTCTGGATATAGTGTACCATAGAAATAAAATTTATGATAATATATATAAGTTATATCATTATTGCCGGTGTGCATAGATCCTATTCTAGGGCCTGTTCACATACAAAATAGGTGTCTACCAGATTGTAAGGGGCGCTAATGAGCATGCCAATCATCGTTGGAATGCCCAGCGCCAGGAGAGCTTTGGGAATTGGTGCACTCCCCAAAAGCGCCATTTTTTTGTTTCCGTCCATAAATTGCTCCTTTCTCTTGACAGCCAGTGTAATGCGAAGTAGTATACTTTATAGTAGCCGTCAGTCAACACATACTACTATAATTTATAGTAGTTGTCAAGTGCGAAAGGGGAAATCTTCATGGCAACAATAGATTTGATTGTCCTTGGGATGCTCAAAAAGCAGCCGCTGAGTGCCTACGACATTCAAAAGCTGGTGGAATACCGCAATATTTCAAAATGGGTAAAAATCAGTACACCGTCTATCTATAAAAAGGTCATTCAGTTAGAGGAAAAGGGCCTGCTCCAAAGCGTCCCTGTGCGGGAAACCAATATGCCGGAAAAAGCAGTCTACTCGCTGACGGCCAACGGTGAGCAGGAATTTGAGCGGCTGATGGGAGAACTCTCCGCCCAGCCTATCCGAATGTTTTTAGATTTCAATGCTGTGATTGTAAATTTGGACAGCGTTCCTTTGGAAATGCAAAAATCCTGCGTTGCCAGTATTGAAAAAAATGTGCAGGATTTGAAAAGCTATCTGGAAGAAAACCTTCGGGAAAAAGAAAATGCGCCGGAGGTTCCTGAAATCGGTATGGCGGTTTTGCGTCAGCAATTTGTCTTGGCTGAAACGATTGAAACTTGGATTGAGGAATTGAAGAAACGATTTTAGGGGCTAATTCTCAAAATGTGTAAAAGGGGCGCACGCATTAGTGTGATTTCCCGCCCCTTT
>OFFS01001332.1_pt1 | contig 11164 bp, 10 predicted proteins | sample 1521541 | NCBI WGS metagenome assembly OFFS01 (sample SAMEA3504127, study PRJEB24116) | mouse gut metagenome | biome: mouse gut; feature: mouse-associated habitat; material: faeces | place: Denmark | collected 2011 | reverse complement strand
GCGCCGCTCTGGATATCTCAGGAATGGTCGGCGTGGGTACGATCACCGTGATATCCACCGTGCGCCGCAGGGAATATGAAATAAAATTACAGATAAACTTTGCCATAAAATTCCTCCAAAGCCAGTTGTTGATCAGTCCAGCTGGTTGATCTCCTTTGCGTGGCAGCACGCCACAAAGTGGCCGGGCCGTATCTCCTGAAGCGGGACAGGCTGATGGCACTCCTCCGTCGCGTAGGGACATCTCTGGGCGAACCGGCAGCCCGGCTTGGGGTTGATGGGGGAATTGATCTCGCCCTTGAGCAGAATCCGCTCGTTTTTCTTATGGATATCCACCGTGAGGATGGCGGAGAGCAGCGCCTGGGTATAGGGGTGCAGCGGATGCTCATAGAGCTGCTCGGCTGCCGTCAGCTCCACCATCGTGCCCAGATACATGACCGCGATCCTGTCGGAGATGTGCTTGACCATCGCCAGGTCGTGGGCGATAAACAGGTAGGTCAGCCCCCGCTCCTTCTGGAGCGTCACCAGCAGGTTCACGATCTGGGCCTGGATGGACACATCCAGCGCGGAGATGGGCTCGTCACACATGATGAAATCCGGGTTGACCGCCAGAGCGCGGGCAATGCCAATGCGCTGGCGCTGGCCGCCGGAGAACTCGTGGGCAAAGCGGTTGGCGTGCTCCTTGTTCAGCCCCACCATGTTCAGCAGGTCGTAGACCCGCTCCGTCCGCTCCTCCCGGCTTTTCGCCAGGCCGTGGATGTCGATGCCCTCGGCGATGATATCCGCCACAGTCATGCGGGGATTCAGGGAGGCGTAGGGGTCCTGGAAGATGATCTGGGCCCGGCGGGTAAACTCCTGCTTTGCCGCGCCGCGCAGTGCATGAACATCCCTGCCGTCAAAGAGAACCTGCCCGCCGGTCCTGGGATAGAGCCCCATGGCCGTGCGGCCGCAGGTGGTCTTGCCGCAGCCGGACTCCCCCACCATGCCCAGGGTCTCCCCCCTGTAGATGGTAAAGGACACGTCGTCTACCGCTTTGACCTCAGCGCCCTTGGCGGCGGGAAAATACTTTTTCAGATGGCTGACCTCCAGCAGAGGCTGCTTTCTGTCACGGCTGGTCCGCCTCCTTTTCGGTGATGTCGGGCATGTCGACCCCCGGCGCGCGGGGATCGTGGAGCCAGCAGCTGGCCTGGTGCCCGCTGCCGAAGTCCGCGCAGGGCGGAGCCTCCTCCTTGCAGATGGGCATACAGTATTTGCACCGGGTGCAGAAGGGACAGCCCGCCGGCGGCGCCAGCAGATCCGGCGGCGTCCCCTCAATGGTGGCCAGCTCCTGCTTGTTTTTCAGATCCAGACGGGGGACCGCCCGCAGCAGGGACCAGGTATAGGGATGCCGGGGCTGATAGAAGATGTCCTCCGCCCTCCCCCTCTCAACGATCAGGCCTGAGTACATCACGGCGATCCGCTGGGCAATGCCGGCCACCACCCCCAGATCGTGGGTAATGAGGACGATGGCCGCCCCGGTCTCCGCCTGAAGCCGCTTCATAAGGTCAATGATCTGGGCCTGGATGGTCACGTCCAGGGCGGTGGTGGGCTCGTCCGCGATCAGCAGCCTGGGATCGCAGGCCAGGGCGGTGGCGATCATGGCCCGCTGGCGCATACCGCCGGAGAACTGGTGGGGATACTCCTGGGCCCGGATCTCCGGGTTGGGAATGCCCACCCGGCGCAGCAGCTCCACCGCCTTCGCAGCGGCCTCCGCCTTGCCGGCCCTGCCGTGGACGCGGAGCACCTCGGCGATCTGCTTCCCCACCTTCATGGTGGGGTCCAGACTGGTCAGCGCGTCCTGAAAGATCATGGCGCACTTTTCGCCCCGGTAGGCCCGCAGCTCCTTGGGCGTCATGTCCAGGATATTGACGCCGTCAAAGAGGATCTGTGACCCCTTCTTGATCTGTCCGGGGTCCATGATGAGCCCCATGATGGATTTGGCAGTCACGCTCTTGCCGCAGCCGGACTCCCCCACAATGGCCAGCGTCTCGCCGGCATCCACTTCAAAGGAGACGCCCCGCACGGACTGCACCTCGCCCGCATAGGTATCGTAGGATACCCGAAGGTCTTTCACTTGCAGCAATGTCTCTCCCATGTCTCCCCCTACTTTCTCAATTTGGGATCCAGCGCATCCCGCAGGCCGTCGCCCAGGAGGTTAAACGCCAGGACGATGAGCACCAGCGCCCCCGCAGGGAAGATCAGCTGCAGGGGGTAGAACTCCATGGCGGCCTGTCCCAGAGAGATCAGAACGCCCAGGGAGGTGTCCGGGGGCTGCAGGCCGATGCCCAGAAAGCCCAGCGTGGACTCCTGGAAAATATAGTTGGGGATGGACGTGGCAATATTCAGGATCAGGATGCCGATGGTGTTGGGAAGCAGGTGCTTCATAATCACCCGGCGGGCGGGCGCACCAAGGGCCTGGGCGGCCATGACATATTCCGCGCTCTTCAGCTGCAGGATCACGCCTCGCATGGCCCGGGCCGTGTTGCACCAGGAGGTGACGCACAGCGCCACCAGCAGACTGGGAACGCTGTTCCCCAGCACGAGCATGACGATGATGACCACCAGCAGATAGGGCAGACTCATCAGCACCTCAATCACCCGCATCATGACGCTGTCCACCCAGCCCCCGAAGTAAGCCATAATGCCGCCGTAGGCACAGCCCACCACCACCTGCACCAGGGTGCACACCAGGGCGATGAGCAGGGAGATCCGGGCTCCGATGCACACCCGGGCAAACAGGTCCCGGCCCAGCATATCCGTACCGAACCAGTGCTGGGCGCTGGGAGGGAGATTTTTCATGGTGGGCTCCATGGCGGCGAAGTCCTGACCGCACAGCGCGGGCCCCAGCAGGGCCAGCAGCGCCATCAGCGCCAGCACCGCCATGGAGATCATGGCAATGGGGTTCTTCTTCAGCCGCCGCCAGGCGTCCTGACCATAGGTGATGGTGGGACGGGCAATGGCCTCCTTGTCGGCATCCTTGCAGCCGATGATGACAAAGCGCTTGTCAATTGCTTGTTCCATACGCACCTCTACGCCTTTCCACCCACGCGAATGCGGGGATCCACCAGGGTGTACAGGATATCTACCAGAAATACCACCAACACGTAGACAGCGGCCATCAGCACCGTCTGGCCCAATACAATGGAGAGATCTCTGGTCTGGACCGCCTCAATGAAGTAGCGGCCAAAGCCGGGGATGGCATATACCTTTTCAATAAAGAAAGAGCCGGTCAGGGCAAAGGCCACGCTCATGGGCAGGACGGTGATAATGGGGATAAAGGAATTTCGCAGAATGTGGCGGCGCACCACCTGCCCCTCGCTGAGGCCCTTTGCCCGGGCGGCCAGCACATAGTCCTGGTTGATGACGTCCAGCATGGAGGTCTTCAGCAGGCGGGAGTAGGTGGCAATATAGCTGAAGCAGCCGCTCAGCGTGGGAAGGACCGTGTAGGACCAGCCGCCCAGCCAGAGCTCCCTTCCCTTGGGCCAGCCGATGATGGGAAACAGGCCCAGCTCGCCGGCCACATACTTTTGCAGCAGCAGCCCAAAGACCAGGGTGGGAACGGATATCATCAGCACAGAGAAGAACACAATGGCGTGGTCCAGCCACGTGCCCTTGCACATCGCCGCCAGAACGCCCAGGAGCAGACCCGCCCCCACGCCCAGCAGGATCGTCTGAAGGCCCAGCCGGGCGGAGGGAGCCAGGGTCTCCGACAGAAGCCGCTGAATATCGTAGCCCGGCATACGCACGGACTCCCCGAAATCGCCCTGGAGCATGCCCCGCATGGTGATGACGTAGCGCTCCAGCACAGGCTTGTCCAGTCCGTACTTGTGGTACATATTCTGGCGGATATTCTCCGGGAGCTTATCTGCGCGGTCCGCCAGGGGATCGCCCGGAACAGCGGCCAGGAGGAAAAATGTCGCCGACGCGATGATGAACAGGGTGAATACCATTTCAGCAAAGCGGCGGATTGTATATTTCAGCACAGATCATCCCTCGTTTCTACTGAAAGGGGGTCAAACCGCATACACGATTTGACCCCTCTTGGATATGCCTCGAACGCTTACTCCACAACGTATGCGCGGGAGAACTCGAAGTTGGGGCCGATGAAGGGGAAGGTCATGCCCTTGACGTTGTTCTTTACGCACATCATGGTGTCGCTGTACATATAGGGAACCACGGCCACCTCGTCCACGCAGGCCCACTGCTCCATCTCCGCGTAGATCTTCTCGCGCTCCGCAGTATCGGGCTCCGCGTTCAGGCGGTCAATGAACTTGTCAAACTCCTTGCCCAGCTCCGCGCTCCAGCCGGAGTAACGGATGGCGGTGCCGTGGCTGCTCCACATCTCCAGGAAGGCAATGGGGTCGTTGTAGTCGCCGTTCCAGCCGGCCTGCAGAATATCGTAGCGGCCGGCATCCCGCTCCTCCCGCAGAAGGGCGCTGTCACCCAGCACGTTGACGTTGACGGTGATGCCGAAGGTGGTCTCCCACAGGTTCTTCCAGTACTCCTGCTGCTGGCGCTTGATGGCGGTGTCGCCGGTGCAGATATAGGTCAGGGTAACCTCAGAGAGCTCCCGGGAGTCCCCCAGCTCCGCCATGCCCTCCTTGAAGAGCGCCTGAAGCTTGGCCTGATCCAGGTTGTACTCCTCAAACACGTCCAGAAGGGGCTCCTTCACGTTGTCGCGGTAGTTGCGCTCTCCGTTATAGACGCCGAAGGGGACAAAGCCGTACCCGGGGTAGTAGCGATCAAAAATCACCTGGGTGAACTCCTCCCGGTTGATGGCCAGGGACAGAGCAAGGCGGATCTTGCGGCTCTCCATCAGGCCGGACAGGGAGTTGTTGGTGCGATTGAAGGTGAAGTAGCTGACGCCGGGGAAGTAGCCGTGGATATACTCATAGTCGTCGCCGGCCAGACCGTCCCGGTAGGGCTGCACATAGTCGCCGGTGGGGATAATGGCCGCCAGCTCGCCGTTTTTGAACATCGTATTCTGGGTGGACACCTCGTCAATGCTGATGAGGGTCACCTGGGTCAGATGGACGTTCTCAGCGTCCCAGTAGGTTTCGTTCCTGGTGAGGACCAGGCTGTTGTCCTTGACAAACTCGCTGACCACAAAGGGGCCGCACCAGACGTGTGTGGTAAAGTCGCTGTCGTAGAGCTCGCCGGCGGCCTCAATGACGTCCAGACGCACGGGGCCCATGAAGGTGGTGCCGATCTTGGAGATAAAGTGGGGCGCCGGATTGGCCAGGGTGACCTCCAGGGTAGTGTCGTCCAGCGCCTTGACGGCCATGGCCTCCATAGCGGCCGTGATGTCCGCGTCCGTGGCGCTCTCCGCGTCCATGGTGTAGAGCTCTGTGCCGCCGACGATATCGCCCACAAAGAAGGAGAAGTCAAAGGCGTTGCGGGGATCTCCCAGGCGGCGGAAGGAGTCCACAAAGTGCTGCGCAGTCACCTGCACGCCATCGCTCCAGTAGTACTCCCGCAGGTGGAAGGTATAGGTGAGGCCGTCCTCGGACACGTCCCAGCTCTCCGCGCCCGCAGGGGCCATTACCTGGTTGCCCTCCTCGTCGGTGGTGGCCCGGACCAGGCCCTCCAGGACCTGGGACTGAACCTGGATCTCCGATGCGGCGTAGTTGGCGTTGTTATCAAAGGAGTGCATATCTTTTGCCACCCAGTGGAACTGGAGGGTCTGCTCGGCGGCCAGCTTCTCCCCCTGGGGGGTCTGGGCGTCGGCGGCAGGCTCCTTCCCTCCGTCTCCGTCAGAGGGATCCGCAGGCGTATCACCGCCGCCCCCGCAGCCGGAGAGGAGCGAGAGACCCATCAAAGCCGTCAGTAAAAACGCCAGTATTCGCTTCTTCATGAAAGTTTTCCTCCTTTTGCTGTCCATGTATCTGGTAATATTCCAAAAGCAGCGTCTCGCCGCTTGAGGCCCCGCGCCGGCTCTTAGAGGCAGAAGTCCTTGTCGTCGTCCCGCTGGCACTCGTGGCGGATCAGCTCCAGCGCCGTGCTCAGATCCCGGGCCAGCATCGCGTCGATCAGCTGAAGGTGGTAGCCGTGGGGCTCCTCCTGGAACTGCTGAAAGAGCGTCACGCTGGGGACGCGGATAATCCTGTCAAACACGTTCTGCACGCTGCTGATGAGATACTCGTTCTTTGTCAGCCGCGCCATGGTCATGTGGAAATCGTAGTTGATCCCCGCCAGATCCCGGTAGGAGATGTCCGCAGCGGTACAGTACTCCCGGAGGGAGGCGATTTCGTCGTCTCCGCACCGCTCAATGATCCACTGGACCACCCCCTTCTCCAGGGTATAGCGGAGATAGATCAGCTTGTAGTACTCCTCGTCCGTCACCTCCCGGATCAGATACCCTACGCGGGGAATCTTTTTCAGGTAGCCGTCCTGGACCAGCATGGCCAGGGCCTCCCGGACAGGGGTCTTGCTCACGCTGTACTGCTCTGCCAGGTCCTTTTCATTGAGCAGCTCATCGGTGCGCAGGCGGAGCTTGACCACATCGTCCCGAATTTTTTCGTAGACCTCCATTGTTTTCGATGGCATGGTGTCTCCTCCTCTCTATCGCGTCTGCGCCAGCCAGAGGCTGGCCGTCTGAAGCAGGGCATCAATATCCTCCTGCGCCGTAAAGGGGGCCACAGAAATTCGGACATATCCCTCCCTGCCGGGACTAAAAAATACGCCGTGGGCCAGAAAGAAGTCCACCATCTCCCGGTTCCGGTCTGTGCGCACCAGCATACTGTGGCACCGCCGCGCCGGCTCCAGGGGGGTGTCCACCTCATACCCCAGCTCCGTCAGGCCGCAGTGGACCCGCTCATAGCACTCGGAGACATGCCGCTCCACCCGCTCCATGCCGATCTCCATCAGCCGCTCCAGCCCGGCGCTGAGCCCGTAGATGCTCTGGAAGGGAATGGTGCCGCTCTCCAGCTTGCGGGCGTCCAGGGGGTCTGGACAGAGGACCTCCATGCGCTCCCGATCCAGCAGCAGCGCGGGGCTGTCGCCGGCAAAGACGGGCCGGATTTTCCCCAGCAGTTCATCCGCGCAGTAGAGAAATCCCACGCCCTCCGTGGCCAGAAGCCCCTTGTAGCAGGAGGCCGCCATGGCGTCCACGCCCAGCGTGCGCACATCTACCCGCTGGAAGCCCAGGGCCTGAATGCCGTCCGTCACCAGATAGATGCTGCGGCTGCGGCAGACCTCTGCCAGCGCCCTCAAATCCAGCTTCCAGCCGCTGCGGGACTGCACGTAGCTGGCCACGATGATGCGGGTGCGCTCATCCGCCTGGGAGAGAAGGTCCTGCTCCGTCAAGGCGATGCCGTCCCGGGAGCGGGCCACCCGGACCTCGATGCCGCGCTGCTTCAGATAGAGGCAGGGCATCAGGACGGCCACGTGCTCCAGCTCCCCAACAACAATATTGTCCCCGGGCTGGAAGGGGAATCCCTGCAGGATCAGGTTGATCCCCTGGGTTGTGTTCTCCGTGAAGGCGACGCTCCTGACGCCGGGGGCGTTGAGGAAGCGGGCCAGCCGCTCCCTGGCTTCGGCGACAACGGCGATGGTCTCGCCCTTTCCGGCGCCGCCGGCCTTGACCAGCCCCGGATAAACGTCCGCCTTGTGGACAAAATAGTCCTCCATTCTCTCCCTCACGAAGGCGGCGCCGCAGTTTTCATAGGCGATATCAAAAAACGCGGTTCGCTTTGTAATCGGGAATTGTTCCCGCAGACAGGCAACCCAAGGCTCGTTCATAGCATCTATTCCTCGTTTGACGAATTGTTTTCGGCCTTACCGCCGGTCAGTCCGCCGATGCGGGTGATCTCCAGGCCCTCCGCCTCCCAGGCGTCCAGAATCCGGTTCATGCCGATGGAGTCGCTGGCCATATGTCCGGCAATAATCACGTTGCCCTTGTTGTGCTCCGTCAGGGCCTTGATGTCGTCCTCCGGCATGTGCATCATAATCAGCGTGCCTACGCCGTAGTCAAAGAAAGTCTTGTACACCTGGGCGCCGCCTCCGGTCACACCGGCGAAAAGTACGCAGACCCGGCCCGCGTAGCTGTCCGGCTGCCCGACGCGGATCGCGGGGGACTGCAGGGCGGTGCGCACCTCGGGAAACTCACCCAGCGCATCCACCACCTCCTGGAGCGTGGTGAAGGGCCGGTCCCTGGTCAGCTCGTCCATCCGCTCCTGGACAATCGCCTGCCCGATCAGGTCCGCAGGCGTGTGCAGGCCAATGTAGGGCATCTGAATGAACCTGGCAAAGTCCGCCTGCCGGTTCAGATTCTTGGAGTGCATTTTCTCGCTCTCCTGCTTGGCCCGCTTGGCGATGGCCTTCTGGGCCACGTTGATGGGGACGCCGAAGTCATACATGCGCATCATCTGATCCTTGAGCATCTGATCCCCGATCCGCACGGCACGGCCCATGATGCCGTGGTGCTCCACGACGCAGTCATAGCCCCTGTCCTTGGCGGCCAGCAGCGTGGCGTTGTCCATATCGATCCCCGCCAGCACCCGCTTGATGCAGGTCCCCTCGCAGCCAATCTCTGTATCCACGGTGTCCTCCTCCAGGCCGGCCAGCCTGAGGGCAACATTGACCATCTCTCTTGTTGTCATGTCGATTACACTCCCTAAAATTGTTGTGTCATGGGGCAGCTCCCTTTTTGAAATATTTTAAGATATATCAGTTGATATTTCAAGATGGAAAAACACCAGAAAAAATCATCGCATTTTTGTAGAATTTGCATAGTGAAATTTCCTTAAAGACACGGTATTCTCTATAAATAGACGGGCGCTGCCTGTAAAGCGCAAATGAAAAGAAACGAGGGGAGTACGATGGAAATAAGACTTGCCGCTTCCGCCTGCGGGGACTTTGATACGGTCCTCCGCTTTTTGCCGGCCAGGACGCCGGTTTCCTTTGGGGAGCCAGGCCTCCGGGGGGCCTATGCCGCCTGCTTTCCCGGGGACAAGCTCACGCTGGAGCACAAGCAGCTGCGGGGTGTGCGCATACCCCGCCGGGGCGGGGCTGTAAACCTGCTGCTGGCCGGCTTTGACTGCCATGCGCCGGCGCCCTTTGACGCGCTGCGTCAGCTGACCGCGAAGGCCGGCGCGGCTCTGGCGGACTATGGCGCTCAGTCTGTGCTGATCGACCGGCTGGACGCGCTGGCTTTTGCGCCGGAGGAGGAAATCGCCTCGCAGATATGCGCGGTCCTCCCCCTCTGTGAGTACCGATTTGACAAGTATCTCTCCGCCCGAAAGGCGCGGCAGCCTATCCGCGCAGCTCTCCTCTCCGACAGGGATCTGGCTCCAGCGATACAGGAGGGACTTCATCTGGCCCAGGCGGTTATGACTGCCCGCGATCTGGTTAACGAGATCGCGGATGTGCTCACGCCGGCAGAGCTGGCCAGCCGGTGCGAGGCCCTGGGGCGGCTGCATGGCTTTGAGACAGAGGTGCTGGACCGGGCTGCCTGTGAGGAGCTGAACATGGGACTGTTTCTCGCGGTGGCCCGGGGCAGCGGAGAGGAGCCGAAATTCATCGTAATGCGCTGGCGCGGCGGGGAAGCGGAACAGCCGCCCATCGCATTTGTGGGCAAGGGCATCACCTACGACAGCGGCGGGCTCGCGATTAAGAGCTCCGGCATGGAGTCCATGCGCTTTGACATGAACGGAGCCGCCGCTGTCATTGGAGCAATGTGCGCAATTGCGGATCAAAAGCTGCCCCGCAACGTGATCGCGGTGGTGGCAGCCTGTGAGAACATGGTAGACGCCCGCAGCTACCGCAACGGAGACGTGTTCACGTCCATGAACGGACAGACGGTGTTTGTCCGCAACACCGATGCCGAGGGGCGGCTGACCATGGCGGACGCAATGACCTACTGCATTCGCCAGGAGCATCCCTCCGAGCTGCTGGAGGTGGCGGGTTTGACGGGCAGCGTGTGCAGCTTCTACGGCAGCGTATGCGCCGCCGCGCTGACCACCCACCAGGAGCTCTTTGACCGCATTGCCGCGCTGATGCCGGTAACCGGGGAGAAGTACGCCCAAATGCCGGCCTTTGAGGAGTACAAGGCGCTGCTGAAAACGCCGTATGCCGATCTGGACAACGCCCCCGCAGGCGGAGCTGGCGGGATTTTAGCGGGCCTGTTTCTGGCGGCGTTCCACGAGGATGTGCCCTTTCTGCATATTGATTTTGGGAGAATGCCCTTTACTGATAAAAAATCCGACTGCCAGGGCGAGGGCGGTACCGGATTTGGCGTAAAAACGCTGTACCACTATGTCAAGAACAGGGGGTAATGGAATGGACGCGGAGAACCGCCTGAGGGAGCTGGGCCTGCGATTGCCGCAGACGCCGGCGGCCAAGGGGAATTACTGCACTATCCGCCGCACAGGCCAGCTTCTGACCCTGTCCGGCCAGGGGCCGCTGGTGGATGGCAGACTGCGCTATACTGGCCGGATTGGCGCGGAGCTGACCATAGAACAGGGATATGACGCAGCCCGCCTGTCCGCTCTCAATCTGCTTGCTGTGCTGAAGGAGGAGGCAGGGAATCTGGACCGGATCACACTGGTGAAGGTGTTGGGATTTATTGCCGCTACGCCCGATTTTGTGGACTACCCCGCAGTTCTCAACGGCGCGTCGGACCTCTTTCTGTCTGTGCTTGGGGACCGAGGCAGACACAGCCGCTCCGCCGTGGGAGTGTACGGCTTGCCCTTTGGACTGCCGGTGGAGATTGAGGTGTCCGCCTGGTACGGGGAGATACCCGATGCGCAGGGGCCCGCCGATGGGACGGCGACGCTTCCCCCTAACTGAAGAAATATTGGCGCAAAATCCACGAAAAATGGATTTTGCGCCAATGTGATCGATAATTTGACATCTGAGGGGAAATTGCGTAAATACAGGGGCAGGTCCGGGCGTTCCCACAAACCGGAGGTTTACAGAAAAGGAAGACACCCCGAAAGGGAAAATGTAAGGGAAACCACTGGTGAAAAGCATAGAAAAAAATCCTCAAAGCCTTTAGTTTTACGGTGATAAGGAAGTATTTACAACAACTTATCATCAACGCTGACAAACAGGGTGCAAGCAAAAGCAGAGAATATATCACTTTCATTAGTGGTCGGTTCTCTGCTTTTCTGTTACGCAATAGAACACC
>OFFS01001330.1_pt1 | contig 11169 bp, 10 predicted proteins | sample 1521541 | NCBI WGS metagenome assembly OFFS01 (sample SAMEA3504127, study PRJEB24116) | mouse gut metagenome | biome: mouse gut; feature: mouse-associated habitat; material: faeces | place: Denmark | collected 2011 | reverse complement strand
CCTGCTCCTGTTTTTTCTGCTATGAGGGCGGCGATTACCATTCTTCCTTCCAGCCTCATCCCCTCTATTGGGGAACGGCTGATCAGCAGTCTATCCAGGAAGCGTTAAGACAGGTGGAGGAGGACAACAAAGAAAATACAAAAGATGAATGGGAAGTGCTCAAGGAGGTTGCGCGGCAGTTCCCTGATTTGGGAAACGGAAACTTGATTTTATTGGATGAAAATTACGTTCCCTTCGGAAAAAAGAACTACATGGACAGCAACTATAAGCCCCTCAACGAGGAAGCTGACCCCAAGTAATATGTTCCATTTAGGGAAACGCTGATGAAAGCGTTTCCCACGTCGCAAATGCGGGATTGTTTAGGCAGGTGAAAAAATGGAAAATTGGAGAGAACTTTTAAAAGATAAGCCTGTGAATTACTGGATTCGGGCTGAAATTGAAGAAATAATAATTGAAATATCAGATTATTATTAAAGACACAAGCCGTTATGGCGCAAGGATTAGAGCATTCAAGCATCGGCTGATAAAAAGGCAGGGATAACTTCCAAATATTATCGAAAGAGCCAGAAGCAGAGTCGCAGAGCCGACAGACTTGTGAGAAATCACAGTTTGTCGGCTCTCTTTATAGTCAAGAAAGCAATTTCTATAAAGTCAGCAGATTATATGTTCAGCTGACAGAGGGAATCTTGACTTTCGTCATCACGCTAAAAATTTGATTGCCACAAACCGATTTAAGGATTATTTAATATCTTCTATGCTACAATCGAATCACAAAGCGAAAGGAGCAATAAAAATGTATTTACGAATACTAAAAAAAGACCTAAAGCGAAAAAGGGCGATGAACGTGATATTGCTGGTGTTTATTATACTCGCGTCGATGTTCATGTCCTCAGGCGTGAGCAACATCATCACCGTGACGACTGCGCTGGACAGCTATTTTGAAATGGCGGACGTACCCGATTACTGGACGATGAGCGAAAACAAATCCTCAGACAAGGACATTTGCAGGACGCTTGAAAAAGCCTCCGCGATAGACGAGTTCCGTATCGAGGAGTTCGTCCGTATGTCCCAGTCCAATATTATGCGGGTCGGCGAACCACTTAACGATTCCAGCGTCAATCAGATATTTGTATTACAGAGCGACAGCGATATGGGGATGAATTATTTCCTGGACGACGAAAGTATTCTTAAAAGCGTACCGAAAGGGGAAATTTACGCTACTCGTTTCATAGAGAAAAGCATGGGACTTGCGTATCTGATAATAGCTTTTCTTGTTGGAAACATCCTTGACCGCCGTATAGTCCAACTGGATAATATAGCCGTCAAGGTAAGGGTCGATAAAGGCGGGTGCCGAAGCCGGTATTCAGTATGGATGAGATAAGAGGATAAATGTATAAGCTGACATAAGCTGTGGTAAGGCTGCATAGATTGTAGTAATGATCTGTGCAGCCTTTTTCATTGCTCTGCAAAGCAAACCTGTCTTAATCTATTTTAATCTTTGGGATGACAGGATCTTTGCCGCAAAGGCTGCTCTAACCCGGCGAGGTGTCCAGTATGGTCGCTGTATTATCGAATATATCTAATATCATCATTCCGGTCATTATTTTTTACGTTGTGGCTTACGGGCTGGCGGCCAGAAGTAATGTGTATGAAGATTTTATCAAGGGAGCGAAGGACGGGTTTTACACGGTCATCCAGATCATGCCTACGCTGATCGGGCTTATGGTGGCGGTGGGGGTGCTGCGCGCGTCCGGCTTTCTGGATTTCGTGGGCGGGCTTTTTTCCGGGGCGGCGGCCAGGCTGGGCTTTTCTTCGGAACTGGTGCCGCTTATGCTTATTAAGATGTTTTCTTCCTCCGCGGCCACGGGACTGGTGCTGGATATCTTTAAAAATCATGGGCCGGATTCCCTGATCGGCCTGACCACTTCGATCATGATGAGCTGCACGGAGACGATCTTCTATACGATGTCGGTTTATTTCCTGGCGGCTAAGGTGACGAAGACCAGATATACGCTCAAAGGAGCGCTGCTTTCTACGTTTGCGGGAATCGCGGCGAGTATCATTCTGGCAGGGATGCTGGTTTAGCGACAGTGCGGCAGAGGCGAAACTTCTGGAGTGGATAGAGAGCAGAGAACAAAATTGATGCCATAGCAGCATGGAAAAACAGCACCCCATCAAGGAGTGCTGTTTTTCTGTGTGAGAAGGATAGAAATGTGTAAACTCAAATATATGTCAACAGCGCATTTGCATGGAATGCAGCTGTTATTGTTAGTCGAAGCCGATCGACACCAAGCCAGCACCGGCGGCTCCATTATTATGTAGGTCAGAATAGTCATTTAAGTTATGTATTCCCCAACTACAAGTAATACTATACATGGGAATTGTGAATGGGATGTGTCAAATATCGAAAGAAAAAAGAAAGAAATTATAAAATAAATTTTATATTTGCAAATTGTTAGAATATTTGTCGAAAAATGTAGTGCGGACTATTCCGCACTACTAGGTTATTCCTGCGTTACCACACGGATGCTGTAGACATTACCCAACTGCGCCGGGTATGTTTCCATAATGCTGCCGTCGTATTCGATCTCAACGACATCTCCGGCCTGCAGTGCGATTCCTTCTTCATTGCTGAGAGAAATCTGGTCGGAAGATGTCAGCTCTACGGAACCGGCGACAGGCTCTACCAGAATATACGTATCCTTTGCTTCCAGAACCGTGGCCTGAAAAGTAAACATCCTGTCGGTTCCATCTATGGAATTAAATAATTCGGTGATCTTTTCGCTCAGTGCAGGGGCAGGTTTGTAGATGCCCTGATATGGTTGTTCCACATATTCTGCGCCGTTTTTTTCATAGTAATAGATTGTAGAGATCTGGTCATCGTAGTTAAGATCGATCACCGTGTAATCATCAACCGACGGTGCATCGTTTACGGATTGTCTGTCTGTTATTTCCATATCCTGTAAAAGCAGCATAAATTCATCGACGAAACTCTGGTCGATGGAAATTGCGGAGATGTCGCCGTGGTGGATTTCAATGGACGAAACGGACGCAGCGTCGGGCAGGGCAATAGGCTCACCCTTTTTCCCGCATGCAGTGATCATGCCAAGCGCCAGTATGACAAGGAAAATTGTTTTGCTTTTTTTCATGAGATACTCCTTACTGCGGATTTGTTCACTGAGGGTATAATGAAATGATACAACAGTTTGTCTTTGCATGTCCAGCGTCTCTTTTTGCTTTTCATTCCCAAAAACAGCTGTTTCGTGCTATCGGGTAAAAAGCAGAAAGTTTCCATGATATCATTTGGCAGGTGCGATTGCTTGGGCAGGAGCGGTTTTCCCGTGAAGTAACAGGAAAGGGAGAGAAGGCTGGTATTGAAGGTGCTGTATATCTGTGATATAATTTTTAACGTATTATTGTAATGTCTGAGTTGTATTTGCAATATTTTTGCAGTGTTTGATTATGTAGCCTGGGACGGCGGATCTGGTGATGTTATAATATAAGTGCCGGTTAAAGAACGAAAATATTATGATTAAGAATGCTGCTCATATTTCATAATGGTGTATAGAGAATATGGAAGATGCTGATCGAGGACGGAAAGGAGAATGTTATGGGTAAAATTGAGGGAATTAAGATCAAAAATTATGGTCCTATAAGAGAAGTTGTCCTGGGGAGAACTCTTTCTCATCAGAAACCGGAACCATTAGGAAATATGATTACGATCATAGGTCCCAGCGGGAATGGGAAAAGTACGTTGGCGGATGCGTTTGGATTTATTGCTGACTGTCTCGAGCTGGGGCTTGAAGCGGCGTGTGATGCGAACAATCGCGGCGGATATGATCAGTTGATTTCACAGGGGGTAAAAGAGCCAATATCCTTTGAGATATATTATAGAGAGAACAAAAATACGACACCCATCACATATGAATTGGAGATTGACAAAGATAAATATGAACGGCCATATGTCAAAATGGAGCGATTGAGATATCGTAATCAGAAAATTGGTCGTCCTTTGTCCTTTTTATATCTGCAGAACGGAGTGGGATATGCGTTTGAAGGAAAAAAAGGAGGACAGGATGAACAGGGAAATGAAATAGACGGGAAAAAAGTGAATGTGAATTTAAGCGATAAGAGACGTCTGGGAATTGTTACTCTTGGGGCGATGAAGCAATATGAGAGAATTGAAAAATTCCTTGGATTTCTGAGAAGCTGGTATTTGTGCTATTTCCTGCCGGATGTTGCCAGACGGATCCAGACTGCGGCTCCGCATCCCTATTTGGACCGTCATGGAAGTAATATCAATAATGTGGCGCAATATATGTACCGCGAAAATAAGAATGAATTTATGAAGGTATTGGAGCATATACAGGACAAGCTTCCCGGTATTTATAAGATTGAACCGCAGAAATTTGACAATGGACAGATGATGTTAAAGTTTTGGGAAAACGGGTTTGAAAATGCATTTTATTCGCCTAAAATGTCAGATGGTACCTTGAAACTCTTTGCCTATTATCTACTGCTGCACGAGAGAAATCCAAGACAACTGGTATTTATCGAAGAGCCGGAGAATGGACTCTATCATCATTATTTAGCCGATCTGGCTGGAGAGATGGCAGAGAATGTCGGAGACAGCAATAAGAAGCAGTTATTTGTCACCACACACAGCCCTTTTTTTGTAAATGCGCTGAGACCGCAGGATGTCTGGGTTTTGAAAAAGGAGGAAGATGGATATTCGACTGCCACACGGGCTTCCGAGTATCCGTTTGTAAAGGAACTGTCAGAAGAGGGAGTGGAACTGGGGGACATGTGGTACAGCAAATATTTTGGATAAGGAGCGGGTCTATGTATTTTCAATTTCTGACAGAGGATAAATCGACGGAAGTGCTTGTAGAACAGATTATGAATAAACTCAAGGACGCTTATCCGGAAAAAACAAATCGGCATTGCAAAATGTGAATGGGCGAGACTGATCGGGGCACAGATGAGCCTTACGGAAAATGCATCGCCAGGTTTTCACTTTTTTGTGGAGAGTTTGACGAAAAGGATAGAGACTGCATAGATGAAAGTAATGCATGTGTCAAAGCAAACGTGAGGAGGGCGAAAATCGCATGGAAAATACCGGAATTCTTGTTACCATTATCATAAGTATCGTTCTCCTGACCCTGTTTCTGGCAGGGATCGTTTTTGTCATCCGCAGCGTGCGCCGCAACCGCCGCACGGGTGTGATGGACGAGATGGAGGGGCATGAGTTTGAATATTTCTGTGCGGATCTGCTGGAGAATCAGGGATTTACGGATGTGGAAGTGACACGCGGCAGCGGTGATTTCGGCGTGGATATTCTGGCGGAGAAGGACGGGGTGACGTATGCGGTGCAGTGCAAGCGTTATCACGGGACGGTGGGCGTAGATGCCGTCCTGCGGACTTACGCCGGCAGGGATTATTACGGCTGCATGGTGGGTGCGGTGATGACCAACCAGTATTTTACGGCTCCTGCAGTGGAAGCCGCGGAGAAGCTGCACATTCTGCTCTGGGACAGGGGATATGTGGATGACGTAATGGTATAAGCCACGCTGATTATCCGCGCCTTTCACTTGTCTGAATTTCCATCTGCTGTGTTAGCTTCAATCGACGATGCTGCCGGCATCGCCTCATTCAGCTGCCTTGCAGATAAAAATTCATTCTGCGTGTAAGGCATCGGTAATTATTGTGGCTTATACACTGTCACAATGAGCATCTTACAATATTAATTTGACTATCAAACTATTATTTGATAAAATGGTACTGTTGCGATGGCCAAATACAGAGGCTTTGGAATGGAAGTGAAAGTAAGATGAACATCAACCATATGTTAAATGAGGTGCTTGTCCGGCTGTTCCGTAATATCAATGTCATAGAGGAACGGGCGATCTGCACCGGAGAATATAAAGACGTGACGGCCAACGATATGCATGTGATCGAGGCGATCGACATGGAGGAGGCCAGAAATATGACGAGTGTGGCCAGATCTCTGGGCGTGACCACGGGGACACTGACCATAGCAGTCAACAGCCTTGTGAAAAAGGGTTACGTGGAAAGGGTCAGGAGCGAGGAGGACCGCAGAGTAGTGCTGGTATCTCTTTCCGAGAAAGGGAAAAAGGCCTATCTCCACCACCGGCAGTTCCATGAACAGATGATAGAGGCCATCGTGGAGGAACTGTCGGAGGAGGAGCAGGCGGTGTTGGAGAAAGCGCTGGTGAAGCTGGACCGTTTCTTCCGTTCTTAGGGAGAAGAACCTGTGCGTTTTTCAGTAAAGTCAGTATTCCGGCAAAAGCGTGGCCAGCGTCCCGAAATCTGCGGGACCGTTTTCCAGCAGGAAACAGTGGAAACGATAGAGGAAGGCAGTGTCGTTATCGCCCCAGAGGGCAGCGGCCTGCTTTTTTAATTCCATGATTTCCAGATATCCCAGATAGTATTTCGGGTAGTTGCAGGGTTCTTCGGCAATGTAGGAGTAGACTGCTTCCATGGTCCGGGTGTTTGTGGAGCCGAAGGAGGAGAGGACCTCGCACACGTCTTCCAGAGTGGCGCCGTCATAGTGGATGAAAAGATCCAGCAGTGCGTACAGGCAGAGCTGAATCTGCCGGTCCAGGCGGCAGAGCAGGTAGTAGTCCGCGGCCTCGGGGTGCTGCTCCTGCGCCAGGCCGGCGGCGTAGTCGTAGGAGGACAGTTCTGCATACATGGCCCAGCCTTCCACAAAACCGCCGTAATACAGGACGCTGCGCAGGGGCGTCATATCGGTCTTTTTCCAGTATTGTTGACTGAACAGTGTCTGGTAGAGATGGCCCGGATAGCCCTCGTGGGCCAGTGTGGTAAAGAGGGAGATATCGCCCTGGGTATCCAGCGTATTGATATAGACGGTATTGTTCCACACGTTATCCATGGGCGGCGTCATGTAGAAAGCCGGGGCGGTGTAGGGCTGCAGGCTGTCGTCTACATATTTGACTGTACAGCGGACCAACGTGTCGTTCGGGGCGGTCGGGATGGCCGGATAGTCCTGCCGGATCATGCTTTCCAGACAGGAGAGCATTTCCTCCGGTGTCATCTGCGGCAGCAGGGACGGTTCGGCCAGAAACTGCTCTTTCAGGGCAGGGTTATCGGCCAGCAGGGAAGCCAGCGTCTGGTAGTTGGACTGTAAGTCGCTGTAGAGCAGCCGTTTGATCTCGTCGATGCTGCGCACGGAGCCGGTCTGCATCCGCAGCAGCGCCTCGTAATACTCCCGGCCGCCTTCGTGTCTGGCCAGACCGCAGGTTTCCCGGCCGCTTCCTTTTAGAAGGGTCAGCTCGTCGGCAAGGCGGTCGTAGGCAGGAGCGACGACGGTGGTCAGAAGACGGTTATGCTCGGACTGGAAGGCGTCTGCTTCCTGTCCGGTGATAAGGCCGGCATCCTGGAGCGCCTGGAGCTTTCCTGCAAAAGTGAGTTCGAGAAAATGAGTATGATTCTCCAGCTGTTCGGGGTTCATCAGCTGTGTGCACTGTTTTATGACTTTGTCCGCGGTGGCGTCGGACATAAAAAGGCCGGCCGCCGCTTTTTCCTGCTCAAAAGTGATCAGCCCGTTGAAGTAAGCGGGAATCTGGTTTAAGATGGACAGATAGAGTTCCACGTCTTCAGGACAGTCGATTCGGTACTCGGCCAGCAGGATGGGCAGTTCCGAGGGCATACCGGAGGAAGGGGACAGAGGCTCCGCGAAGTAGGGATAGGCGGCGGTGTGCGCGGCAGTGTCTATGTAGGAGCTGAGAAGCCCGTGCAGATACCGGTTGGATGCGGTAAGGCTGTCGGTATCGTAGGAAGAGAGCCGGTCAGCCAGCGTGGACAGGGCGTAGACGTTGTCCGTCGCGTGTCCGGCCTGGTATACGGGGAGTTTCAGCTGTGATTCGTCAACCTGCCAGGTCTGCGGGTCATCGACGGAATAGTGGAAGTTGATAGGGTTCGCCTGCAGTTCTTCGAGAAAAAAGGCGTTCGCGAAGCGTTCGAAACGGGCGTCCGCATGATTGTACTGATAAAAGTAAAAAGTTGCAGTACTGAAGCCTGCAAAGAGGAGCAGGGCCGCGGCCCACTGTTTGAAAGATAAATGGCGTTTCAAGGCAATACCTGTCTTTAGGATTTGTTCCTATTATATGAGTCACGCCGGGAAATATTGCGCACGATTTTTGCAGGACGGATTTTGTAATGTAAGACAAAAGCTGTGCAGAACCGTAACAGAATATGATAAGATTAGGTAGAAATGACGTCAGGAAAAACGTAAGGTAAGACGTCAGGAAGACAGCGGGTAAGGCGTCAGAGAGGCAACAGGAAAGACAATAACGACGACAGCGCAGGAGAAAACAGAAACGGCGGGAGGGTGACATGCATTCGGACAGGGTAAGATATTCCATTAAGAATAAACTTTTTATGCTGTCAGCGACAGTGGCGGTTCCTTTTCTGATCATGGTGATCTATCTCATCTACGCGCTGCACAGTTACAGCAATGCCTACAAGGCGATCGTAAACAACATGACGGTGGCCAACAACTATAACCTGAATTTCAAGGAGGAGATGGACGAGAGCCTCTATAAGCTGGTGGTAGGATCGGTCACTTTTGAGACGGTGGGGGAGGAAGAAGGGCTGCAGAATCCTTACGGGATGATCGAGGATCTGCGCAGTGAATTCGGAAAGCTGATGCGGATCACGACGGACGGGGAGAGCCGGGCCTGGCTGCAGATCCTGATGCGCAACATTGATACGCTGGAGGACAGGGTGGATGACATCCGGACGAATCTGGAGGCTGAGAACAGTTATGATATGAATATCGAGATGCTGGACAACAATATTTATATCATGACTGAGCTGGTGCAGGACAATATTCAGTCTTATATTTATTATCAGACAAAGAGCATTGAGCATCTGACGCAGCAGCTTAATGACAGAGTGCATACTTTCACACTCTTCTGCGGAGTGCTGCTGGCATTGCTGGTGGTAATGGTGATCGTGCTGACGATGATGATCGTGGCGGGCATCATCAAGCCCATTCAGGAATTGTCTCAGGTGACGAGGCAGATCTCGCAGGGGGATTTTTCCGCCCGGGCGAGAACAGATACCCATGACGAAGTGGCGCAGCTGGCGGACAGTGTCAACAGCATGACGGAGAGTCTGGAGGAGCTGGTGGGGAAGATCAAGGAGGACGAGCGCAAGATGCGGCACGCGGATCTGCGGCTTTTGCAGGAGCAGATCAATCCTCACTTTTTATACAATACACTGGACACCATCGTCTGGCTGATCGAGGGACATGCCTCCGATAAGGCCGTGAATATGGTGGTGTCGCTGTCGGAGTTTTTCCGGCTTGTTCTGAGTAAAGGAAGAGAGTACATCACGATTCAGGAAGAGGAAATGCATATCAAAAGCTATCTGGAAATCCAGCAGGCCCGCTACCGGGACATTCTGGAATACCGGATCGACATTGCGCCGGAACTGTACCGCTATAAGATTCTGAAACTGACGCTCCAGCCGCTGGTGGAGAATTCCCTTTACCATGGGATCAAGTACAAGCGGGCCAAAGGGGTGATCGTGGTCACCGGGAAGCTGCAGGGGGATACGGTGGTTTTTCAGGTACAGGACAACGGTGTGGGCATGGAAAAGGAAGAGCTGGACAACCTGTGCAGTGAGATCGTGAAGCCCTGCCAGGATACGGGAAAAGGGTTCGGGCTGGCCAACGTTAATGAGCGTATCCGCATGAATTTCGGTCCGGAATTCGGCATGAAGATCGAGTCCGCACCCGGCTCCGGCACCTGCGTGGAGGTAGTGATCCCGGCCATTCCCTATGAAGCGTGACTACGGCAAAATAAATGTAGCGGATCGCCCTGTCGTATGGCAGTGCAAAGTGATTCGGCGAAAATCAGTAAGACTTCGCAAAGACAGGCAGGAATCAGTAAGAATCATCAGGAATCAGTAAAGTTCAGCAGGGAAAAGTATTCAGGCATCAGCGAAAGAACAAAACACAGACGGGGAGAGAACAGATCGCATGAAAACAAAAAAGCAGTACAACAGATTGCTCTTTATCTTTATACCGACGGTCATGATCTTTCTGGTCGTGTTTGTGTGGGGGCTGGGGCTTTTTACGGATATCGAGGAGGAGCCTTATGTCAGTGGAGAGACGGACCGCATAGTGGTTGGGGTGTCCCAGCTGGGGAGTGAGTCGGGCTGGAGAACGGCCAATACAGAATCGGTGCAGTCGGTTTTTACCAATGAGAACGGTTATTTCCTGCTTTTCAGCAATGCGCGGCAGAAGCAGGAGAATCAGATCAAGGCGATCCGCAGTTTTATTTCCCAGCGGGTGGATTATATCGTGTTCGCGCCGGTGGTGGAGAACGGCTGGCGGACCGTGCTGCAGGAGGCGAAAGAGGCCGGGATTCCGGTCATTATGATGGACAGGAAGGTGGAGGCGGCGGATCAGGAGCTGTGCGTCAGCTGGGTGGGCACCGACTCCAGACAGGAGGGCGTCAAGGCCGGCCGGTGGCTGGAAGGGCATCTGCGTGATAAGGGTGTGACCGGGGAGGAGACCGTGAATATCGTGGTGCTGACAGGAACGGAGGGCGCTTCTTCCGCGATCGGGAGAAGCGACGGTTTCCGGGAGGTGGCGCGGGGGCATGCCAACTGGAAGATTCTGGAAGAAAAGTGCGCGGACTTCACTTCCGCCAAGGGCAAAGAGGTGATGGAAGGTTTTCTGAGGAAGTATCCGGAGATTGACGTGGTGGTTTCCCAGAACGACGATATGACGTTCGGGGCCATCGAAGCCATACAGGAGGCCGGCAGGACGGTGGGCGTGTATGGGGAGATCAGCATCATCTCCTTTGACGCCGTGCACGATGCGCTGGAGATGGTAGCGGCCGGCACCATCAATGTGGATATCGAGTGCAACCCGAACCAGGGCGAGTATCTTTCGCAGGTGATCTCCATGCTGGAGAAGGGGCAGGAAGTGGAGAAGGATTATTACGTGGAGGAGGATATCTTCACGATCGAGAATGTGACGGAAGAAGTGCTGCAGGAGAGGAATTATTGATCTGTTAATCGCATTTTTAATGGTATTTTGATCAGGAAAGGACAGGAACATGCTGAAAATATTTCTCGTGGAGGATGAAAGTATCGTCAGGGAAGGGCTGC
>OFFS01001328.1_pt1 | contig 11174 bp, 10 predicted proteins | sample 1521541 | NCBI WGS metagenome assembly OFFS01 (sample SAMEA3504127, study PRJEB24116) | mouse gut metagenome | biome: mouse gut; feature: mouse-associated habitat; material: faeces | place: Denmark | collected 2011 | reverse complement strand
ACTGCCGCTGCCGAGCCTCCCGATGACCCACCGGGCACATGTTCCGTGTTATGGGGATTGCGCACAGGCCCGTAAGCGGAAGTCTCCGTGGTGGAACCCATGGCAAACTCATCCATATTTGTTTTACCGATGATAACTGCCCCCGCCTGCTCCAGCTTCCGTACCGCCTCCGCCGAATAAGCGGGAATAAAATTCTCCAGAATCCTGGAGGCACAGGCCGTCCGCATGCCTTCCGTACACAAATTGTCCTTCAAGGCCATGGGAACACCGGCTAACGGGCCGGAAAGTTCACCCGACTCTATTTTCTTCTGCACTTCCGCTGCCCTGTTTAATGCTTTTTCCATGTCAACCGTCACATAGCAATTGTAATTCTCTTCCGTCTTTCCTATTTTGTCCAATACTGCCTGCATGGCCTCCACTGCGGTGGCCCTGCCTTCTTTTATCAGCCTGCCCAATTCCGCCGCGGAGAGGGATAAAAGTTCCATACCGCCTCCTGTTCACGCAAAAGTTTTAGGTACCATAAACATGCCGTCCTTCCGGGCAGGCGCGTTCCGCAGGATTTTCTCGCTTTCATCCCCGTTTGTCACCACATCCTCCCGGAATACGTTCCGCACCGGAAAAATATGAGACATAGGCTCCACGCCCGCGGTATCCAGCTCGTTTAATTTATCGATGTAATCAAGCATCCTGCCCATGTCTCTTTTTGCCTGCTCCTTCTCTTCTCCGGAAAGGGTAAGCTTTGCAAGCATGCCCACATATTCTATCGTTTCGTCACTGATTCTGTTTGACATATCGTTCTCCTGACTGTTACCGTAAAAGCCCTGAATTCCGCCCTGAAACCGCACAGGCACTGCGCCCCGGTGAGGGTACGTTCGACGCCAAAAAGCCTGCTCCCCTGAACCCGGTGCAGGCTTCAGCACAGATACTTTCCAATCACCGGAATTCGGCGCAGGCAGGCCGCCGCAACGGTGCATGCCGCGTAACATCCCACAGCCAGCAGCGGAATCCCGATAATATTGGGAATCATCATGCTGTCGATTCCCCTGGCCTCCAGAATCTCCAGCAATCCCACATGCATCACATAAACCCCAAAAGTGCCGTCGGATAACCAGCGGATAATCCGGACGGCCGGCGGGCTGTAATTCACTTTGCCCATCACATTTGTAAAAAACAGAAACAGCGCCGTTACGATTACAAATGTAAACACCCCGTAGCTGTCATATATTTCTCCCGCAGGCACCCCCGCCTTCAGCGACAGGTATCTGTCCAGCAATACATTCAGCAGCGCTGCCGGAATCACGCCGGCATAAATACTTTTATGCCACTTTTCCGGAATTCCATAGCGGGCAATATAGTAGCCCCACACGAAATAACCAATATAGCTGCACGCCATGCCGATTTCCATGATATTGACCGTGTCAGCTGCATATCTTACAATATAGGACGTGCTAAGCGAAGATATCGTGAATATCCCTATTTTCAGAAAGAAGAACAACAGCAGGAAGTACTGCAGATTCCTCTTTTCGGCATTTTTAACCCAGGAACGCAAAATCGGAACAAGCATATAGACGGCAATGATCATCGGAAGAAACCAGAGATGATACCTGCCGCTCAACATCTCCTTGACGGCTTCCTTCCATTCGGCAGCGCCCAGATTACGCATTCTGCAGTCATACAGGCCATAAGCAGCCGACCATATCCCGTATATCACCAGCAGCCTGAATATGTTATGGGAATACAGCCTTTTCATACCGATATCTCTATTCAGGAAAATAGCGCCGCTGATCATCACAAAAATCGGGACACCGAAACGGAACAGCGCGTCCCAGGCATTCGCAATCTGCCATTCCCTGGATGTCACCGGGAGTATATACCATTTCTGGCCGGCACTGTGCAGCATAACCACACTGAATGCAGCCACGATGCGAAGCAAATCATAATGAACCATCCTTTTATTCTGCGACACTGCTTCCATAAGCCCTGCTCCTCCTGCAGTTCCCTGCGTCCTGTTCCTTATCCTGCTGCTCCTTACATCACGTTCCATCTTCCGCGGCTTCACGCTGTCTGCGCGCTTCACCTTCGGCAATTTCCCTTAGTCCGTACACTTCCCTTTGGGCGCCTTCACACTGTCTGTGCGCTTCGTTTCGCTCACACTTCGCCCTCAAACACGGTTACTGCCGGTCCCGTCATGTAAACCAGGTTTGCCTCTCTGTCCCACTCAATCAGCAGTTCCCCGCCCAGCACCTTAACCGTTACCTCAGGTCCCGTCAAATCATTCAGGACACAGGCAACCGCCACGGCGCAGCATCCCGTCCCGCATGCAAGCGTTTCCCCGGACCCCCTCTCCCAGACGCGCATGAAACAGGTTTTCCTGTCCAGCACCTCCACGAACTCCGTGTTGGTACGTTTCGGAAACCTGACATGATTTTCAAAGGCAGGACCGACCTGCTCCAGCTTCATCCCTGCCACATCCCGGGCAAAAACCACCGCATGAGGGTTCCCCATGGACACACAGGTCATGCGGTACTCCTTTTCCCCCACCAGAAGCGGCTCGTCCACTACCCGATCCCCGGCTGCCTCCACGGGAATCAAGCCCGGTTTCAGGATAGGGCTTCCCATATTGACCCGAACCTTCTTCACGCTTCCCCGCATGTCCGGCTGTCCCGGTTCCTTCTCTGTCATCAATTCCAGACGCTTTACTTTTCCCGCGCTGATTACACTGATGTAGTCAGAATCCGTGAGTCCGTTGTCATACACATACTTTCCCACACAGCGAATCCCGTTTCCGCACATCTCTGCCCTGGTTCCGTCGGCATTGTACATTTCCATCTCGAAATCGGCCTCATCTGAGGGATTGATGAAAATCATCCCGTCGCTGCCGATGCCGAAATGCCTGTCGCTGAGCCGCCTCACCAGCTCCGGCTTCTCCCCCTCGGGAATGTGTTCCCGAAATCCGTTCACATAAATATAGTCATTACCGCAGCCCTGCATTTTCGTAAATTTCATACCCACACTCCCCTGCGCACATGGCGCACATTATCATCCTGAGGCTCTTATAAGCAGCCTCACCCACACGCCTCCGCACATCGTACCCGGAAATTATTTTACCATCCGTGTCCCGGGATTTCAATATAAAAATCCCGTTTCAGCAGCGTGCGCGGCAATTTTTCTGCCTGCGCCGCTTCTCCTGAAACGGGAAAATTTTATTGCGTTGAAAGACATGACGGAAATTCCACAAGGGGCGATGAAGTCATCACATCCCCCTTCCACAAGCGCTGCCGTACACAGGCACCGCAAATGCAAATCGCTGCTCAAACCCGATTAAAATCGACGCACTCACCCCGCCCCAGGAAATCCCCGTCACACCCACGCGGCTTTCGTCGACAAACGGCTGGGCGCGGAGCAGATTTCCCGCCAGAATATTTGCGGCAATCACATGGAACATTCCCTGGCCGGTAACAGGCTCCCCGGGGTGCGCCAGGTCAAAGCCGCCGTTACACATGCCTGTGGGCGTGGGACGGTAGGCATGTTTCTCTTCCGCCTCCATAAAATTGTAGGCATAATCTCCGTTTTCCAGGGGCATGTTGCCGTATAAATCCAATGTGAGCGCCGCATACCCCCGCTCCATCCACGCTTCCACCCACCGGGCATAAGCCTGCCCTGCACCGCCATGAATCAACAGCATGCCGGAAACCCTGCTGTTCTCGGACGCATGGCCCGGAATGCCAAAATAGCAAAACAGCTTCTGCGGCATAGTCGAACGCCCTTTTCCGAAGATATGCAGAAACCCCGCCCGAATCTTCCCATATGCCGTATCCAAATCATATTGCGGGAGCGGTTCAAAATACGGCAGCACCCGCTTCGCATACGCCAGCAGCTCCTCCAGCTGTTCCGGTGCCGACTTCCTTTCGTCGGGCGCCGGCAGCGGCACATCTCTACCTGATTTCACATTTTCCGGTTCCATACCCTCATCTTCCCTCCCGCTGCCGGCTCCGCGTCACGCCATGTACTTTTCCCTGCTTCCTGCCTGTTCCCATACGCGTTTCCTCCACGCATCATTCCCCCCACATGGTTTCCACCAGGGACCATGCAAAAATCCAGTTCATTTTTCTGGACGGATGGTTCATCCGGTTGGCAAGCAGCCCTGTCGTATCCGCCCCCTGGCGATGTAACGCCTTCCATTTTGCATAGACGTCACAGACAGGCACACCGCATCTGCACGCCGCCCGTTTCCCTTCCTCTATATACGCATCCAGTACGCCCTCCGCCTGGATTTTCATGCAATGTTCGGCAAGCTGAAGCAGAACAGGCTCTTTGAGTGCATCCCTGTCCACGCGGGTATTCATCATATTAGGCGTCATGTAAATCACCTCGCTGCCGCCCTCCTGAAGCTTCCTGAAGATGTTTTCCAGGCTCTGCCCGTACGCAGCCGCATATTCCGGGCCCTGGCCGCAGTCATTCAGCCCGAAACACACCACTGTCAAATCCGGCCGGAAGCGCAGCACATCCCGTTCCAGCCTTACTTCCCCGCTTGCGGCGTTGTCCCCGCTGATGCCCGCATTGATAACACAGACGGGCACATTGGGAAACAGTGTCCGCAGTATTTCCGATACATAAGTGCTGTAGGCATACTCCTGTTCAAATACGGTCTGGCTTTTTCCCTCCCGCAGAAAAACCTCGAAGCACCCCTGGGTAACACTGTCTCCCAAAAATGCGATAGCCGGTACCGGCTGCCCATATACATCCCGTGCCCTGGCGGCGATTTTTTTCATGATTTCCATATCGGTATTCCCTCTCTCATATTAAGCAAAAAAGCTTATTTATGCAGCCACCTCAATAGGCATGCCCTGACGGCTCCGGCCCAAGCGGCGCTTCCCCTGGATTCACCACCCGGAACCCGTTGGCTTTGTAGGCCTCGTAATCAAAATTTTCCAGTTCGTCATAACCCAGCTTATGGTATTCGTAGAATCCTTCCCAATCCTCGTACCCGTCGCCCAGGTTATGCTCCAGGAAAGCGTCGGCCATGGCCATCCCTGTGCGGGGTGCCACATAAAAACCGCCCATTGCCATCACGTTGCAATTATTTGCGGTGACACAACGCAGCGCCGCCGGGACCGACTCCACCACGGCACTGTGTACATGGGGGCATTTGCTCGCCGCGATATGGATACCCATACCCGTGCCGCAGAACAGCAATGCACGCTCAAACTCCCCTTCCGCAATCATGGCGCCTGCCCGAAGCCCGATGCGGTGGTACATCTCGGGAACGCCCTCGTCCCCCGCCTTCGCCCCTACGTCCGTAACATGCCATCCCCGCTCCTCCAGGTGCTGTACTACGGCGTCCTTAAGCTGCATGCCTGCAAAATCAGCTGCTACCAAAACCTGTTTATCTTTTATTTTCTTCATACTTGTTCTCCTAATTGAATCGCTGCGCGATGGCTCTAAAGGGTAAAGTCGTCTCGGCGCACACTCCGGAGAACAAATTTCTCTCGGTAGTTCTCTCGCGAAATTTGCTCTCGTGCGCCTTCGCCACTTTACCAACATCATTGAATCGCTGCGCCATGGCTCCCTGTCTTTTATCTGCGGCGGGCCGTGGATTCTCCTTCCACGAGTCTCAGTTTATTCAAATAAAACCCTGTGGTATCCTGTACCATATTGGTATAGAGCAGGTCGAAAGCCTTCTCCCCGAATGTCTTCGCGTCCACTTCCATTGTCGTCAATGCCGGGGTAATGTACCTGCCCATGGCAATCCCGTCAAATCCCATGACGGAGACGTCCTCCGGAATGCGCAGCCCTTTTTCCCGGAATGCCCGTATGGCGCCTATGGCCATCAGGTCATTTCCGCAGACGGCTGCCGTAAAACGCTTTCCGGACTCCATCAGCCGAACCGCCTGGCTGTAGCCCGCCTGCACATTGGTGGCATAGGGGAAGCTCCCGTCCACCAACAGGCCGTCCCTGCATGCAAATCCCAGTTTTTCCATCTGCTCCAGGTAAGCACCGCACCTCAGGTCACAGTTCAGTTCACGCCCCAGCCCGCTGAGATAGGCGATGTCCTCATGCCCAAGCTCCGCCAGATACGCAATTGCCTGGCGCATGGCATTGGGATAATCATTCTCGATGGAAGATATCCGGCGGAAATCCGTATTGATATTGCCGCTGACCACCAGCTTGATATCGTTTTCCAGCAGGCGGTAAAGGTTATCCAGATTATATCGATAAGGCAGCGCCGTGACGAAGGCGCCGTCCAGCCCCCTTGAGACAAAGTTATCCCAATAGTCGTCCAGGTCGCTGGTCCCCACACAGATATTGACGAAGTAGCCGTTCTCCCTGGCCCTGGACTCAAGGTACTGGATGATGCCGCCGTAATAGGGATTGCGGGCGTCTTCCAGGATAAGCCCTATCTGCATGGTCTTGCGGGTGGAAAGGCTGCGTGCAATCATATTGGGCTGGTAATTCAGGCGGGACATCGCATCCAGTACCCGCAGCATCGTTTCTTCTTTTACTTTATCCGAATTGTTCAGTACGTTTGAAACTGTCGCGGTGGAAACCCCCGCCATCCTTGCCACGTCCGTCCTGGTTGCTTTCATCTGTGATGTTCTCCTGACTGTCGTTTATAGTAGAAATAGAGTGTATAAGAAATCAATCGTCGACATAATACCTTCTGTGTCAACATTATACCCTAATTTTTCCAATGATGAAAGCCTTGTTGTAATACTTTCTTCACACCCCATGGCAAAATCACCTCTGCCTCCGTTCCGTGGGGGACGCTTACATACAAATGCACCTCCCCATACCTGCGTACCCACCGCACATTTATGTCGCCGTAAGGCGTCTCCACCACGGCGCTTGCGGACAGCAGCTTTTCCGGCAGGTACGGCTGAACCCGGAACCGCTTCCATCCCGCCTCCAGCGGACTTACCCCTGCCAGGAATGCGTAATACCAGTAAGACACCGCCCCGTACATGGGATGGTTGTGAGAGTTCATGGTGGGGTTTTTCTTCAGTTCAAAGCGCTCCCATATGGTAGTGGCCTCATTTTGGATCATATAGCCGAAGGAAGGATATTCTTCTCTCACAGCCAGCTTCCATGCGTCTTCCAGATATCCGTAACGAGTAAGCACTTCCATCATATAGCGCGTACACAGATTTCCGGTGGTAAAACGGTACTCCTTTTCCTCCAGGTCCCGGTGAAGGTAATCCGCCGCCTTCTGCCGCCCTTCTTCGGGCAGAATGTCCAGCCACAGGGCAAAAGACTGGCATCCCTGGGAGCCTGTACCCACCCTTCCGCTGTCTGCGTCATACCACTTTTCCAGGAACGCGGCTGCGATTTCCTCCGCTTTCCGGACGTGTTTCCCGCTTTCCTCCTCCTTTCCCAGCGCATGTGCCATCTTCGCCAGCAGGCAGGCATTATAGTAAAAGTATCCCGTGGACATCAGCTGCCCCGGCGTCACGGCGGAAACCGCGTACTCTTCGCTCATACAGGCGTAAGCCGGCGCCGCCCAGTCCCCGTAATAGCTGTAGTTCACAATCCCGCCCTCGCTGTTTTTCTCCAGGAAACGGTTCCATCGGCAGAACCCCTCATACCCTTCCTCCACAATCTCCAGGTTGCCGGTGTGCAGGTATGCCTGCCATGCGGCGATTAAATAGCTGGAACACACCGGATCGGCAGGCCGGCAGCCAAAGGCAAAGGGCGCGGTACAGGTAATGCTCCCGTCCTCATCCTGCACGTCCATACAGTCCCGCACCACCTTGGGAAACAGCCTGCCGACATCAAAGCTGTAGGGCACGGACTCAAAACGCACCGTGGCATCATTCAGCCAGCCCACACGCTCGTCCCGCTGGGGGCAGTCCGTAAATAGGCTGTGAATGTTGGCCTTCTCCGTCTGCACTGTATTCCGATAAATTATATTCACTAGGGCGTTTCCACTGGTAAAGTAACTCCCGGAGGCGGCATCCGTGTACAGGCTTACCGCACAGATATCTTCCTTCACCAACGGCCCGGGATATCCCGTCACCTCCGCATACCGAAAGCCGTGGTATGTAAATTCCGGCTGCCAGTATGCCGCCTCTTTTTCCTCCCCCGAGGCCACATAGGTATCCACACTCACCGCATTGCGCAGCTGCGGCAGGTACAGGCGGTGTTCCTCGTCCAGGAACTCCATATGCCTTAAGGTGATTTCCCGTCCCGGTTCAAGCTTCCCCGGTATCCGGATGCGGCATACGCCGGCGATGTTCTGGCCGAAGTCCACGATCCAGACGCCTCTTTCCACCTGGTTTACCGCCTGTGCGGCATAGATTTCCCGCTGCCGTATCTCCTCCATCGCCTGGGGCACCATGATTCCTCCCGGCGCCTCCGTCACAGCCGCTGGCAGCAATTCCGGGAGCGGCGTATCCGGACAGCTGAATCCGGGAATTGCAAGCCCGGCTTCGTACCTCTCTCCCAGGAATATGTCCCCCGATACCACCGCATCGTAGAAATATTTCCAGCTGTTATCCGATCCCTTCCATTCCACGGTTCCGTCACAATAACGGATCCGCAGCAGGGCGCTCAGCTGCCGCCTGCCCACGTAGGCCGGAATCCGGTTTACCAGCTGGTAGCATATATTTTCCCGGTTGCGCCAGCCGCCTGCAACGCGGATTCCGATCCGGTTCGTACCTCTTCGAAGGTGCTTCTCCAGCCCCGGCAGCACCGTGTAATAAGCCCTTTTCTCATACTGGCTGTACGCCGGGTTCATCGGGCTGTCAAATACGGCTTCGCCGTTCAGATACGCTTTATGATAGCCAAGCCCGCACACAAACAGGCAGGCCGACTCCGCTTCCTTCCCGCAGTCAAATTCCCCCACGTAAACGGCAACGCCGTTTTTCCGCTCCTCCTGCTCGCAGAGCCACGCCGCGTCCCAGGAGGCAAGCCTGCCGGGACAGAAATCCTGTGTGACAGCCTCCGTCACCTGCCCGTCCTGCCCTCGCAGCCGCACGCTCAGCCGATATATTTCACCGGCCTCCAGCTTCTCCCCGCCGTACCTGTGTTCCTGGCAGGCGGATTCCACCCAGCCGCTGTCCCAGGCCTCCCTGCCTCTCTGCCCGACATTCAGCCGGTAAGCCGCCTGGCGCTCCCCTTCCAGGGCCGCCACCGCCCAGGAAAACAGCGGCTGATCCTGTTCCGTAATACAGACCCGGGAAGGGTCCGTCCTTCCGTGTTCCATTCGAATCTTATATGGTTTCATTTCTACCTTCCTTCTTTCATTTCCAAAATCCCGGTTTCGTCCGGGCGTTTCCCCCATCCGTTCCCGGGCAGCCACACGCACCGCACTACCCCTTGACCGCCCCAATCATGATTCCCTTCACGAAATATTTCTGGATAAACGGATACACCAGCATCAGCGGCACCGTGGACACAATAATCACGGAATACTTCAGGGTCTGAGCCGTCTTCAGCTTGGCAATCACCGCCTCCATCTCCATTCCGCTTGACACCATGTCAATCTTTCCTACGATAAGGATATCACGCAAAACCGTCTGCAGCGGCATCAGGTTCCTGTCCTTTAAGTAAATCAGCGCACTGAAGTAGTCGTTCCAATGGCCTACCGCATAGTAGAGTACCAGTACCGCTATGGTGGGCTTCACCAGCGGCAGAATGACCCGTACCAGCATCTGGAAGGTGTTGGCCCCGTCCAGGATGGCCGCCTCCTCCAGGCTCCTGGGCACGCCGTACATGAAAAAGCTGCGCAGGATAAGTACATTATAGACGGAGATTGCGCCCGGTACGAGCATTGCCAGCGGCGAGTTATACAGCCCCAGGCTCTTTACCTGCAGAAACAGCGGTATCAGCCCTCCCGAGAAATACATGGTAAACACAAGGAATATGGTGAAAAACCTCCGCAGGACAAAATCCTGCCTGGAGATGGGATAGGCCGCCAGTATTGTCATCACAATATTCAGCGCCGTCCCCGCCACCGTATACAATATGGAATTGGCATATCCCACCAGAATGTCCCTGTATTCCATGATCAGCCGGTAGCCGTTCAGGTGGAAGCCCTTCGGCAGCAGGAACACCTTCCCAGACGTCACCAGATTGGGATCCGAAAACGAAGCCACGGCAATAAACCAGAGCGGCCACGCATAGATGAAAAATATCACGCCCATCAGAATCCCGTTGAATATATAAAACCTTTTGTCTGAGCCGCCGGGCTTGTACCCTCTGCGGCGCGTTTTCTTAACCTCAGTCCCCATAAGCGCCCCCTACCATATACTGTAACCGGCCAGTTTCCGCGTGGTACGGTTCGCCCAGAACAGAAGTACCATGCTGACCAGTGAGTTAAACAGGCCCACCGCCGTTGAAAACCCGTAGTCGCTGTTAATCAATCCCATTTTATAAGTATAGGTGGACAGCACCTCGGATGCGGCCAGGTTCAGCGGGTTCTGCATCAGCAGGATTTTCTCATAGCCTACATTGATGGCACCGCCCAGCCCCATGATAAATAATACGAAAATGGTAGGCCTCAGCTCCGTCAAATCAATATGCCAGATGCGCTGCCAGATGGACGCCCCGTCCACAATCGCCGCCTCGTGAAGCTGCATGTCCACTCCTGCCAGCGCCGCGATATAAATGACCGCCGAATAACCGCTGACCTGCCAGACGCCGCTCCACACATAAATATCGTTGAACAATCCGTCCTTCTGTAAAAAGAGCTTGGGCTCCGCCCCGAACAGCGCGCCGATCTGGTTGAACAGCCCCGTTTTCGCCAAGAACAGCTGTACCATCCCCACCAGCACCACCGTGGAGATAAAGTATGGCATATAGGTAAAATTCTGAACCAGCTTCTTGAATTTTGTGTTTTTGACCTCATTCACCATCAGCGCAAGTATAATGGGAACCGGAAAGCTTGCCAGTATGTAATATAGAGACAGCCCGATAGTGTTCTTAAATACGTCCATGAAATACACGGAGCTGAAAAAGGTCTTGAAATGCTTCCATATGGGATCTGCCCAGGGACTGTCCACAAATCCCTTTGTGGCAACGAAATCCTTGAACGCGATCTGGATTCCATACATGGGCACATAGGCAAAAATCAGAAAGTAAAGGAATGCAGGCAGGATAAACAAGTACAGCACCCAGTTCCTTCTTATTCTAAGCCACAACTTGACCCACCGCCTTCTCCGTCCCTCTCCGCCTCT
>OFFS01001322.1_pt1 | contig 11207 bp, 13 predicted proteins | sample 1521541 | NCBI WGS metagenome assembly OFFS01 (sample SAMEA3504127, study PRJEB24116) | mouse gut metagenome | biome: mouse gut; feature: mouse-associated habitat; material: faeces | place: Denmark | collected 2011 | reverse complement strand
ATCCTTGCTGCATCATTTGTCTTCCTTTTTCTTCGTTTAACTATTGATTCACACTTACAAAAAGATTTACAGCATATATAATGGGCAGTAACCGGGATTTATATTCCCTACCGCAGAGAGAAACAGGGGAGGGACTCGAATGAAGGGGAGGATTGGGCGGAGGGCGCTGGGGCTCATGCTGCTTCTGGCGGCGCTGGCGCTGGCCGGATGCAGGGAATTTCCCAGCCTGGGCCCCCTGGAGGAGCCGCCTCCGCCGCCGATCATGGCATGTATGCCGGGAAATTCGTGCTGCGGAGGAACGGTATGATGTCAGATGAGGACCGTCAAACGGGCGAAGAGGCAAGCGTTTGAGGTGGATTTGCCGTGTTTTCCACAGGCGAACCGTCCCACGAAAACACAAAAAATAGCCAGATCCGAAAGGATCTGGCTATTTTCCACATAATCAATCTACAATGGATTACATCAGGCGGGCGGTGCTCACCTTCACGCCGGGGCCCATGGTGGAGGCTGTGACACAGCTCTTCACATACTGGCCCTTGGCGGCGGCGGGCTTGGCCTTGATGATGGCGCCCATGAGGGTGTTGAAGTTGTCGTTGAGCTTCTCCGCGCCGAAGGAGACCTTGCCGATGGGGCAGTGGATGATGTTGGTCTTGTCCAGGCGGTACTCCACCTTACCGGCCTTAATCTCGTTGACGGCCTTGGTCACGTCCATGGTGACGGTGCCGGCCTTGGGGGAGGGCATCAGGCCCTTGGGGCCCAGCACCTTACCCAGACGGCCCACCACGCCCATCATGTCGGGGGTGGCGACCACCACGTCGAAGTCGAACCAGTTCTCCTTCTGGATCTTCTCCACCATGTCCATGTCGCCCACGTAGTCCGCGCCGGCCTCACGGGCGGCATCGGCCTTGTCGCCCTTGGCGAACACCAGCACCCGGACGGTCTTGCCGGTGCCGTGGGGCAGGACCACCGCGCCGCGGACCTGCTGGTCAGCGTGGCGGGAGTCAACGCCCAGCTTCACGTGGAGCTCCACAGTCTCGTCAAACTTGGCGGAAGCGGTCTTGCAGATGAGCTCAAAGGCGTCCTTGGACTCATAGAGAGTGGCCCGGTCGATCTGCTTGGCGCTGTTCTGGTATTTCTTTCCTCTAAACATTTCTCAAGCCCTCCTTTATTCACCCACGACGACGCCCATGCTGCGGGCCGTGCCGGCGATCATGCTCATGGCGGATTCCAGGCTGGCGGCGTTCAGGTCGGGCATCTTGGTCTCGGCGATCTTCTGCACGTCGGCCTTGCTGATGGTGGCCACCTTGGTCTTGTTGGGCACGCCGGAGCCGGACTCGATGTTGCAGGCCTTCTTGATGAGGACGGCCGCAGGGGGAGTCTTGGTGATGAAGGTAAAGGAGCGGTCGGAGTAGACGGTGATGATGACAGGGATAATCATACCCATGTCGTTCTTCGTGCGCTCGTTGAACTCCTTGGTAAAAGCGGCGATGTTGACGCCGTGCTGGCCCAGGGCGGGACCAACGGGGGGAGCGGGCGTCGCCTTGCCCGCGGGAATCTGCAGCTTAACGTAGCCTACGACTTTCTGTGCCATGTCAGGCACCTCCTTGTATAATGTGGTGGTGGCGGGGTCCGCCTGGGGTTCCCCCTCCCACAGCTATGCTTTTCTTTTATCACGCAAAGAAAAGCATCAAAAGAAACAATCAGGACACGACTTCCACCTGGTCCAGCTCCATCTCCACGGGGGTCTCGCGGCCGAACATGGACACCACCACGGTGACCTTGTTCTTCTCCGCGTCGATCTCCTCCACAATGCCGGTGAAGGACTCCAGGGGCCCGTCGTTGATGCGGACCTGATCCCCCTCCCGGTAGTTGACCACGATCTCGTGCTTCTCCATGCCCCACTCGATGACCTCGTCGTCGCTGAGGGGGATGGGCTTGTTGCTGGCCTCGCCCACAAAGCCGGTGACGCCCCGGACGTTGCGCACCAGATGCCAGGTGTCGTCGGTCATAATCATTTTGATGAGCACGTACCCGGGGAACACCTTCCGCTCTACCTGCTTGGCAACGCCGGACTCGTTGATCTCCGTGACAGTCTCCAGAGGGATCTGGATGTCCACGATCATCTCCTCCAGGTGGCGGTTGGTGACGAACTTCTCAATGGTGGTCTTGACGGCGTTCTCGTAGCCGGAGTAGGTGTGGACCACGTACCACTTCGCGTTATCGGACATACCGGACCCTCTTACGCCGAGAAGACGGACAGGAGGGTCTTGATAAACAGGGCGGCCACGCCGTCAAAGACCCAGATGCAGGCGCCGAACACCAAGCTGTAGAGAATGACAGTGCCCGTATTCTTGGCGACTTTTTCCGGGGTGGGCCACACCACCTTTTTCAGCTCGCTTCTCATCTCGCGGAACCAGCGGCCCCGGTCCTTCTTGACGTTCTTTTCTTCAGCCATGTTGGATGTTCCTTTCCTTACTTCGTCTCAGAGTGAACAGTATGCTTCCGGCAGAACGGGCAGTACTTCTTCATCTCCAGACGGTCAGGGTCGTTCTTCTTGTTCTTGACCGTGTTGTAGTTCCTCTGCTTGCACTCGTTGCATCTGAGTGTAATTTTCACGCGCATTCCTAACGGCACCTCCTTATTCATGTATGCAGGCTCTGAGGCCTGTACCGATTGCCTCCCTGTTGGAGATCTGGGCCGCCTGCTGCGCGGAAGCGAAAAGCGCACAAAAAGAAACCCATTTCCACAGGTATTGTCTACTATATCACCTTACAGGCCCCAGGTCAACATAAATTTTTCAAATAATCCACTTTTTTTTCCTTTACAGATATTGTATAATGGAGGGTAACGCGATAGAAACCGCGAAAAAGCACACATTAAATAAGGAGGACTGCCATGCGCATCATGGCGATTGACTACGGGGACGCCCACACCGGCGCGGCGGTCTCCGATCTCACAGGCCTGCTGGCGGGATACACCCAGGTCATCCACAGCCGGCGGCGGGAGGAGATCCTCGCCGGTCTGGGCAGGATCATCCAGGAGTACGGCGTCACGGAGCTGGTGCTGGGGTACCCCAAGAACATGGACGGCACCCTGGGGCCCCGGGCGGAGAAGGCGGAGGCCTTTGCCAGGGATCTGGAGGAGGCCTTCGGCCTGAGCGACGAGTACATCCGGCGGATGGACTGCTGTACCAACATGGCCGAGATCGTCTATGTCCACGACCAGATGGCGCTGGACTTCGTGTGCCGGATGCGGCATCTGCGGAAGAACATCGCCTCCTCCAAACAGGTGGCCCAGGCCATCGACTACATCTATGTCCACATCATGGACCGGATCACCGTCAACGAGCTGGCCGAGTCTATCGGCATCTCCCCAACCCACCTGTCCCGGATTTTCAAGCAGGAGACGGGCATCTCGGTGAGCGAGTACATCCGCCAGCGGAAAATTGATATGGCGAAAAACCTCCTCCGGTTCAGCAATTACGACTTTGTGGAGATCGCCGTCATGCTGTCCTACTCCTCCCAGAGCCACTTCATCCAGCATTTCCGCTCCCAAACGGGGATGACCCCCAAAGCCTACCGGAAGCAGAATTATCTGAACAACTGGAATGTGAACCGTGAGGATGCTACATAGTCAGAACGATTTCGGTGGTCTCGGTGAGCAGCTCCTCCGGCACGTAATTCCCGGACAACTCCGCTCCGTTTACCGTGAGCGCTGCACAACCCGATTCCTTCCCCTCCGGGTTCTCCACCTGGATGTGAAGCTTTTTCCCCCTGAACTCCTTCCAGATTTCCAGCGTCTTCCACTCCTTCGGGATGGAGGGCGCTATTTTGATGCCCCCCAGGTCGGGCCGCATCCCCAGAATGCCCTCCACGCACCCCACCATGACGGTGGAGGCGGTGCCGGTGAGCCAGTGGACGTGGGAGCGCCCGGCGTGGGGACTGGCCTTGCCCTCGGTGAACTGGCCGTAGCAGTAGGGCTCGATTTTTCGAATCTCCGCCCGGTCGTTCTGCATGGAGGGGGCGTTCTCTTTGAAGTAGGTGAAGGCCCGCTCCCCGTGGCCCAGCAGCGCCTCCGCCAGAATCAGCCAGCCCTGGGACTGGGAGAACACCCCGGCGTTCTCCTTCACCCCGGCGTTGTAGATGACCGCCAGCGCCCCGTCAAAGGCGTGGGCATGGTAGGGCGGGTCCATCAAAATCGCGCCGTATTCGGTATTCAGCCGGTGATAGACGTTGTCCATGGCCAGTCCGGCCTGTTTTTCGTCCGCCAGGCCGCTGATGACCGCCCAGCTTTGGGGGTTGAGCCACAGGCTGGCCTCGGGGGCGCAGTGGTTCCCGATGACCTCGCCCGATTCTGTAAAGCCCCGGATAAACCGGTCCCCGTCCCAGCAAAAATCGTTGAGCAGGCTCCGGAGCCGCCCCTGCTCCCGCTCCAGCCAGGAGAGATAGGGGCTGTCCTCCTTCCAGGCGGCGAACTCCCGCAGAATGGTGAAGGCATAGTAGAACTGAAAGGCCACGAAGGAGGACTCCCCCTCCGCCCCCAAGCGCAGGCAGTCGTTCCAGTCGGCGTGGAGTCCGGCGGGCATCCCGTGGGGGCCTAAGTGGTTCAGGGAGAAGTCCAGCGCCCGCTTCAGGTGGCCGTACACCGTCCCCTGGTCCCGGTTGGCGTAGGGGATTACCTCGTCCAGAAAGGCGGTGTCTCCCGTCTCTGCGATGTACTTGTACACCGTGGGGAACAGCCACAAGGCGTCGTCGGCCCGGTAGGCGGGGTGGCCAGTCTCCCGGACGTAGGACTCGTCCTCGGGGGTGTCCTCGTGGCCGGGATCGTGGGTGAACTTCACCAGGGGCAGTCCGCCGCCGTGGTCCACCTGGGCGGAGAGCATGAACCGCAGCTTTTCCCCCGCCGCCTCCGGCTCCAGGTGGATGACGCCCTGGATGTCCTGCACCGTGTCCCGGTAGCCGTAGCCGTTGCGCAGGCCGCAGTAGAAGAAGGAGGCCGCCCGGGACCATGTGAAGGTGATGAAGCTGTTGTAGGCGTTCCAGGTGTTGACCATGATGTCGAACTCCGGGCAGGGGGTTTTCACCTGGAAGCGGGACAGTTTGCCGTGCCAGTGGGCGGTGAGCACCTCCAGCTCCTGCGCGCACACCGCCGCCGGGTCTTGATAGCGCTCCAGCAGGGCGGCGCTCTCACGGTCGGGCTTCTCCCCCAGTAGGAAGGCCATTGTCCTGCTCTCCCCCGGCTCCAGGGCCACAACCGTGGATAGCGCCCCGCAGCTGTTGCCGTTGTAGTTGAGGGTATTCCCAAGGTCGCCGGACTCCACCCCCACCGGGTTTCCGTAGCCCCGGTAGGGACCGAGAAACTCCGCCCTGTCCCCGCAGTAGGAGGAAATCTCCTCTCCGGCCAGACCGAAGAAGCGCTCGATGACGATCTTCGCGTCCACGTCGCTGCTCTGGGCGTCCAGGTTGCCGTGTATCTGCTGGCGGACGCGGTTTTGGTGGAAGAGGGTCCGGGTGATGAACTGGGAGTATTGCAGATTCACCTGGTCCTGCTCATAGTTGCCATTGTTGGTAAACTCCGCGTAGCCAGTGAGAGTGAGGGTCCGCCGCCGGTCCGACCGGTTGGTCACATTTAGCTGCCAAACCTCGTAGGAGGCCCCCAGGGGGACGTAGTACACCGCCTCGCTGTGGATGCCGCTGTAATCGGCCAGCATTTTGGTGTAGCCCGTCCCGTGTCGGCACTCGCTTTTGTAAGCCTCCAGGTCCTTGCCCACCGGCTGCCAGGAGGCCGACCAAAAATCCCCGCTGTCGTTATCCCGGAGGTAGAGATACCGCCCAGGTTGGTCGAACTGGTTGAATATGTAGCGTAAAATCCTCCCGTTGGCCCCGGAGCGTACAAAACTGTATCCCCCCGCGTTGTTGGAGATCAGCGCACCGTACTCCGGGGACCCCAGATAGTTGGCCCAGGGCGCCGGGGTGTCAGGCCGGGTGATGACATACTCCCTGGCCCGGCCGTCAAAATATCCGTACTGCATTCCATCCTCTCCTTATTCTGATTTTTCCTTCCCCTCCTTGCGGGAGGGAGCTTATCAAGTCAATTCGACTCTGATGGTATTCCCACGCTCCGGCAGGCGGTCGATCTCCTCCCGGCGGAGCACCATCCTGGGGGCTCGGTACTCCCCAAAATCTTTGCCCTCCCGGTTGACGATCACCACACGGAACTGCTTCCCGGCAAAGGAGAAGTCGATGGCCGCCTCCCCAGCCTCGTCAAACTGCTCCCGCACCAGCTTGGGTTCGATGACAAGGTCTCCCCCCTCGCCGTGGACGCCGAAGGCCTGGGTGATTACCGTCAGCATATACCAGCTGGCCGCGCCGGTGAGGTAGTGGTACATCCCCCGGCCGTCTGCCCGGAAATACTCTGGGATGCCGGGATAAATCCTGCTGGTCTGGAAGTCCATGGCCGTGTCAGCCAGGGCTTGGAGGGCCTTGTATCCCTCCCGGACAAAGCCCCGGCGGTAGAGGGCATTGGCATACATCACCGTCATATGGGAGAAAACCGCACCGTTCTCCTTCTCCCCGTAGGCGAAGCCGAACATCCGGCCCATGTCAAATTTCAGCTCGTGGAAATCGGTGTTCAGCCGGTAGCCCCCGATCTCCTTCTGGTAGAGATACCGGTCCGCGCTCCGGGTGATGGCCTTGATCTGCTCCTCGGTGGCCGTACCGCTCATCACGGCGAAGACCTGCCCGGTGAGCATCATGCGAACGCTACCGTCGGGCTGGACCCCCTCCACAGGCCGTCCGTGGTTGTCGTAGTAGCTGTTGAACCAGCCCCCGTCCGCCCCGTGGTCAATCCACTCCTGCTTCCGGAGGTGTCCGGTCAGCCAGCCGGCCTTTTCCTCCAGGTTGGCGGCCAAGGCGTCCAGAGGAACCCGGACCCGCTTTCCGCTCACCGTGTGGCGGCACTGGGCGGCGTACCGGGACAGGACCTCCCGCTTCTGCGCTCCGCTGTCATAGGCGGGCAGGCTCAGCAGGACGGTCAGCTCCTCCATTAGCTCCACCATACCGCCAGAAGTCTCTCGCTCCAGCAGCCGGATCAGCCCCGCCAGCCCCCGCAGGTTCCCGGCGTAGGCGCAGGTGAAGGCCACACTCTCCCCCCGCTCCTCCGCCATGTCCAGGGCGTCGTTCCAGTCCGCCCCTCGGAGGCGGCAGATGTTGTGCTCCCCCACATCGTAGAAGGCGGTGAGCTGCTGGATCAGAAGATGCTCCAGAATGCTCCCGCGATAGACCTCGCCGCTATCCGTGCGCTGGAGCGGCCCCTCCTCCTCGTTCCACTGGGGGTCAAATTCCTCCCCCCGCATCACCTGGCGGTCCTTAAAGTAGGGGACCTCCCGGTTCAGGATACCCACGTCCCCGGTCTGGTCGATGTACAGCTTGGTGGTGATTTGGGGCCAGAGGGCGTGGTCCATCCACACCCGGACGATGCCGTTGCGGTCGGCGATAAAATTGCCGTCCCCCGCGCCGATGATGGTGGCGTTGGTGCCGTCCACCCGCACGCCGCCGAAGTTTTTCTCGATCATCTCCCCCACGTTCTGGGGGTCCATCAGGAGCAGAGACAGGCAGTCCTGCCACAGGTCCCGCCAGCCCCGGCCCCCCCGTCCGTAGTCGTGGTGGGGGAGGAAAGAACAGCCGTAGAGCCGGCGCAGAAAGGGCTGAAAGCTGACCCACCGCATCCAGCGGTCGAAGTCGGGATTGCCCGTGTGATAGCGGACGTTCACCTGTTTCTGCCAGTGGGTCTCTGTCGCCGCCAAAGCTTCCCTCACCTTGGCGGTGGTATTGTACGCCTGGAACGTCTCCAGGACATCCTCCTCTCCGGCCTCCGCCCCCAGAAGGAGGACGTACTCCGCCCGCTGTCCAGGTTCCAGGGTGACGGGGGCGAAACGGAACGCCCCTATGGCCTCCCGCCCGGTGGCTTCACACCCAGCGCTCCGGCCCGGACGGCCCTCGTAGAGCGAACGGGGATGGGTATAGGTGCCGCCCTCGCCGATCCACTCCTCCACCGTGGGGTAAAACGCTTCCGGCGCACAGCCGCTTCCGGTACAGCCCAGCACATAGTAGACCGTCTCGTTGCGCCGGTGGCCCCGCTCATCAAAGGACATGGTGGGACAGACCAGCACTCCGTGCTCCGTGGTTTTGATTCGGTGGAGCATTGAGGTCACGTTCCTGTGGTCCCGGAGGTTGGCGGCGCTGCGGCCATAGATGGGGATGGCTCCATAGACCGACAGTTCCCGGCGGTAAGTCCCCCGGTTTTCAAGGGACACCAGGAGAATTTCCACGTTCCTGTCTTTGGGGACGAAAGAGATCACCGCCGCTGCCAGCTGGAATGTCCGGGAGGTCCGCTCCAGCGTGTGCCGCATCAGGCCCGCTGTTACCTGGCTGTCCTCCTGGGCCGGAGAGAATTTGACCAGCTCCTGTTCCGCCGACATTCCGGTAACAGACCAGGCCCCCGCGCCGTCCACCCCGCACCAGATATTCCGGGTGGCGCGGCTGGCGTGCAGGTCCTCTATGCTCACCGGCTCCAGGAGGAAGGTCTCCTGGTCCAGCTTGCAGTCCCCGCCCAAACTGGGGGTGATGGCACTTTTCAGGCCGGTCTCGCTGGCCAGGGGGAAGTAGAGACCACTGACCTCTTCGGGGTTTTTCAGCGCAAAGGTCCCGCCATCGTCTAAAAAACGAATCTGTTCCACTGTGTTCACCTCCAAAAATTATGGTTTCTTCTGATAGACCCGCACATAGTCCACCGCAAAGACGGCATGTTCAAAGTCTGTCGTCTCGTCGGGGTATCCCACCCAGCTCCCGCCCACAGCCAGATTCAGGATGAGATACATGTTGTGATGGAAGGGGGCGGTGGGCCACTGGACGACCTCATGGAACAGCCTGCCGTCCACATACCAACGGATTACCTCCGGCTCCCACAGCAAGGCGAAGTCGTGAAATTCCTCCGAAAAGTCCCCCTGGGACAGGGTTAGAGTCCCCTGATTCTCCTCATGAGGCAGACCGTAGTGGATGGTGCCGTGGTTCGTCCCGGTCTGATCTCCCTTAACCTCCATGATGTCGATCTCTCCGCATACCGGCCACTGGCCGTACTTGTCCTCGTCGGTGGTCATCAGCCAAAAGGCGGGCAGGAACCCTCTCCCCTTGGGCACCCTCAGCCGGGCCCTGAACAGTCCGTAGGTGAAGTCGCGCTTGTGCTGTGTGGATATCCGCCCGGAGGTGTAGGAGGGGCTTCCGTCCTTGTGGACCGTCTTCACAGGACGAATCAGCAGCTTGCCGTCTCTCAAAAAAATGTTCTCCTCAGAGTCCACATATTCCTGCAATTCCTCATTGACCCAGCCCGGCTCATGCAGCTCCACGTTCCAGCGGTTCCGGTCCAGTGCTGGGCTATCGAAGTTGTCCTCAAAAACCAGCTCGTAATTTTGATAAGAGAGCAGATCATCCATTTCGTTCAGCCTCCTTGCAGCGCTTCAAAAATTCTGTTCAGATAGAAGGAGTTTCCCCAGGCCCCAACCGCGAAGCCGAACAACATCCAAAAGGCAAACACCACGCCCAGTGAAGCGGGAATCAACACACAGAGCAGAAGGGGCAGCAGATTGACTGCGGTCAGCAAAAATGTAACCGGCAGATTGGCCAGCGCCAACCGGGCCGCGTTGCCCAGGTGGTTGGGAAAGGTATTCTCAAAACGGGCCAGCAAGGGAAACAGCCAGGACAGCAGGGTTGTCAAAAAAACGGCGATGATCGTCAACAAAATGAACAGCGCCGGCGGCATGAGTAGGGTCTCGGCGTAGAGCGCAGTATGGAGGAGCGCCAAAAGGGTCACATCTACAAACAGCAGGATGGTGGCCGGAAAGGACGGCAGGAAGTTTTCCCTCAGTGCCCGGAGGAAGTCTTTGATAGGTGTGTAGTCCCGCCCTCGAATCATTTTCAGCATCACGGCGTACAACGACGTGACAGCCGCCCCTGAAAACACTACTGTGGCGCAGGAGAGGACAAACACGATATTCAAAAACAGCAGATCGCACACTTTTGTCAGAAATCGTATTAGAAAGCTGTCTGGCTGAAACATCGCCGTCCCCTCCTTTTTTTATTTATTATATCTCAAGGTCTGTCTCCCATATATCAATGCAATAGCTAAAATATCAAAATGGTTTCATAGCGGCTGGCAAAGAGGACCTCATGATAATTGTACTCTTTGTCTCTATACCGTCAATAATATAGAGAGGAGAAGCGCATTTGCGCCGGAATTGGCGAAAATGCACTTCTCCTCTTTTGGCCTGTTCTGCTTGTCGCGTCTGCCCAGGCAAAGGTCAGCGGAATGCCCCTGACCTACGAAAAGACCATATCAATCACCGATGATGGGGGGGACGTTGCGAAACATTATCAATTACCGTACGTACACAAAAGCACCAGCGGAGAGCGACAACGAAACAACTACTAAGAACCGAACAAGAAATAAAATAAGCAGAAACTTTCAGGAAAGGGAACAAAATCCGCCTGCCCACAAGGGCGGACCACCTTTCCCAGGTCAAAGAGGGCGAATTTGTGTTCGGCGGCAAGCGGCCCCTGTCCTATACCCAGGTCAGAAAGATGTGCGACCGTATCAAGCGGGACACGGGATTTTCCGAGAACATCACGCCTATTCGCTTCTGTACCGCCGTACTCACTGACCTGTACGACCAGACCAAGGACATAAAGCTAGCCCAGGCAGCAGCAGGACATACCACCTCAGCCATGACCCTACGCTACTATGTCAAGGGCCGGGAAACCATCAGCAAGGCCGCCGCAGTCGTTGACCGGGCCTACTCCGCATAAGCCCCCAGCAGTTGCAGGAAATTTGCAAGGTTGGAAACCCGGAAATCCTTGCAGCACAAGGGTTTTAAGCTCCTAAAGCCCCTCAAAAATTGCAAAATCTTTTGCAAAAAGCCCATTTTTTCAGTAACGAGGTCTTTTGAGAAATTTAAAACCCCCGAAGAAGTTGAATAAATCAAGCAAAAACCGCCTAAATCTCTCGATTTAAGCGGTTTTTATGGAGCTGCTACCCAGATTTGAACTGGGGACCTCATCCTTACCAAGGATGCGCTCTACCGACTGAGCTATAGCAGCATAAATGGCGACGCGGAAGGGACTTGAACCCTCGACCTCCGGCGTGACAGGCCGGCG
>OFFS01001289.1_pt1 | contig 11525 bp, 8 predicted proteins | sample 1521541 | NCBI WGS metagenome assembly OFFS01 (sample SAMEA3504127, study PRJEB24116) | mouse gut metagenome | biome: mouse gut; feature: mouse-associated habitat; material: faeces | place: Denmark | collected 2011 | reverse complement strand
GCGCAGCTCCACCTCCCGGCGGTAGTCGTAGAGCTTGATGTGGGTGTTCACCCGGGCCCGCACAATGAGGGGGTTGAAGGGCTTGCTGATGTAGTCCACCGCCCCCAACACCAGCCCGTACTGCTCATGCTCCACGTCGGAGAGGCTGGTAATGAGAATCACCGGGATGCTCTGGGTTACGATCTCCTCCTGGAGCTTTTTCAGCAGGGTGAAGCCGTCCATGCCCGGCATCCCCAGGTAATTGTCCACCTCATAAGTATTCAGCACCTGCCCTCCGCTCATGGGATTCTTTTCCAGCACCACCAGGTCCAGCCCTGCCCGTTTTCCATACACGGCCGCAGAAAGCCCTGCGGGGCCAGAGCCGATAATAATCAAATCATACATAACTTTCCTCCATTCAGATATCTGAAAAGATTCCATTCTTCAAACTGCTGTTAAGTGTAACAGTTTTTACCAAAAAAAGCAAGACGCCGCAGAAAATTCATTCTCCAGACCCACCCTGAAAATTGAGCATAGGAAAAAGGAAGGCCCCATGGTATAATGCATTGAAACCCCTTTAACAGTGAATCCTTTTAATAATGAAACGCGACGTCAACAGACAGGCCCGATGGTGAAAAGGCAGCCGGCTGCACTGCCGGTGCAGAAACCGGACCGGGCAGGCCTGTTCAGACAGGCAGAAAGGCAGGCAGCGGAGATGGAACAAACTGAGAACCAGACAAAATACGCCCTGATAACAGGAGCTTCCAGAGGCATTGGGAGGGCGGCGGCGGAAGCCTTCGCAGAAGAAGGATACCACCTGATACTCACCTGCCGCCGTTCCATACGGGAATTGGAATCCCTGGCAAAGGATCTTCAAAAAGATTACCGCATCTCCTGCCAGGCCCTGGCGGCAGATATGGGCTGCGAAGCGGATGTGGCAGAAGTCTTCTCCCAAATCCACCGCCTTGACGTACTGGTAAACAACGCTGGCTGCGCCCACTTTGGCCTTCTCTCGGACATGACATCCCAGGAATGGCGTCGGGTGATGGCTACAAACCTGGACTCCTGCTTCTACGCCTGCAGGGGAGCCATCCCTCTTATGCTGCAGAGACACAGCGGGAAAATCCTCAATATTTCCTCCGTCTGGGGAGCCCAGGGCGCCTCCATGGAAGTGGCCTACTCCGCCTCCAAAGGTGGAATGAACGCCTTTACAAAAGCTCTGGCAAAAGAGCTGGCCCCCAGCAACATACAGGTCAACGCCATAGCCTGCGGCGTCATTGACACCGCCATGAACAGCCATCTTTCCCCCCAGGACACCGAGGCACTCCGGCAGGAGATCCCCGCCGACCGTTTCGGCACTCCCAAAGAGGTGGCACGTCTGATTCTCCAGACAGCCAAAGCCCCCGCCTACATGACCGGACAGATCATCACCATAGACGGGGGCTGGTATTAAAATACCCAGACCGGGATATACTTTATTGTATCAGCTGATTTTTGTGTCTCCCAGGACTCCCTCCGCGCGCACCTCCTGAATATCCGTATGGGGCACCAGGGAGTCCACAATTTTCTGCATCTCCTCTTTCGTCTTCACGTCCCTGCACCGCATGATCAGTTCTTCCTTCTGAGACTCGGTCAGCCCCGCGTATCCCGCCAGGGCAGGCTCGTTCATTGCCAGGGCCATGCCAAATCCCAGGGGCAGGCCAGTAAAAGGCGTACCGCTGGGAATACCGTTATAGTGGTTTCCACCCAAATCCATCACACACTCTCCTTCCCTGTTTCTTTCCAGGATAGTGTGTGCGGCTTTCCTCTGCATTATCCCTCCCCAAAACCGCCGGCGCTGCCACTTTCTGTCAAAGAACCAAGACACGCCTCTCTGTTGGATTTTCTGGTTCTGTTTTCCGGTTCAGGGCTTCTGCCCCATACACTTTCAGGCCTGTGCCGCCACCTTGGCCTCCGCGTCCTCCACACTGCTATAGCCGTACAGTTTCACGCTGTTTTCCATAATTTCGTAAGCCAGGTTCCGGCCTGTTTTGGCGCGATCCACCACATATCTGCCGTAAAGCTCAAGCATCTTGTCGGAATATGTTCCCAGTTCCCCCCGCAGGTAAGTTTCGTAAGATGTTTCTGAGGGCGTGTCCTGAGAGGTGTGAATGCTCCTGGCATTCTGCGACAGGGCAGGATAATTCCGGGAAAATTCTTCCATCCACCCCACCTGCAGCCCCACAATCTGTTCAATAATATCCTTCTTCTCCTGGGACAGCTCCGGAAAATTCCCTTTGATCTGCTCATATTTCTCCGGCGCAGTGCTCTCCATCATGCGCCCGTATTTTTCCTCGATCAGATTGTGCCCTCTGCGGTACTCCCTGTGAAAATCATACAGATACTGCATGAGCATATCCCTGCCCCAGGTCAGATACTGGCTTTTGCGCATAATGGAAAAAGTGCCCCAGTCATCCTGGCAGCCGGCTCTGCCTCCTTCATTCTTTACCTTGTCAAATGCTTCAAACTCCAGACGGGCAATCTCTTCCGCCAACCCATCAACATCCTTCGCCGCCAGAGAGGCCTTGTACACCAGCTCCTCCGTGTGAGCCTCCAGAAAACTCTCCGTATCGCTGATCAATCCCCTGGCGTACATCTTTCTGGCAAAATACGCCCCCAGCTGGTCAATCTGGCGCACGGCAGCATCTCCCCCGGCCAGGTTCCGCGCCCTTCCCTTCTCCCGGCCGGTTCCCTCCCGGCCATCCAGGGCTTCGCCTGCTGCCTCTTCACCATCCATATCCGCTGTGTCATCCCAGTCTGCAGAAGTTTTTCCTCTCTGATCCACGCCTGAGCAAAGCCAGGACGCATCGGAATCTGTCAGAGTGGTGTTCCTGGCATTCTGGGCCAGACAGCCTGCAATTCCCGCAAGCATCATGGCCACTCCACTGCCCTCCTCCGACTCCTGAAGACTGCGCCAGAGCCACTTGTCATGGGGCGGATATTTCCCTTCAAGATAGTGCTGCAGCTTCATAGCCTCCTTCATTCCGTCCCATGCCATCATATGGGCCGTGAGCCTGTCGCCCCGCTGCAGCATACGGGGATAATTATACTGTGCCGTCTGTGCAAATCTGGCAGCGCTTTCCGCCAGTTTCAGGTATAGCACATTTTCCGGATATCCACGCTTAAGCTTCTCCCGAAAAGCGGTGAATATCCCCTCCTGATCCCGAAACACTTCCCCGTTCACTGCGGCAGCCAGCGCAAAATCGTTTACATTCTGCCAGTCAATCTCTTCGTATACATCCGTGCCCACAACGCTTTTCATGAAATCGGATATCCTGATCACGCCCCGTCTGTTGCGGCCGTTCACATGGGGAGCCCGCCTGCAGCCCTGGAACTCTTCCGGAAGCTGTTCATAGGCCTGCTGCAGCGCTTCTCCGATCTCGCTGTAAGTCTCATCCGTAACCCACATGCAGAAATCCGGTCCCCAGTCATGATCTCTGGAAAAAACATCATCATATCCAAAACAGTCCGACCCCCGTCCGGCAAGTCCCACCGCAATCCTTCCCTCATAGGCAGGGAATTTCTCTCTTATCATCTCTGCCCCGTAGGCTTCATAATATTCTCTTGACAAAACCAGCCCCGGCTTAGCCTGGCAGGATCTGGCAAAACCCCCTCCAGACTGAGGGCCTGTCTCCCTGCCCGCTGACAGCATGGCGTTTTCACAGGCCGAAATGTTCTCCTGGAGCCTGCGGTAGTATTCGTTTCTTCCCAGATACTTCTCCACTGTCTCCAGGGCCAGATGATAATACCGCAGCGCTTCCTCAAAATCTTTCTCATGAAAATAATACGCCCCCATGGTGGCCAGGGCCGCGGCAAAATGGCTGTCCTCTATGCCCTCTCTCTGGAAGGTTTTCATGGACTTGGCGGCGTACTCCCGGGCCTCCTCCCCCTCCCCCAGCTGCATACATGTACCTGCCAGGTTGGCATAAGTCACTCCCAGTTCGTATGCCGCCTCCTTTTTTTCCACAATGGCAAGAGCTTCCAGAAGCCGCTGCTTTGCCCCTGCATAGTCCCCCATCTCCTGGTGCAGCAGGCTCATATTATTTTTCAGCCCTGCTATAAACATATCGTCAGATTCCAGTTTTTCATCATATACTTTCTGAACCTGACAGTAATATTCCATGGATTCCTGCAGCCGGCCACAGGCGCGGCAGGCATTTGCCACGTTCAAAAGGGTTGTGGCATAGGGAATTGTCCCCTCCAATCCCATCCGCCTGGCCTGGGCCACAGCCTGGGCCGCCATCTCCATAGCCGCCTCTTTCTGGCTGGTCTCACGATAGTACCCCAAAAGCTCATTCTGCAGCTGCAGCAAACTCTCGTCATCCTTCTCCTGCTCTGCCTGCTCTATCGAGCGCAGCATCAAAGCTTCCGCTTCCTTTCCCCTGTTCTCCTCAAATAGCGCATCCAATTCCGTCAAAATCTTATGAATTTCCAATGTCCCATCCCATCCCTTTCATCTGCACCGGACCGCCGCAATAACCGTCCCCCACTTTATATAATATTCTATACAATCCGGCGCAAAATGTAAAGACAGCTCCTAAAATGATTCCAGATATTTCTGGAATACCTTTTTCCGAAATTGGTATGTGATGGCTTTTTCCATTCTATTTACTCTGTTCTCAATCGCTCAACAATGCTCTGCTTTTCTAAATTCTTGAAACAGAGAAACGGGATAAGCACCGCAAAAGCCAAGAGGATAGGAGTACAAATCATCAGCGGCATCAGAGTAAAATGGAAAGTGCTGAACTCATTAGCTGTCATGGCACGTACACCGATCCCAACGGCCAGAGTGCTGACAATATAAGAAACCATCAGCGTAATCGCTGCGTAATCCAATCCCTCACAAATGAGCATCTTCCGCAGCTGGCGCTTGGTCATGCCCACGGACTGAATCATGGCAAACTCTTTTTTACGGGAAACAATGGCCGTGACCATAGAATTGATAAAGTTAAGCACACCCACCAGAGCAATGATCACGCTGATGGTATTTCCCATAACTGCCGACGCCCGTGTTTCTGCCTCATACTGCTCCGCCATGGTTTTGCGGGATGTCACAGGCAGACTGGTGTCAATGGTCTTGATATACGCATCGAGCATCTCTTGTGCTGCGGGAATATGCTCATCGTCCACATTGAAGAACAGTCTCCGCAGCGTATTCTCCGGCCACTGCTGCCGGAATACCGAAGTAGGAATAATAAAGCTCATGCAGTGCTGATTCTGCGCACCGCCTTCTTTGGCTCCTTCATCCACAGCTTGCAGCGGATATACAATAGCCATTACCGTATAGGTACGATTTTCAAGGGCAATACTGCTTCCAACGGTAGGAACAGGCAATGCAGCCTTTCCCTCTGGGTCTGTGGAATCTATGGCAGGACCGATAACCAACACATAGTCGCCGCCGGCAAATTTTTCTGCATCATAGCTGCCGGAGAGCAAATACCTCTCCTGCGTAATTGCATCCAGGGGGATACCGTCCATTCCATACAGTACACCGATGGCTTCACGGGTTTCCATGGCGTTTTTTATCTGAGCAGGACCGGCCGGATCGTAAGTTGCCCAATCGTCCAGCATTTCCTGTGTATAGAAGGCGTCGATATTTTGCACGGTCTCATCATCCAGTGTCAGTTCAAATTGATGAGAATATTGATGCCCAATAGCTTCCATACCAGCCACTTCTTCCACGGATGCCACCAGTTCCGCATTCAGGGTGAAACCATGAGGGTCATATCCGCCAATATAGTCTGTACTGCTGCTATCATCCAGCTGGAAGTCACTGATCGTCAGCTCAGACAGGTATTTCTCCATATCAAAAGCAGCATTCTTGGCATAGAAACAGCTGAGCAAAACCAACCCCAGGGTCAGGGAGCAGATGACTGTCACTGTCCTTTTTTTGTTCCGCCCCAGGTTCGCCCAGGCCATACCGGTAATGGAAGCGCCATTCCGGGTTCGTTTGCTTTTCTTCCTGCCTGTGGCGGCGGCATCACTCATCCGCAGAGCTTCGATAGGAGAAACCTTACCAGCCAGCCTTGCCGGACGCAGGCAGGAAATCGTAACCGTCAACCATGCAAAAAGGGCAGATCCAAGGAAGATCACAGGATTGGAGGAAACCACATCATTGCCCTCCAGCCGTCCCATCAGCACAGGAACCAGCACCATGCCCAGCAGCCAGCCCAGAAGAAGCCCCAGTGGGATACCCATCACGCACAGCCGGTTTGCCTGACCGTAAATGAGTTTCCTGATCTGCTTTGTGGTAGTGCCCAGTGTTTTCAACTTTCCATAGAACTGGATGTCGGCAGTAACGCTGATCTGAAAGATATTATAAATAATCAGATAGCCGGCAAGGAACACCAGCACCATACCCAAATACATGGGAATGCTTTCCTGCGCTGCGGTAGCATTCATCTCTGGCGAATATGCCAGATTCACGCCAAATTTCAAGTCCGTCAGTCCGGTGTCTGCCAAAATATTCTCCATGGTGGCCTCAATATTGCGGTCACTATGCAGGATCACTTGTGCGGTATGCAGACCTAAAACACTTGTCTTTCCGTCAGCAACATAGTCGCCGATCATCTCATCCGCAAATTCCCTGCTTACCCAAGCCATGCTGGCATAGACAGATTCGTTGCCCTCCCAGAAACCACAGAGGGTAAAGGTGGAGACAGTCACCTCATCCTTCGCAAGATCCTTGCGCCATTCCAGCGTTACAGGCTCCCCCAGCTGGTGGGGAATGCCCAGGCGATCCAGGGTCAGCGTGTCCAGAGCGATTTCGTCTGCTGCCGTCGGCATTGTTCCGGCGGCAGGCATGGCAAAGGAATGCCTGGCATTGATGTCGCTGCTCCAGCGGATCTCAACCTGTTTGCCGCCCAGCTTTTTGTTTTGTGCGAGGCCAAGAACAAGGCTTTCTCCGGCTTCCGCCACGTCAGGGTGGTCGGCGATCAGGGAAAACTGCTCCGGGGTGATGTTCTTGAAGGATGCCTGGCCGTCATAACCGGTCTGCCGGAAGGTCATTTCCACCATGTTTCTGCTCATGCTCTGTGCCAGGGTAAAGAGGGTGGTGAACATGATTGCAGTCATTAAGATGGCCATCACCGCCACCAGGTTCCGGCCTTTATTTTTCTTAAAATTACGCTGGTTCAGCGTTTGAATTGGTTTGAATCCTGTTTTCATCCTGCCGCCCTCCCTATTGAGACACCATGCGGCCGTCCTCAATTCGGACGATTCTGTCTGCCATCTGTGCGATTTCCGGGTTATGGGTGATCATCACGATTGTCTGGTTGAATTCTTTGCCGGTCATTTTCAGCAGACCAATCACATCGTCACTGGTTTTGGAGTCCAGGTTGCCGGTGGGTAATGCATGGTTAGTAATATTCACACACTCTCAGGCAATACTATTCCCCACATACTCCACATGCTTTTCATCAGCACTTATGAAATATCCTTCCATTGTCCTATACATCTTTTTTCCATCCACTTCCAACAAATGAGTCACTTCCTTTTCCTTGAAATTGGATATTCCTCGGACGGCGGACGGCTGCCACGAAGGACGATTTCGTATTCTCAGCTTTCCGTTAAATACCCTTCTTATTTTCCCATTGATGCGAAGCGCTTGGACACCGTCAAATTCATCCCACTGTCCTGTCATCACATCAGCGGCTTCTCCAGCGGAATTTCTTTCAATGTCACAGGCTTTTACGCTCCCATGCATATCGTCTGTCGTTTCTATAGCAGGCGCATCACTTTCTGATTCTCTGGCGGCATAGTTTTCTGCCCCTTCCTGCTCATTTTCCACTTCGCGCGCAGAAATATCTGCCTCCACTATCTCCGGCTGCTCCTGTTCCATTTCCGCCATCACCTGATGTACAATCTTCCCTTCTTCATCATACAGGTTCAGGTTCAGGCTCTTCGCTGCCTTTAATCCGCCTTCCATCGTCTTGTATGCCTTATTCTTTTTCACATCAAATGCTTTTCCCATATACCACATAGCATCTACCACCTTTTATTAGGCATTGACGATAATTGCATCATCAAATCCTGCTGCCTTGGCCCTCGCCAGCACAGCCTCGGCATTGCTTGTTATGTAATAAGCTCCCAACTGCACTTTTTTCAATCTCCTATTATCACCAACTGTAGTCTCTTCCCCAGACTCAACTGCCTCCCTATCTGCATCAGATTCTGTTTCTTCTATATGTATCTGCTGGCCTGTGATACCATAGACAATCGCCTCGGCCATCTTCTGGCAGTCATAGAGCTGCACAGAGTATTCTGTCCCGCTGCCATCCAGATTCCGGATGAATCCGTCATAGCTGGTCAGCGTCCCCCGGGTGTAACCCAGCGCGGTCAGCTCCTGGGCGAGGTAGTCCGCAATAAAAGCGTTTGCAGTCCAGGAAAATCCAATAAAATCGTCTATTTCCTCCCGCCCAGCATAGGCCAGATACTCTGTCGACACATACAGACGTACCTGGTTATCCCCCAGCAGTTCTATCCGGACCGCCTCCGGGTCTCGGGCAAAGGCAGCGATCTCCCGATATTCCTGGGCTATGTCCTCGTTGAGACGCGGGTCAAAGTCTACAATCTGGCTGTCATCCACACAGAAAAACAGGTCGTCATACCGGTCATAAACCGGTCCCAGATACAGCAGCCTGCTGCCGCTGCGCTCCATAACTTCCAGCGCCCGATACAGTCCCGGCTCCACTTTTACAGTCTGATTTGGATGCAGATTGATGGTCCGGACATTGCCGGTCTCCTCAAATTCCTCTCCGCTGTGGAACATCTGATAGGCGGAGCGGCACAACTGGGTATATTGAGTGGACACCGCTCTCCGCTCGGCGGACGTAGGCGCATAATAGAAGAATGTGAAATCCTCCCCGCAACTGGTTCCCACACTGGCGCCAGCTTCAATCTCCGTCCATCCGGTTTCCGGTGTCAACAGCTGCAAAACCGCGTAGGCCAGCAGTCCCAATCCCAGCACCAGCAGCACCCCGGCGGTAATCAACCGCCGTCCGATATGCTCTTCGTTGAGTTCAATACGCTTTACTGGCGGGGGATGGGGCCTCTCCCGCTTATCTCTGGCGGTACGTTTCAAGCTAGGCCACCACTCTCCACAGCAACAGCAGGAACACCAGCAGAATCACACCAATTAGTATAAATCCGGCAATGGCTCCCTTCCTGCTCGCCATGTCATATCCGGCATCGAAGAAAACGGAACGCCAACGTCTCATCAGCGCCAACGCCCACTTCGACGTACCGCTCATAGTCATGACCATATTCCGACTGCTGCTCGCGCTCGTATTCATCACCTACACCCTGACAGCCATCTACTCATGGAGCGTGGGCATCACCTTCGGAGTGGCAATATTCATACTCATCGTATTCGTATTCTCCAAACGCGTACGCCGGCGCATGAGCTCCATCGAAACAAAATTCCTCAACAACCTCAACGAGCGTGAACTGCGACGTAGCGGCCGCAACAACAATCTTGTCAGCAACCTCCACCTCGCATTCATGAACGTAGGCTATGCCTGTCCGTTTGTAGGCGAACGGCTCATGGACTCCGGTCTGCGCTCACGCTACGGAGTGAGCATAGCATCCATACAGCGCGGCACACATTTGCTGCCGGTACCCTCCGGCGATACCCGAGTATTTCCCGGCGACGTCATAGGCGTCATAGGCACAGACGAAGACATACAGGCACTGTTACCGGTAGTCGAGGCACAGGCAGACGACTCCGCCCCCGACAATTTGCGTGCCTCCGACCTAAAACTGAAATCCGTGCAACTATCCGATACATCACCGCTCGTAGGCGTCAGCGTAGCCGATTCACAGCTGTCAGGACGCTACTCGGCTCTGTTGGTAAGCGTGATGCGCGACGACAAATATTTCACACCCGATGCCGACACAGTGTTCCGTCCGCACGACGTATTGTGGATGGTATGCAATCCCACAATAATTCCATCGCTCAAATAGCCGGGCATTTCTGATTTTTATGTAACTTTGCAATCAGAAATTCCCTACTTCAAATATTATTTATGCAGGAAAAGATTATCATTCTTGACTTCGGCTCGCAGACCACCCAGCTCATAGGGCGGCGCGTGCGCGAACTCAACATGTATTGCGAAATCGTACCCTACAACAAGTTCCCCCACTCCGACCCGTCGGTGATCGGGGTAATCCTGTCCGGTTCGCCATTTTCCGTCTACGACGAAAAAGCGTTCAAAATCGAGCTTGACACCATCCGCGGCAAATACCCCATACTCGGTATATGCTACGGAGCGCAGTTCATGGCATACGTCAATGGCGGAACCGTGGAGCCAGCCAACAGCCGTGAATACGGACGTGCCCTGCTCACCACCATCGACACCACCAATCCCTTGCTCAAAGGCATTGAGCCGGGAAGCCAAGTGTGGATGAGCCATGGCGACACCATCACATCGCTTCCGGAAGGATTCAACATCATTGCATCTACCGAACAAGTGCCCGTGGCAGCATATCAGGCACAAGGTGAAAAACTATGGGGCGTGCAGTTCCACCCCGAAGTCTACCACAGCACTTGCGGCACACAGTTGTTGCGCAACTTCGTTGTCGACATCTGCGGTGGTAAGCAGGACTGGAGCGCGGCATCATTCATCGAATCCACCGTCGCACAGCTCAAGCAGCAGCTTGGCGATGACAAGGTGGTGCTCGGTCTCAGTGGCTGTGTCGTCTCCTCAGTAGCTGCCGTTCTTCTCAACAAAGCCATAGGCAAGAACCTCACCTGCATATTCGTAGACCACGGTATGCTCCGCAAAAACGAATTCACCGACGTGCTACGCGACTACGAAGTACTCGGTCTGAATGTAATCGGTGTCGACGCATCCCGGAAATTCTTCTCGGAACTCGCCGGTGTCACCGACCCCGAGAAGAAACGCAAAATCATAGGCAAAGGATTCATTGAAGTATTCGACGAGGAAGCCCACAAACTTTCCGATGTGAAATGGCTCGGACAAGGCACCATATACCCCGACTGTATCGAATCACTCTCCATCACCGGCACCACCATCAAGAGCCATCACAACGTGGGAGGACTCCCTGAGAAGATGAACCTGAAACTGTGCGAACCGTTACGTCTATTGTTTAAAGACGAAGTACGCGCCGTGGGACGTGAGCTCGGCATGCCCGAACACCTCATCACACGCCATCCATTCCCCGGACCGGGACTTGCAGTGAGAATACTCGGCGACATCACTCCCGAGAAAGTACAGATTCTTCAGGAAGCCGACCATATATTCATACAAGGATTGCGCGACTGGGGACTGTACGACAAAGTATGGCAAGCCGGTGTGATACTGCTGCCCGTACAGAGTGTTGGCGTGATGGGCGATGAACGCACCTACGAACGTGCCGTAGCACTCCGCGCTGTAACATCCACGGATGCCATGACCGCCGACTGGGCACACCTGCCTTACGACTTCCTTGCCGAGGTGTCAAACAAAATCATCAACACCGTCCGCGGCGTCAACCGCGTGACCTAC
>OFFS01001283.1_pt1 | contig 11570 bp, 10 predicted proteins | sample 1521541 | NCBI WGS metagenome assembly OFFS01 (sample SAMEA3504127, study PRJEB24116) | mouse gut metagenome | biome: mouse gut; feature: mouse-associated habitat; material: faeces | place: Denmark | collected 2011 | reverse complement strand
ATTTTTTCTCTTGAATTTTCAGGGTTGCATTACTGTTTATTTGTCAAGGTTCTGTCACATACTTCTCTATGTATGTCTGTTGCCGAATCACTGTGTTGTCCTCAGCAACGAATCTGAGTATATCATTACCATTTATGAATGTCAACACATTTTTTGATATTTTTTTTGTTTTTTTTCAACGCTTCCTTACCACAACGTAATTGCGATAATCATAATGGATATTTTACGTCATGAGTGAATTACTTATGACCCGCAGGATCCAAATCCACCCATGGAAAACATGGATATCCCTGAAGGATCATGAAAGTGTTACTTTATTCGTCACGCGCTGCAAATATTTCCTCCACTTCCCGACATATTCCCCGGCTGGTCAATCTTCTCACCGTCTCTCTCTGCTCTTTCTTTTTATATATTTCCGCTTTCAGTAACATTCCGTAACAGAAAACCCTGGAATAAATGCTGCATACAAGATATGTCATATTTTCCTCGGAGGGCATTTTTCTGCCACCCAGTTCATCGTACAATATCTGTCGGATCAAACCGGCTACCGGTACTTCTTCCGACAACTCTTTCTGTTTCAACAGCTCCCGGATCCATCTGCTTACAGAAGAATTCTCGGATAACATATGCAGCAGACGAAAAATACAGCCCATTCTTGCAACCTGATTCTCCATCTCCAGTAATACAAAGTTCACTTTATCATAAAGATTTTTCTCCCTGCTGACACCTTCATATAATTGATTGCAAAATATCTCTCCATTATAGAAAAATGCCTTTGCGATCATTTCCTCTTTCCCGGAAAAATACTCATATGCTGTGCCTTTACCGATTCCGGCCCGCCCGGTAATTTCCGCTACGGTAAGATTATTAATGTCTGCTCCCTCCTCAAAGAGTTCTATTACAGCCCTATAGACAGCCTTCTCCTTCGGTAAGTATTCTTCTTTATTCATTGTCACTCCCCTCTGCACTCCCTGTTTTACCTTTCTTCCACATAAATATATCATAAATACAGGGAATCACGACCAATGTCAATAAAGTACCATAGACCAGTCCTCCGATCGTAACAACAGACATGGGTTTGGACATATCCGCACCCATATCATCACTGAATGCCATAGTGCTCAATGCCAGGATCGTTGTCAGTGCAGTCATCAATACAGGTCGTATTCTGGTCCTGCCGGCTGTGATGATGGCTTCTTTTTTCTCCATACCGTTTTCCCGAAGCTGATTGATATAATCTACCAATACAATACCGTTATTCACAATGATACCGGAAAGCATAACAAAACCGATCAGTGCAATAACGCTTACCTCGCTTCCGCTGATATATAATCCCAAAAAGCCTCCTGTAAACGCCAGCGGGATCGTAAACATAATGATAAACGGCGATAAAAGTGACTGAAACTGCGCCACCATAATCAGGTACATAAAGATCAATGCAAGAATCAACATTAAGAAAACCTGTCCCATCGCCTCATTAATGGTTTCATTTTCTCCACTCATCGTGTAACTGTATCCGCCTGGCATATCATAACTTTTGAGCGCCGCTTCCACATCTTCGGAAACAAAACCGATATTATATCCTTCTGCAATAGCAGCCGACACAGCAATATATCTGGTCTGATCAACTCTGTTGACAGCCTTCGGCGCCTCCGTACTCTCAAAACGGGCAATATCCGAAAGTTTTATCGTTTCCTTTGTGCCATCCTGTTTCTGACGATCAAGTTCCAAATCTTTCACCAGATCCCTTGTCAGCTCTATGTCATTCGCATGTTTCACATACACGCTGTATTCCTCGATCTCTGTTTCGAGTGTAGTCGCACTGGCGGCGTCTGCCAGCCTGGCCTGAATCTGCTGAAAAATCTGCGCCACGGTAATGCCGTGCTCGATCGCCTTATCACGGTCGATCAGAATACGCAGTTCCCCGGTAGATTCTTCCAGACCGTCCGACACTTCCGTTGTTCCCTCTACACCTTCTACGATCGCTGCAATATCCCTTGCAATCTCCTGTAATGTATCCAGCTCACGCCCTTTTATCTGGATGGTAATACCACTTCCACCCATAGCGCTCATATCCATGGTAGAAGTCTCAATCGATGCTTCTGCCTGATATGCTTCCAGAATATCCGCGATATTCTCCTCGATATCCCGCGCAATCTCCACATTGTCTCTCTCTTTATCTTCACGCAGCGATATGTACATGGTCGTCTCATTCGTAGCAGAATTGCCCCCTCCGGAAAGCATACTCATCGTGGAGGAACTTGCCATGGCACCTACATCCGTCACCTCCTGCATTTCCCTTAAGCGTCCGATCACACTGTCAGTCGCATCTGCCGTCTCACTGAGCGGGGTGTCCTTCGGCAGGCTCAGCGTCATCGAGATCTGTGTACTGTCCATATCCGGCATAAAAGCTGTTCCTCTGGAAAAAGCGGCCTTCATGCTGACCAGCAACAATACCAGCACAAGGACAAGTACAATCGGCTTAAAACGCAGTGCCAATTCCAACGTTTTACCATATCCTCTCATCAGACCACCAAAAAATCTGCTTTCTTTCTGCGGTCTTACCCTGGAAAAAACACCTGACGACATTGCCGGAACCACAGTCAGGGCGATCAGCAGACTGGCAAACAAAGAATATGCGATCGTAAGTCCCAGATCAACAAACAACTGTCTGACGATTCCTTCCGTAAAGACAATGGGCAAAAATACACAGACCGTGGTAAGCGTAGATGCCAGAATCGCTCCTGCCACTTCGCCAGCCCCTTTAATCGCCGCCTCTTTCGCCGAACATCCTTCACTGCGCATTCTGAAAATATTCTCGATCACCACAATGGAATTGTCCACCAGCATTCCGACTCCCAGCGCCAATCCCGACAGCGAAATAACGTTCAGCGTAACACCGCTGAAATACATGCATACTATCGCTGTGATCAGGCTGACCGGAATGGAGCAGGCAACTACCGCCGTAGGACGCCAGTCTTTAAGAAACAGAATTAATATTAACACTGCCAGGATCGCACCAAACATTACATTATTGATAATGGAATCCATGACAAGGTCTATGTAAATTCCCTGATCCATCAGTGTAATCAGGATCAAATCAGCATTTTCACCTTTTAATTCCTCAAACTTATCCAGAATTCTGTCGGAAACATCCCCTGTAGAGTAACCGGTCTGCTTCTGGATCGATACCATAATACCGGGTTCCCCGTTTACATTCGCATAGATCTCCTCAGAATTGTTTGTCATAAAAACATCTGCCACATCTGCCAGCGTAACGATATCCACGCCATCCATTTCCGGATTGAGCAGCGGCATTCTTTTTAATTCTTCAATATCTGCCGGCTTGTCCCCTACTCTGACCAGATAATCAATCCCTTCCTCCGTCACATATCCTGCAGGCATGGAAAAATTCTGGGCTGCCAAAAGTGATTTTACGGTGTCTACCGTAAGAATATCATTCATATCCGCCTGATCGTAGGCATCTTCTCTTGCTTCTTCCAGCTCCTCCTCTCCGTCCAGAATCTGCTGCAGAGCATCCTTCAACTGTTCCGCAGAATCATTTAACTGTTCTTCGCCGTCTTTAATCTGTTCCCAGGCTGCATCAAGCTGCTCCCGTCCGGCTTCCAATTGGTCCTCACCGGCTTCCAGCTGTTTCTCACTTGCCTCCAGCTGCGTTTCGGCCGCATTTAACTGCATTTCTCCCACACTGATGGTAGTCTGGGCATTGGCAAATTCTATGGCGGCCGTCAGATTACCGGCATAGAGCTGTTCCAGTGCATTATCCAGGGAAGAAACATTCTCTTCAATCGCGGTAAGCTGTGTCTTCATTGCAGATATTGCCGCAGACTGCATTTTGATTGTGGCTGCAAGTTCTGTCCGCTTATTCTGCATGGACGCAATACCCTCTTCTCCACCAAGAGCTTCCAATATCGTGTTCAATGCCATATTCATAGCTGCCTTCACAGCCTGAAGTTCTGCTTTTATCGTCTCGATATCCATGCCGTCGATATTTTTCTGTAAAAGCTGCGAAATAACTATTTTGTCTTCTTCTGATATCTCATCGACAGAAGTATAATTCTGAAGGGCATCAATCTTATTGATCGCCTGTATCACTTCCTCATATTGCTTCAATCCCTCATCAATCTGATCTATCGCACTCTGCGAAGCTTCTACCGTTGCTTCCGCCGTCGCAATCTCCAACGTAAGATGCATCTTTGTCGCTTCCAGATCTGTCTTTGCCGTCAGTATCTTCGTCTCGGCCGCTGCTAATTGTGCTGTCGTCTCACTCTTCTTATTAGCAAGCTCCGCCTTTCCCTCCTCCAGCTTTGATTTATTTTCAGCGATCTCTGCTTTCCCATCCACCAGCTTCTGCTTATTCTCTTCCAGTTCCCTGCTGTTATCTTCCAGCTCCTGGCCACTGTCTACCAGTTCCTGTTTACTTTCTTCCAGCTCTGCCCTCGCTTCGGCAAGCTCCGTCTGACCTTCATAGATCTCCTGTTTGCCATCGGCAAGGTCCTGTTCCGCTTCTTTCATTTCATCATCTATATGAGCAAACACCTGTTTGTTAATGGCATCGATCTTTTCCTGCCGGATGACCACATTCACGCTCTCCTCAAACAGACCTGTCGCACTTGCAGAAGCTACGCCTTCTATACTCTCCAATTCCGGAATCACCAGGTTCTGCGTCATTTCGCTTACCTGCGCATCCGTCATTCCCGCACTGCCTACGGCCGCAATCATGATCGGCAACATATCCGGATTCAATTTCATAATGATCGGACTTCCGATATCATCGCTCCAGTAACTCTTGATCTGGTCCAGATTCTCCCGAATTTCCAGAGACACCGCATTCATATCCGTTGACTGCGCAAATTCCAAAATAACCGTGGAGTAATTTTCACTGGAAACTGAACTGATCCCCTCAATATTACTCACCGTCGCCATGGACGCCTCCACCGGCTTCGTTACTACCATTTCCACAGTTTCCGGACTGGCACCGGGATAGGTCGTCATGACAATAACATACGGCAGACTGATATTCGGCAGCAGATCCGTAGACATTTTCGTAAAGGATACAACACCGAGAACAATGACCAGAATGACTGCTACCAAAACCGTATATGGCTTTTTGACACTGAATTTTCCCAACATAATCTGACACTCCTCTTTTTAATCGCCGTCCGACCGGTCGGTCAACTGCTTTTCCAGTATATTTTGAAAGTAAATTGCTGTCAATAATTACTGCCACTCTTAATAAAGATTTTATAAACCCACCCTGCATCTCATACCCTGACGGGCCTTTTTCATCGGATACTTTTCCATAAAAAAAACATAGACGAACCTTCCTGAATTATGTTCGTCTATGCCTGTATACTCCTGTTATTTCAGTACCCATAACCTGAAGGTCACTGCAGATTTATCACCGTGCTTCCTTCTGCTCCGCGCAATGTAAGAGCGATCGACTCTATCGTTGCTCCCTGCGGAACTTCTACAATGCTGACCAGCTCCACATTGGAACCGGCCGGAATTACATCTTTATAATTCTGCAGATCGTTCAACAACATGGTAGTCAACGTATTCTCCCCTGAACCACCGTTGACAGAAACTCTAAATCTCGCTCCATGTTCCATCATATCCAATGCCTGGTCCCCGGAACCGACATTGGTCGCCGTAAATTTCAAGACCAACAACTGCATCCCTTCCGTGGCATCCATTGCAAAGAAAACATTGTCTCCTTCATCGCCGGAAGGATAGGAATCCGTCAGCTCATATCCCGTATATTGAAACGTAATATTCTGAATACCATAATATTCTTCTATCGTAGAGGCAACTGCCGCCTCCGCCCCCGTATCCTGGCTGACGTCAACCACCTCTGTATCCGCTGCCGTATCTTCTTCCACAGCATTCTCTTCTTCAGCCGGCCGCTCCACGGAAGCCGCTGCCTCACGCTCCGCCTTCCTGTTCTCTTCCATTTCGTATTCAGCCACACTCATCAACCGTCCGCTGTAAACTCTGTCATACTTTAACAATACGCCTACGGCATACTCTGAAATAATTTCCGTTTCTTCTTCTGTCAGATCCGGCATAACTGAACCACATCCGGTCATAAATATTGCTGCCGTGATACCACACAGAAATGCACCCACTTTTCTCACATCTATTCTCCTATCACTCACATAAATCTATAATTCACCTGACATGAGGTACACTGCAAAGCAGTAAAACCAACATACCGCTTTCTATTATAACGTAATATCTGCCATATGACAAATCTTTTCTGAAAACAGATTATTACTTTTATAATACAGATCACTACCTGCATGTCATAAAACAGTTTGCCGAAGTCAGCTCACACCCCCGGTACCTCACGCAACATCCAAGGTAAACCAGAACTCTACCCCATTTTCATAATTTGTCACCCCATACTTCTGATTCATGGATTCCATGATCGCCTTGACAATGGACAACCCGATGCCGCTGCCACCATATTCTCTGGTACGCGCCTTATCAACTTTATAAAATTTTTCCCAGATATGCTCTATGCTGTCCTGCGGGATTGGAGCACCGGTATTGAAAACGGAGATTCGTACCTGCCGGTCTACGGAACGAAGCTTGACATCAATGATATTTTCGCCCTGTGCATAATGGATGGCATTCGTAAAATAATTCATAAATACTTCTTCCACTTTAAACTCATCTCCCCAGACATAAATCGCCTCATAGTCTTCCATACGCACGGAAATGTCTCTTTCCTTCAACAAAATATCTGAAGATGAGATATAGTTTCTAATCAGCGCCGTAATGTCAAACCGCTCCATACTTACGACTTCACTGCCGGACTCCAACTGATTCAGAGTCAACAATTTCCTCACCATAATATTCATCTTAGCCGCTTCATCTATGATCACATCACAGTAAAATTCTCTGCTCTCCTCATCGTCATTGATCCCTTCCCTCAACCCTTCTGCATATCCCTGGATCAAAGCGATCGGTGTCTTCAACTCATGGGACACATTGGATAGAAATTCTCTGCGCATCTCATCTATCTGGTCTTTCTTCTCGATATCCTTAAGCAGCTGATTGTTAGCTGTCTTCAATTCGGAGATCGTAGATTCCAGCGCTTCTGACATTTCATTGATGTTATGACCCAGTATGGCAATCTCTGTTCTGTCATTGCCCGTATATTTTGCATTAAAATCCAAATGCTTCATTCTTTCCGAAATACCCGCCAACTCCATGATCGGCTTGGTAATGCGGTTCGCCAGCCCAATCACCAGCAAAATACTCACAATAATCGCAATGAAGCCCACATAAGCCATAAAACGATTGGATATTGAGACACTCTCCTGAATACTTTCCAGCGCACTCCTCAAAATAAAAAAATAACCGTTATCCAGCATCCCCCACATTTCAATATATTCAGTCTGCGTCCGTCCATCCGTAACGATCTGTATCATGTATCCCTCGTTATCCACAAGGACATCCTCTTTATTCACTCCATAGAAAATATTATTCAGCAGATGTTTGATCGCAAACTCCTGATCTATCATAGTCGTTTTGACCATCTTGGAATCACTGTCCAGCACAAGAACATTAATATTATACTTGTCACGTATTTTCTGCAACTCAATATCATACAACTCCGATGTAATGTCTCCGGCACTGGATGCTGCATTAATACTCGCATAAGATTTGATCAACACATTTTTCTTATTATTGATATAATATTTCTCCAGCAGTGTGCTGTTGGCCAGCAGACACAGCAGGATCGTACTTGTGATCAACAGGATAAAAATAAATACGAACTGTCTTTTCATGGAATATTTCATAGCTCATCATCCCTCAAGTATATAGCCCCTGTCCTGTATCTCTCTAATCTCTTGTTGCACTTAATTTCCATTATCTCCACTTGTTTTCCCTATCTTACATAGTCTGCATAATTTTCTATATTTTCATTAATATCTCATCTATACATCCCATTTTAACGCCCATCTCATAAAAAGTCACGTCCATTTTCAATCTGCACTCCATGATTCCGCTTCGCGGCATCTCAAATCCAAATACAGTCAAACATTCCTGATCGCGCAGGATAATCCATTTTGATAAATATAAAATTAAATATTGACACTTTAAAAAGAAAGTTGTAAAATCAATACAACATTAAGGTACAAAGATTGGAAAGTTGAGGTGATTCTATGATCGAGCAAAAAATATCGAAATTAAACAGTTATTTTGACAGGGAAATTTCTTCATGCAAACAACGCAGCGAAACATTGCTGGCCGATGATCGAGCAGACGAGGCGGCCCATGAAAAAATTAAAGCAAACGTCTACGATATTTTCCGCACAATACTTTCTGTTGCGGCTAAAACCGGCAAAGGTGACTCCGAATCAGTAAAGCGCTTTTTCCTTCTAAAAGTCCAGCAGATTCCTTCAAATTGGGAAGCTTCTTACGAGCAGGCCAAACTACATGATGACACGGTCAAAATGCAGATTGAACGGGTCAAACTTGACACTATCGACAAGATCAAGGAGATGTTTACAGTTATTTGGGATGCATCCCCAGCGCAGAACGATTCAGAATGGAGGAAACAATGACAGAGACAGATGCAATCCGCCTGTTTAAGTGCTTATCTGATAAATCTCGGTTGCAGATCTTAAAGTCACTTGCAATAGAGGATATGTATGTAGAACGACTGGCTGAAAGACTGGGCATTACAGCACCTACGGTGTCTTTTCATCTGAAAAAACTGGCAGATGCCGGAGCAGTTGTTTCCTACAAAAGTCAGTACTACACGATGTACGCTCTCAAAAAAGATATTTTTAAAACAAGTATACTGGAAATCCTGCAGGAGAAGTCTGATGAAGCAGAAGTTCAGTCCCGTCGGGATGCAGCTTACCGTCAGAAAGTGATTGACGCCTTCTTTGAATACGGTAAGCTGAAGACTATCCCTGCTCAGCAAAAAAAAGAACGCATCATTTTGGAAGTCATTGCTCAGGCATTTGAATATGACCGTATCTACTCCGAACGAGAGGTAAATATCATGATTGCGGATTTTCATGATGATTTCTGCACGATCCGCAGGGATATGATCGGCGAGCATCTTTTGGATCGTGATGCAAAAGGATACTGGCGTGTTAAGCCGTTAACGCCATTCTCTTAAAAGACACGTCCATTTTTTCGCCACTCCAAAGCGCATTGCGCTGCACTTGTTCAGTTTGTTGAATGAGGCTGCTGCAGGATTGCCCTGCAAGACAATGAATATGGCATATGCCATTCAATTATTTAACCGCAGCCTGTCAATTATCTTTGAGGTTGTATCATTTTAGTTGACACCTAATACACAGGGATTTGATGTATAATCAAAGAGAAATAAGGAGGCAACTAAAATGGTAAAAAACAACGGAAATACGACATGGAATTCAAGATTCAGTCCGTAAAGCCGGCAAAGGAACCTGGCGGCGCAAAAGCGGCTTCTGAACTGGGCATCCCTGAAAACACCATGTATGCATGGACGAAAGCGGTAAGGGAGGGACGGCTGGATGTTGGCTCCTGCCCGCACACGCCACAGTCGGCAATGAGTCCCGCAGAGGAATTGTCAATCCTGCGCAGACAGGTCAAAGAGCAGGAAAAGAAATACGCCGCCTGAAAGAAGAAAATGAATTTCTTGAGGAAGCAGGCGCTTTTTTCGCCGCCAGCTGTCGGAAGTCTGCAAAAGGCAGAGAATGATGTTTCCTGCCATAAAAACCGAGGACGGCGTGGTAAAGGGAAAAATTTCTTTCTACTGCCAGATGCTGAAAGTGACGCGGCAGGGATTTTATAAATATCTGGCAGACAAAGACCGTCCGTGGAAATATCAGGATTTAGCCGATGCCATGCGGGCAATCGCATCAGAAGATGAATGTAACGATACTTATGGACGGATCCGCATGTATCAGGCGCTTCTCTTAAAACAACCGGAAGGCATCCGTATTCCCGGCGAAAGGACAGTTTACCGCGTCATGGAGAAAATCGGACTCATCCACCGCCCGAAACGCAAACCCAACGGAATTACCAAAGCGGACCGTGAGGCGCAAAAATCCGACGATCTGCTGAAACGGGATTTTTCATCCAAAGAGCCGTTAAAAAAATGCGTTACAGATATAACTGAAATCAGCGCAAAAGACGGAAAGCTGTATGTATCCGCCATATTTGACTGTTTTGACGTTGCAGTCCTGGGACTGGCAATGGATATCAACATGAAAGCGGCATTATGTGAGCGGACGCTTGACAACGCCGTCCGCGCCTATCCAGCGCTTAGAGGAGCCGTTATCCACTCTGACCGCGGAACTCAGTACACCAGCGCAACCTATCGCAGGGCGGTTGCAAAATACGGTATTCTTCAAAGTATGAACAGCGCCGGGGGACGCTGCCATGACAACGCACGATGCGAAAGCATGTGGGCGCGGATGAAAGAGGAACTCCTCTATGGGAGGTATCATACAAAGAAAATGACAGTGGAGGAAGTGAAGACCCTCATTTGGAGATACTTCATCAGTTATTGGAACAATAGGAGGATATGCTCCGCAAATGAGGGGCTCCCTCCTATGGTTAAACGACAGAGATATTATGAATCTCTGGATGCTGCAGCTTAGGTATGGATATCCTTGTAAAAAAAGTGTCAACCGATATTGACAATATCATTCGGTTGATTATTCATGTATAATGGACGGCTATGCTACACGAAGGTATGGTATGGTCGTTTTTTGTTTGCTTAAAAAGGAGAAATTTCATATTGAAATCCGGCTGATTTAGGCAGGATAACGTAAAAAATAGTGATTAGGCATGCCATCATGGTATGCCTGATCCCCTGCTATGGTGGCGTGTCCCGAAAAAAGTAGGCACAGCAATGAACCACCAGCAGGAATATAATGATGTATTAAGGGCAAGGTTTACAAAATGGCTGGATACTGTTATTTACCGGGCCAAGCTCAAATATCTGCGGAAGACAGAAACAAAGTTTGAGACAGTTTCACTTGAGGAACTGCCAGAGCGCATTCTCCCTGTTTATGAAGATGATTTAAGACAGATTGATTCAATGGATGCGTTTGCTTTTGAAGAGGAGCGGCTTGCTGACGCTTTTGCAAATCTTCCAATTAAGCGGCAGCGGATACTTACTATGCTGTTTGTGGAGGAAAGGAAACCGGAAGAGATTGCAAAGGAATTAAATTGTTCCCCGCAGCATGTATATGACCAGAGGTATCACGCATGAAAAAAACTGCGAACAGAACTGATGGAGGAAGGTGATGGCAGATGAACCCCGAAGAATTTGGTAAGATATTAGAAGAGGCTACGCTGGGCAGTCATCAAGCATTGGAGAGGATTTTTGAGTTATATGACCCGCTTATCAGCAAGCATTGCCGGATAGACGGCAAGATAGATGAGGATCTGAAACAGTACATACTGATACATATTGCCCTCAATATTTCAAAATTTGATATTTAGGCCTTGGCGGTTCTGGATTTTTCAGAGCCGCTAAATTTTTTTGGGTGAGATTCGAGAAGTACGGAATCAAATGGCTTTTTATA
>OFFS01001282.1_pt1 | contig 11571 bp, 13 predicted proteins | sample 1521541 | NCBI WGS metagenome assembly OFFS01 (sample SAMEA3504127, study PRJEB24116) | mouse gut metagenome | biome: mouse gut; feature: mouse-associated habitat; material: faeces | place: Denmark | collected 2011 | reverse complement strand
CGAAAAATTCCTTGGCGTCCAGCTCCGTGCTCTTTGCGGCGATCTTTTTCTTAGCCATGTTGACGTTCAGCTCCTTCAAAACTCGACGTGGAGCCGCACCTGGGCCACGTCTTTCTTCTCGAAACGGACGCCGTCCACCAGCACGGCCCCGTCCTCATAGCCGGTGAGGGCGCCGGACAGCTCCTTGCGCCCGCCCACGGGCCGGTAGAGCTTCAGATCCACCGCCCGCCCCATGCAGGCGGCGAAGTGCTCGGGCTTTTTCAGCGCCCGGTCCAGCCCAGCGGAGGACACCTCGAAGGTGTAGCCGCCCTGGATGGGGTCGGCCTGGTCCAGCGCGTCGGACAGGGGCCGGGACACCGCCTCGCAGCAGTCGATGTCCACGCCGCCCTCCTTATCAAGATAGACCCGGAGGAACCACTCCCCGGCCTCCTTCACATATTCCACGTCCCACAGGGAGCAGCCCGCCCCCTCCACAATGGGCAGGGCCAGGGCGGCCACCGCGTCCGTCACCTTTGGCATACAGCGTCAGCTCCTTTGCCGCTTGTCGCGCGGGAAGCGGGCGGGCTCCCCGGCGGCTTCCGCCCCAGGCTTCCCTGCCGTCCCCTTCTCCGCGCTCGCTTCCAGCAAGAAGGAGTGAGGCCCCAGCCTCACTCCTTCCATACCTTACATACTGATAGTTTACCACGATCCCGCGGGGATTGCAACCCCCAATGTGAAAAAATTCCCCGTCACTGGCGGAGGGGCGGGTTCTTTTTCACGCTCATCCGGAACAGGTTCTGTCCCGCGATGAGGTTGTCGATCTCAATGGCGTAATCGATCTCCACATCGCCGCCGCTCTCCCCCAGGGTGGAGCGCATCCGCTTTGTGCTCACCCCGATGGACAGCGCGCCGTAGGGCGTCTCGTACATGGACAGGTGCCGCCTGCCCTCCTCAAACACCATCTGGGAGTTGACGCTCCCCTCCCGCAGGAGGGTGGCCCGCCCCTTGCCGATGTGGAGCCGGGTAGTGGTGCCCTCCAGCCCGGTGAGCTCGCTCTCCTGGTAGGACACGGTGTAGCCCCCCGCGCCGTCCCGCTTCAGGGTTCCGGCGGTGACCAGCTCCACCTCGTCGGGTCCGCCCTCGGCGTATAGCTGCTTTCCTTTGATGGATATAATCACGTTGTCTGTCATAGCTCTCCCCGTTCGTATGCCGTGATGTCGATCTGCTCCACCTCGCCGTGGACGTCCTCGCCCAGGAAGATGGAGGCCAGATCGGAAAAGTCCTCGGTGCTGTCGCTGACGTAATAACGCTGCCGCCCCGCGCCGGGCCGGCCGTTGCGCAGGCCGTCCAGCTCCAGCTGCTTCTTCACCCACCGGGCGCACTGCTCCCCCACGTCCACCAGGGCCACATCCGGCCCCATGTACTCTCCTATAATGGACTTCATCAGCGGATAGTGGGTGCAGCCCAGAATGAGCGTGTCCACGCCCGCCGACTTCACAGGGGCTAAGTACTCCGCCGCCACCGTCTCCGCCACGCTGTCGCCGGGGCGGAAGCGGCCGTTCTCCACCAGGGGGACCAGCAGGGGGCAGGCCCGCGCGGTAACATCCACATCCGGTCTCAGGCTGCTCAGCGCCCGCTCATAGGCCCCCGAGCGAATGGACGCCTGGGTGCCGATGAGGCCCACCCGGCCGTTCTTCGTCACATGGGCGGCAGCGCTGGCGGCACTCTCCACCACACCGAACACGGGGATGGGGTTCTCCTCCCGCAGCACATCCAGCGCCGTGGTGGACACGGTGCCGCAGGCAATGACCACCGCCTTGGGGCGAAAGGTGCGCAGGAAGGACATATCCTGCTGGGCATATTTAATGATGACCTCTCGAGAGCGGCTGCCGTAGGGCACCCGCCCGGTGTCGCCAAAGTAGACCAAGTCCTCCTCCGGCATGATTCGGGCCAGCTCCCGCAGGGCGGTAAGCCCGCCCAAGCCGGAGTCAAACACGCCGATGGGCCGTGTATCCATTTTGGAGTCCTCCCTTCCAGGGCGATGGTGTCACGCTGCGCCTGTTCGCAACGCGCGGCTTCGCGCTTCCCGATCACGCTGCGAAGCGGCCAGGACGCTCGGCTGCTTTCCCTCCGTCTCGGCCTGGTCTGCGGGGCGCACAGCGCCCTGCAGCTCGGCCTCGCTTCGGTCCAAGCACCCTCGCTGTCCGCTTCTCCACGCTTCCTAATTAAAGCTCTGAGTATTATATGCTATTCCTTCTATAAAAACAAGAGTGGATTTTCAAACTCGCCGTAACATAATTGTAATGTGGCAAAACGCGATTTTCCCTTGCATTCGGGCGGACAGCGTGGTATGCTGTACTATCACAGGAAGGGAGGCGGCGCACATGGGAAAACAATCGGTGAAGCAGGTCGCCTCCAACCGCAAGGCGTTCCACGACTATTTCATCGAGGACAAGTACGAGGCGGGCATCGAGCTGGCGGGAACGGAGGTCAAGTCCATCCGCCAGGGCGCCGTCAACCTGCGGGACTCCTTCTGCTCAGTGAAGGACGGGGAGATGTTTCTCTACGGAATGCACATCTCCCCCTATGAAAAGGGCAACATCTTCAACAAGGACCCCCGGCGCACCCGGAAGCTACTGCTCCACCGCCGGGAAATCCGCAAACTCCAGGCCAAGGTCCAGCAGGACGGCTACTCCCTGATTCCCCTGTCCCTGTATTTCTCAGGGCCCAGGGTGAAGGTGGAGCTGGCGCTGGCCAAGGGCAAAAAGCTGTACGACAAGCGGGAGGCCGCCGCCCAGCGGGATGCCAAGCGCGAGATGGACCGGGCCTCACGGGGCCGTTATTGAACAGGAGAAAGGGATGGTAATCATGAGCAAGCCCATCGTCACCATTGAGATGGAAAGCGGCGGCGTGATGAAGGCGGAGCTGTACCCCGACGTCGCGCCCAACACTGTGAACAACTTCATCGCCTTGGCCCAGGCGGGCTTTTACGACGGGCTGATCTTCCACCGAGTAATCCCCGGCTTCATGATCCAAGGGGGCGACCCCCAGGGCGTGGGCATGGGCGACCCGGGCTACTCCATCAAGGGCGAGTTCGCCCAGAACGGCTTCCAAAACGACCTGGCCCACACCCGGGGCGTGCTGTCCATGGCTCGGGCCATGGACCCCAACTCCGCCGGCAGTCAGTTCTTCATTATGGTGGACGACGCCCCCCATCTGGACGGCGGCTACGCCGCTTTCGGCAAGGTGATTGAGGGCATGGACACGGCGGACACCATCGTCAACGCCAAGCGGGACTACAACGACTGCCCCAAGCAGGACCAGCGGATGAAGAAAGTCACCGTGGACACTCAGGGCGTGGATTACCCCGCGCCGGAGAAGGTGTAACACAGTTTTCACTCCGAAAGGCACAGCCTGACGGATGAAAATAAATCAAATTCGCGGCGAAGCCGCTACAAAGCTCTCCCGCAGGGCGGCCCCAAACCGCAACCCAGCGCAGCTGGTCGCGATTTGGGGCGGAAGGGCAGGGAAACACAGTTGAGCGGACTTTGCCCAATGGTGCCCCGCAAAGCCGTCCCTCAGGCTTTGTGGGAAGAGGAGGCGCAAGGGAGCGAACGGAGCTTTCCCCGAGGGGAAAGCGTAGCCGAGCGGACTTTGCGCCGACGAGGGGGCGTACTGGTTTCGACGGGGGCGCCGAAGCAGGAATAGCGAGCGGATGCGCCTGGCATCCTTAAAACGGGCAACTTATAAATTAAAGAACAACGATAACGTAGTTCTCGCCGCGGCTTAACGCGGCCGTCCCGCCCGGAAGGACCACGAGCCGGGTTGGGGCGTCATCTCAGTGGTGAACATGAGTACGGAAAGAGTTGACCGTGCCATGGATCATGACTCTACCAAGCTCAGCAGTTTGACGGCCTGCGGCTGAGTAAGGGAATGTAACCGGCCGCCTGCGCTCGGAGAGGTTCCTGTGAACGTGCTTTCGGACAGGGGTTCGACTCCCCTCGCCTCCACCAAGTGACCCTTAAGTGAACTCACTTCCTTAAGGTCAACATCGAAGTGGCCATCCTGTGTATTGCACAGGATGGTCATTTTGTCGTCATACAGGTAAATCTTGTTGACGAGCATATCGACCAAGCCCTGTCGGTATTTGGGGTCGTTGATATCCCCCTTGCGGAACTGACTCAGGAAAAAGCGAATGTCCCTTACACTGGGAACAGGGTGCTGTGTGGTCTCCACCAGCAGTTGATAGGACAGTTCATCGTGTTCCTTCTTCTTTTGGGTAATGCGTTCGGCAATAATCTCAACCGCCTGCCCACTCTCCAGAGCCTTCAATAAATTCTCCGTGGCCTTTTCATTTTCAGAGAGTAGCTTTTGAAGCCGCTTTGCGTTGCCGTTGTTGCTCTCCCTCTCGCAGAGGTCAACTACCTCTTTGGCAATCGTGGTGATATTATCCGGGGTGAGGAACTCCCGGAGCTGTTGGACCACCACGTCCTCGATGTAGTCTTTATTGACGGTCTTTTTGTTGCAGGACTTGTCCCGGCGGTTGGTTACACACTGGTAATAGTGGTATTTCTTTTCCGTCTTACTCGTCCCGCTAACGCCAGTCATAGCGGCCTTGCAGTGCCCGCAGAACAGCTTTGTAGTGAGCAGATAATCCACTTTGGCCTTCGCCCGAGCGGGGGCCTTTTTGTTCTTCTCCATGATACGCTGGGCCTCCCGGAATAAATCATCATCGACAATGCGGGGCAGTCCGTCAGGGACTTCCGTGTCACGGTATGTATATGTCCCGATATACCTCTTGTTTCTCAAAATGCGGTTGATACTGTTTTTGTTGAACTCGTTCCCATAGGATGTTTTGATGTGGTTGGCGTTGAGATAGCGGATAATATCGGCCATAGTCGAGCCAGCCACATACATTTCAAAGATTTTTACAACCACTGGAGCAGTAACCGGGTCAATTACAATCCTCTTGTCCTCAATCTTGAAACCCAGTGCAACATTCCCGCCCGTTGAGAGACATTTCTCGGCGTTAATGTCCATGCCCCGCTTGATCTTTTGGGCAAGCTCCACACTGTAATATTCCGCCATCCCCTCCAAAACAGCTTCCATCAGAACGCCGCTGGCATCGTCCGAAATGTTTTCACGGGCAGAGAGAACACGGACCCCGTTCTTCTTCAGCTTTGATTTATATGTGGCACTGTCATAGCGGTTGCGGGCGAAACGGTCGAGCTGATAGACCAAAACTCCTTGAAAGGTTTTCTTGGAACTGTCAGCAATCATTTTTTGGAACTCTGGCCTGTGGTCGGTTGTGCCAGAAAGCGCCCGGTCAATGTATTCACCAACCACCATATAATCATTGCGCTGGGCGTAGGCGTAGCACTCTTTATGCTGTCCCTCAATAGATTGCTCCGTTTGAGAGTGCGAGGAAAATCTGGCATAGATTACGACATTCATCTTTATTCCTCCTCATCTTCATAGCATGGCCTTTTTTGTACTAAGGCTCCTACTTTGGATATGAGCACATTATATCATAGAGGGGGACGCTCTTTCCATGACAATCTGCTTTTCCCTTGCAGTTTAGGGATGGCATAGGATAGTGCCGCCCTCCATTCTTCAGCCTTTTCTTCGGCCCCCTTTCGATTCTGACCACTGGGAGACGATACGCAGATATAGGGGATAGCCGTATTTTTGAAAAATCGTTTGAAATATTTGTAGGCCCCATTGCTATGGAACAGGAGCAGTTTTATATTGGGATAGTCCTCCAAGAGTTGGGGGAGATCATTGGGCTTTTCGTCCATCAGATCTTTGTCGCTGGAGGTTTCCCGCACCGCAGAATCCAGTATATCCCACAGTGCAATATTGTATTTCTTTAGCAATGATTCTTTTGCATGGTCTGATTTGTCCACTTCTTCACCGCAGGCTATAAATAATATGTCCCAAAACTTGTTTGATGGGTCGGCGTAATACTTGCCATGCGCTAAGGACATTTGGCCGGGGAGTGTCCCCAAGATAAGGACCACTGAATGCTTATCAATGGCCGGGGGCAATCCCTGGATACGCTCTTGCAAAGGGCTTTCAACTGTGTTGTTCATATTCACACCTCACTATCAGGCTATACATAGCCCAATAGTATCACGCATAGCCTACAAAAGCAATGAAAATCCCTTACGCTAATCGGGTAAGGGAGGGCGGGCTATGAACACGGTAACAGCGGTACGCAACAGGATACTGCAACTCTGCGAGGAACAGGGAATTACAATAAATGGGCTGGCTACCATATCCGGCTTGCCGCCCTCATCCATTAAGAATATCCTTTATGGGAAAAGTTTGAATCCCAAAATCGTGACCATCAAAATGATTTGCGATGGGCTGAACATCACTTTGAGGAAATTTTTCAGCACGTCCGAATTTGATGGCCTGGAGCAGGAAATGAAGTAGTCCCACATAAAGGAAAAGGCTCCCCCCACCTTAGAACAGGGAGGAAGCCTTTGAAATAAAAGATGTTGCCGGGGGTTTGGGATGGTTAACGAGGGTTATGCCCTGATTTTCAAAGGGGATTTCACCAAAAGGTAAAAGTTCCCCTGACAGATTGGAAGTTAACAAGAGTTCCCAAAGGAAAAGAAAAACGGCAGACACAGAGGAAATATCCTCGCGTCTGCCGCTTTTCAAAATACTTCTTCATTTTGCCGGGAGCCGGCTGCCGCCCAAAAGCGTGCCGGCGTCGCAGCGCAGGACGGAGGAGCGCGGCTTATCGAATGCGAAAGTGGCTGATCAGGCTGTTCAAGGCCCGTGCCTGCTGAGAAAGCTCCTTGGAGACCGACGCGCTCTTTCCCGCGGCCCCGGCCCGGGCGGCCTCCACGGCGGCGTTCAGAGCCAGAATGTTGGTCTGGAAGGCGATATCCTCGATGGTGGCGATAATCTTCTCGATCTGCTGGGAGGCCTCGGTGATGTCCTTCATGGCCGCAACCATCTGCTCCATCTGCTGGCCGCTGATGGTCACCTGCTCCCCTGTCTGCTTGGCGTTCTCCTGCGCCACTCCGGCCGTCTTTACATTTTCGGACGCGCTTCTGGACAAGGTGTCCAGGGTGGCGTACAGCTCCTCAACGGCGCTGGCCTGCTCCGTGGCCCCCTGGGCCAGAGACTGCGCCCCGCTGGACAGGTGCTCGGCGTTGCCGGTCACCTTCTCCTGGGCCTCACAGATACTGCCGATGGCGGTGGACAGCCGGGTCGTCAGAATGTCGATGGACTCCTCAATGGAGCTGAAATCCCCAATAAAGGACGTCGCGGTCTTGACATCGAAATTGCCGTCCGCCAGCTGCTCCATCAGCCGGTTCAGGTCCCATATGTAGCCCCGGATCAGCTCCATGGACTTCCCCAGGGTATTGGACAGATCGCCCAGCTCATCGTTGGTATTATGGTCCAGAACCAGGTCCAGATGGCCCTCCTGGAGAGGCTGGACCTGCCGGGTGATGTGCAGAATGGGAGCAAGGACACTCTTGAGCACATACATCACCAGGCTGACGAGGCAGAACAGCGCCAGCACCAGGCAGACGGCGGTAATGGCCTGCATTGTCATAATCGTGGTGTTCATTTTCTCGGTATTCTCATCATTGAGGGCGGTCCCCTGCTCGATCACCTGATCCAGCTTGCCCACCAGGGCGGTCAGATTGGCCTGAATGGTCTCCTGATAGTAGTTCTGGGCGCGGGTCGGGCTGACAGCCATCAGGTCCTTCACCTCAGTCACAGACTGATGCAGCTCCTTGTGCATGGGCTTGATCTCGTCCCGCAAGGCCAGGATCGTCTGGTCGTCCGTGCCCGCCTCGCCGTAGATCCACTGACCCAGAACGCACTTGGTATCGTCCGTGCCCGGGAACTCTCCGTTTGCGTACAGGGCTTTGCTCAGATTGCTGGACCACTTGTAGTGGGCGGCCTCCGCGCTCTGGGCCCGGCTCAGTACGCTGACGGTCTGTACGCTTCTCTCCTGCATTTTCTCAATCCGAATCAGATTGAAAGTGGTTACCCCGCTGAACAGCAGAATGGACAGCAGAGCAGCGGCAACCCGGTAAAACACCATTTTCTTAATACTTTTACGCATCAGTAACATCCTCACTTCATTTTAAAGTATCACAGATGGCAGTAAGAACAGTATAACATAGAACAAGCCGGTAATTCAATACTTTTCTTCTAATTCCATAAAAAACCGGAGGAGCGCGGCGCTTTTTTATGCCGTACTTCCCGCTGTCGGAAGCTCAGCTCCGCCCTTGCCGCTGCATATTAAAGATAATCTGTAAAATCCGCTCCTCTTCTGCCTCGCTCAGGTCCAGAAAGCGGCAGCCGTACTCAAAGCTTCCATATTTGCGTTCATTGATGCGCACGATCTGGCAGGACACCTGTATCACCTCCGAATCCGGGGTCAGCTTTGACCAGAGCAAAAACTTATCTCCGATGTTATGCCTGATTCCGGTGCTGATACAGGCGCCGCCCACGCTGATATTCAGCAGACGGCACTCCTCCAGCGGAACATTCAGCTGGCCCAGAGGCGCCAGCTTTCCGGCCAGACTGGTCCCCATACGGAAAAACGCCCGGTCATTGCTCCGCTTGACCAGTACCAGGTGCTCCGCCTGCCATACATCCCTACCGCTGGAGCGCACGGTGCATTTCAGAATCACGGCCTTTTTCTCCTTGCTGCTGTAGCCCCGCAAGGTCACCAGCACCGGCTCCTCCAGCGTGGTCAGCAGGCTCCCCCCTGTGGCGGGCCTCAGCTGGGCGTGGTCCCCTCGCAGGCCGGTCAGCCGTGCCACCAGAAACATCCGGCCATCGTCAGAGGTCACCTCCACCCGCATTCCGGAGTAAATTTCCAGGTCCTCCGCCTGCGCCCGGCGCTGGGATTCTTCTTCTTCCCGCTGCCTCGGACTCTTTCCAAACAATCCGAACAGTCCCATGTTACGCTAACCCCCAATCGAGTTTATTGCTCCCGAAGCTGCTCCATCCTCTCGTTGGACCACACCACCTGGTTGCGGCCAAAGCGCTTGGCGTCGTAGAGCATGGTATCGGCGATCTTCAAATAGGTATCATAGCTGTCACTCGGCTTAGGCCGGACGGTAACTCCGCCAATGCTGACAGTAATCCACGGGGACACCTCCCGGTTGTGGGAGATGTGCAGCTCCTCCACCGCCTCGCGCAGCCGTTTCATCTGGGCAAAGGTCGTCTCGGCGTCGCTGCCCTGGATAATGGCCACAAACTCCTCCCCGCCGTACCGGGCGAAGAAGTCCGTACTGCGCCTGAGATGGTCGGTGGCCACTCCGGCCACGGCCCGGATCACCTTGTCTCCGGCGGGATGCCCAAAGGTGTCGTTATACGCCTTGAAGTTGTCAATATCCATCATGCACAGGGAGATAGGCGACTGGAGCCGCACCGCGTCCTGCCACTTTCTGCCGCAGCAGCTGTCATAGCCCCGTCGGTTGGCCACGCCGGTCATGGGGTCGATCATGGCCTTCTGCTCCACCTGCCGCCGGTAGCGGCTAAGCCTGATATGGGTGTTCACCCGCGCCCGGACGATGGGCGGGTGGTATGGCTTGGTGATATAATCCACCGCCCCCAGGGTCAGGCCCCGCTCCTCGTTCACCGCGTCGTTCAGGCTGGTAATCAGGATGACCGGCGTGTGCTGGGTGATGACCTCCTCCTGCAGCTTCTTCAAAAGGACAAAGCCGTCCATCCCCGGCATGACCACGTCCAGCAGCACCAGGTCGCATTTTCCCTCCCGGACATATTTCAGCCCCAATTCAGCGGTATCGGCCAGCACGATCTCGTAATCGTCCTGCAAAATCGACCGGAGCCGCTCCGCCTGTATCGGGCTGTCATCAATAATCAGTATTTTTTCCTGTTTCTCCATGTCTCCACTCCTCGAATATAGACAGCCGACACAAGCCGCTTCGCGTATCATTATATCAAATTCCCTTCCAAATAGGAAGCCCATTTCCATATCTTGCCCAAATTATTTTCCGCCGCAGGCGCATAAGAGCCCGCGGCGGTGAACGGAATGCTATCACGCGCTGTCTCCGCCCGAAACGGGGATTCCCGCCTCTCTCAGCGAGCGGCGCAGCTCGCCCGCTCCGCGGAATACCGTCCCGGACATCCCCGTCAGCATGGCTGCCTCCACGTTGATGTTCAGGTCATCTACAAAGAAGCACTCCTCCGCCCGGAGGCCGAACTCCTGGAGCATGGCTTCGAATATTTCGTGCTGGGGCTTCAGAAGCTGATAAAAGGCGGAGACCATCCGCCCGTCCATGTACCGGCTGACGGGGAGGCGGTCGAAGTACTCCGGCTGCCGGAGGGTGGCGTTGGAGAGCAGGTAGACCCCGCATCCCAGCTCCTTCAGCTCCCGGACCAGGTCCTCCATGCCCTCCATGGGCCGCAGCTCCAGCTCCCACCAGGCCATCAGACGGTCTGCCGCGCCGTGGAGGCGGGGCGGCAGGTTGGCCTTCATGGACGCGGCGGCTTCCGCCTCCCCCATGGTGCCCCGGTCCATCCGGAACCAGGCCACGGTGCGGAACACCTCCCGCATCAGGAGCGCCTTGTCCTCCGCGCTCACGGAGAGGAGGTCCACAAAATGCTCCGGGTCGTAGTGGACCAGCACGCCGCCCATGTCAAAGATGATATTTCGGATCATAGAAGCTTCTCCTCGTTTTTCTGAAACAGATAGTAGGCCCATATCTTCATATCGGACGGCATCTCCCGGACCAGGACGAACGACTCCCCCGCGGCGGCGGTCAGCTCCTCCTCGTTGTGGGCGATGAAGTTCCGGTCATAGAGCTCGCCGTCGATCTCGGCGATGCTGCGCTCCTCCATCCGCCCTGTGCCGTAGCGGACGGAGGCCAGGAGATATCCGCCGGGCTTCAGGACCTCCCCCATGCGCCGGAAGGCCAGGGGCAGGTCCGCCGTCTCCGCGTGGACCAGTCCGGCGATACAGATGATGCCGTCCACGGCACCCACCTGGGGATAGCTCTCCAGCATGTTCCCCTGGTAGAAGGGGACGTCCGGATTTTTCTCTCTGGCGATAGACAGGCTCTCCTCGCTGAGATCCAGCCCCACCGGCTCGAATCCCCGCCTGCGCAGGCGGAAGCTCTCGTATCCCGCTCCGCAGCACAGGTCCAGCACCCGTCCGCCGGAAGGCAGCAGGGCGCAGAATTCGTCCATGCACACCGGCTCCGCCTCCTCGGTGTAGCCGTTTTGCGCCCATCGGGCGGCCGTCTTGTCATAAAATTCCTTACATCCTAGCACTGGTAGACCTCCTTTATTCCGCTGCCCCGGCGGGGTATGCCGCCGCATTTCGGTTTCCGCTATTTTACCATAGGAGGGCGGAGGAATGCAAGTGGCGGCTGCGCGGGTCCAGGGAAATCAATTTTGCGAAAACAATGCCGCGCCCCACAGACGCAAAATTGATTTGGGAACTTCCCCCTTTACAAATGCTCCGTCCTCCGGTATAATAAGTCTGCATCTGCGGGTATGATGGAATTGGTAGACATGCGAGATTTAGGTTCTCGTGCCGTCAGGCGTTGGGGTTCGACTCCCCATACCCGCACCACGTCGGGG
>OFFS01001279.1_pt1 | contig 11585 bp, 6 predicted proteins | sample 1521541 | NCBI WGS metagenome assembly OFFS01 (sample SAMEA3504127, study PRJEB24116) | mouse gut metagenome | biome: mouse gut; feature: mouse-associated habitat; material: faeces | place: Denmark | collected 2011 | reverse complement strand
AGATCAGAGGCAACTAATCTGCATGGGGCTGGTGCATCTAATTTGACGGACAACACTCTCTTCCGGCTGATGACAGCTTTACGCTTCTCTTTCATATCTGTAGCGGAGTAGACCAGACTGCAATAACCGGACACGTCTAAGCCAGATTCAAGCCCCAGACGGATCTCTCTCATCTGTGCATGGTTGAACAGATGCTTGGCGTAGATGGCGACATCCAGTTTTTTCTCCAGACCAAGGCGAATCTCCTGCATCTGCATCCAGTTATACCGGATGTCGGCATAAAGCGACACGTCAATATCTTCACAGAGCCCGACCCTGATCTCATGAATCTGCGGCGCACACATATTATCCTGGAGCCATGTGTCAATAGGCAGACGATTCATAATCGCCAGACGGATCTCCTCCAGATCATCATCCGCAAATCCTCTCCTGAGGTAAGGAACAAGATCAATACCCGCATAAAGTGAAATCCTCATCTGCCGCATCGTCTCGTAATTGTTGGACGGATCCGCATAGATGGAAGCATCCACTTTATCCTTAAGTCCCATACGGATCTGTTCCATCTGCAGCCAGTTAAACTGCGGATTGGCATACAGGGAGACATCCAGCCCTTCTTCTTTTCCGAGCTTTATCTCCTGATTCTGCGCTTTCTGATACTCGTCATTTTCCATCATGGGAAAACGTAGTTCGTGCTGATTCGTATTGGAATCTAAATTATTCATATTCACACTCCCGCATGTCACAGTCCCGACTGCAATGCCAACTCAAATAAATTCGGAAATCATACCTTTAGACTTACGTAAAAATGAATCAATAGAAATACAGGTGATCCTCTTACACAAAGAATTTAGATATACTTTACCAGTATACCAGATTTGATTCAAAAAAGCTACTATATTTAAATTGAATTAAACTTACCTCCTGCCTGTCATAGCACAGAAGTATCCCGAAGGTTCCGTTGATCGAAGCCTCCGGGATACATTATATGGCTTTTGTTGATTTATATACTGAAATATCAGGTGTAAGACAGGCTGGCCTTTGCATATCCAAGGAGTGCTTCAACCGGATCCGGTCCGCTTGACGTTGCAGAAAATACCAGCATCAGGTTTGTGTTCTTCTCTACCGGTCTGTTGGTCCTGATCTCTCCTCTCAGCATAGTCCCGATGGGCGTTGCATTATTAATGGAGGGCGTCAGGGTAACCAGTGTTTCTTCAATAGGTGAATATATATTGGTCATCTCCCCGGCCTCGTAAAGTTGGGCTTTTATTGTGATAACAGAAGAAACCGGCACGTTCGATGGTTGCGTGAGGAAAAACGCAACCAGGCTATTGATCTCAACTGCAGAAGGAACTGTAAAGTATTGAGTGCAGACATATTGAATTAAATTTTCCACGTCCATCGTAGCAGCTAACGGCGAGGGTCCCTGCCCACACGTACTAAAACCGACCAAAGCCGGTATGTCTGGAAGACCATCCTGCTTCGTTGACATCAAAACAGGACCCTGTGGTGTAAAAAAGATCAATTTTTCTCCTGCTGCTGGTCCGGTTGGGCCTGTAGGTCCTGTGGCTCCGGTTACTCCATCGGCTCCGGTTGCTCCTGTGGCTCCCGTCGTTCCGTCGGCTCCGGCTGGGCCTGTTGCACCCGTCGCTCCATCGGCTCCGGTTGGTCCTGTGGCTCCGGTTGCTCCATCGGCTCCGGCTGGGCCCGTCGCCCCGTCAGCTCCAGTTGGGCCTGTGGCTCCGGTCGCTCCGGTTGGGCCTGTGGCTCCGGTTGCTCCTGTGGCTCCCGTCGCTCCGGTTGCTCCGATTGGGCCTTCATCTCCCTGACACCCTTTAGGTCCCTGCGCTCCAATCGGACCAGCTTCTCCCTGTATGCCCTGCGGACCGGTTACGCCCTGCGGCCCCATGGCTCCTACCGGGCCGGTGGGTCCGGCAGGACCGGGGATTCCTCTGGGACCCGGAGGGCCGGCATCTCCCTGAGGGCCGACAGGACCGGCAGGACCCATCGGACCGGCAGGACCCGCAGGACCCATATCTCCTTTAGGGCCTTCACATCCAGGATCACCTTTCGGTCCCATTTCTCCACGAACCCCCTGAATACCCTGAATTCCCTGTGGGCCTGCGTAACCTCTCGGTCCGTCGCAGCCTCTCGGTCCTGTATTGCCGGTAGGTCCTACCGGACCCGTATTTCCTCTGGGCCCCCTTGCGCCGGGAACGCCTGGAATACCCTGTGGACCAATCGGCCCCGGTTCCCCTCTGTCGCCCTTAGGACCTGGACAACCGCTATCCCCTTTGATTCCCTGAGGACCTGCAGGTCCCTGGTCGCCTTTGGGTCCCACAGGACCACGAAGGCAGTCCAACGGCTGGTCTTGATTCAGACAGCAATCACATGAATTGTTTTGATCCATATAAACACTTCCTTTTTGAAAAATATACTGAAAAATTCCTTTTTCATTAATATAGTATGCATTGCCCAGAAATTTGCCACATTTTGTCAAATGGTAGAAAACTATAGCATATTGAATACCAAAAGATAAAGCAGCCTCCTTACAGTAAAATTTAAAAATGTCTTTGACTTTACCCTTACGGTAACGTGTATACTCTAAGAAAAAAAAAGGGAGGTGATGATCCGTGCTGTCTATTGGTGCGTTTTCAAAAATATGCAAAGTATCTACCAAAACGCTCAGATACTATGCTGAAATAGGGCTTATTCTGCCAGGCGAAATCAACCCGGAAAATGGATATCGCTATTATGCCATTGAACAGCTGGAAACTATGCTGCTTATTATCCGTTTGAAATCATACAATTTCTCATTGGAGGAAATAAAGCAGATTATAGAATCGGGAGAATTGTACGAGGAAAAATTGTATGTCGCCCTGGCCAACAAACGGGAAGAAATAAAGAGGCTGTTACATGAACAGGAAAAGAGATTGCATCAACTGGAATGCGATCTGTCAAACCTGAAAAACGGGAAGCCCATCATGTCATATTTAGACGATATTGATGTAGAATTTGTGGAAGTTCCAATGATGTGTCTGCTTTCTGTCCGCAAGATGGTTCAGGCGGACCAGTTTTCCGATGAGTACGGCGTTTGTTTTGGAAAGCTGTCAGACAGGATAAGAAAAGAAAATTTAACCATAGCAAATCCCCCAATGGTCTTATTCCACAGCAATGAATTCAGTCCATTTGGTTTAGATACGGAATTTGCTGTCCCCATTGAGGAATATGTAACCGGAACAAGAGATTTCAAGGCCGGGTTATGTCTGAAAACTGTCGTAAAAGGAAGTTATTCGATTTTGCCTTCTGTATATGCAAAGCAGACAAAATGGGCAGAGCAGAACGGGTACGAATGTACCGGTGCATTGTTTGAAGTGTATGTAACAGACCCCTCTCAAGTTACCGCGGAGGAGGAATTGATTACAGAAGTCTATTATCCAATTAGAAAAATATGAAACGGAGGTCAGGCAAATAGCATGAAACAGAAACAAACAGCGTCTTTAGAAAATAAAATAGAAAAAGAGTATGACAACATAGCCGGAATCATTGTACTGAAAGATGATAATGCTGTTTACGAAAATTACTTTAATCAGTGTTCAGAAAGTGACCCTGTTCATATTTTTTCAGTAACAAAAAGCATCATTTCCATGTTATTCGGAATTGCCATAGATCAAGGCTGTATCAAAAATCCTGATGAAAAAATAATTGATTTTTTTCCAGATTATCACATCAGTAAAAGTGAGAAAACAATACAGCATATTACAATCCGCAATCTGCTTACAATGACCGCCCCTTATAAGTACAAATTCAACCCTTATCCAAAATATTTTTCCAGTGAGGATTGGGTAAGATCCTCCCTTGACTTTTTGGGTGGAAACGGAAAGATTGGGAAGTTCAAATATGCTCCCATAATCGGAATTGATATTTTATCCGGCATACTTATTAAAGCTACGGGGAAATCTGTTTTAGAATTTGCACAGGACAATCTTTTTTCCCCTTTGGAAATTTCTGTTGATAAAAGTATATATTTTCAAAGCAAAGAAGAACAGCTGGATTTTTATAAAGCAAAAGGCGCAAACGGCTGGGTTGCCGACCCGAACGGAACGAATACGGCTGGTTGGGGATTATCCCTTACAACTATGGATATGGCAAAATTAGGGCAGTTATATTTGAATGAGGGATATTGGAGCGGCAGACAGATCATTTCCAGGAAATGGGTTGCCGAGAGTACACAGGTACAGAGTTTTTGGAAAGCACGCCATCTCAAGTACGGGTATCTGTGGTGGATTATAGATGAGGCAGAACATTCGTATGCAGCTCTGGGTGACGGCGGAAATGCGATATATGTTAATCCAGAAGACAGAATTGTGGTCGCTGTTTCCTCTTTATTTGTTCCAAGAGTCAAAGACAGGATAGATTTCATAAAGGGAGAGATTGAACCCCTGTTTAAGTAAAATTAAGTATATGACAGACAGACGCAGGCGGAAAATAAAAAAGCATTGTTGACGACAGGAATACCTGCAATGCTTTTTTCCCGGTTCCCGCCTGCGTAAAGCTAATGATGCCATCGCACCATGATAACAGCGAAGCCTTTTATGACAATACCTTCGTATAATACACAAACTCATCATTTCTCTTATACTCGGTATAACCCAGCTTTTGATAAAAAGTATTTGTGCGAATGTTCCAAACAGGAGTGTCAAGATAAAATTCTTTTACAGCCGGAAACATTCTTTCGATTTCCTGCATCATATAAATGCCATATCCTTTTCTGTGGTGTTCTGGACTGATAAAAATTCTCCCTATGTTCAGCTTTTCTCCATCTATAAAAAGAATAGCTCCTCCTATAATAAGCCCATCAACCATCAATTTGTATAAATGATTTGATCTCGCAATCTTCGTGTGAAACTGTATAGACATATACCCGGGAGGACCTCCTTTAGAAGGTGCGCCTACCTCTACATCGCTGTCGAATGAACGTTTGGAGATACCATTTATCACCAAAGCATCCGACGTGCCGGCCTTTACCAATTCAATCATTATGTCAGTCTCCTTTCGTGAAAACAGAATACAGTCATTCTATTGTGCCTCTTTCAAGGCTTGACATTGCACAGAAACATACAGGAAACATATCATGTATGCGTTCAACGGCTTTTCACAATTTTTTTGAGTCCCACCTCCCACACCTCAATATATCCGGCACGATAAAATGTACCGGCCAAATCAGGATTATAAGGCCTGGAATTATGAGTTCTCATCAAATTTTCAGTTATTCAATCACTTGGAAATACACATGCATGAATCTTTGCCGTATATTTCGTGCCCGGTTTTTCAGAAGAGAAATGAAATACGCAAAAACCTGTAAACATCATGTCTACAGGCCTTGTACCAAGGTATCAACTTTAACTCCCCGAGTAGGGCTCGAACCTACAACCCCGCGGTTAACAGCCGCGTGCTCTACTATTGATACGGTTACATACCGAAAAATCTCTTTGGCAGCTAACTATAAACAAAATCGAATTTCTCATTCCATATTTGCTTCCCACCATATTTTGTTTTTTAGATAACGTTCTATGATATCAAACCGCCTAAATGCTGCCGCCATCGTTCGTCCATCTATCTCCGACAGACTTTCATTGTTAAAGTAGTCTTTTAGGATATCCACCATTGCCTGTTCTGCCCTACTGTACATCAATTCCTTGTTTTGATCAAAATAATTCTTTATTTCATAAAAATTAATATGGGTGATTTCTTGTAATGTAATACCCGCCCCTTTTAAAATTTGCTTACCTATCATATATGCCATAAAATATTGACTATACAATCGATGCTCCTTAATTCCGTCCAGTTTACTCTCTTTCTTTCTATTATTATCACAATAACGAAATATAAGTACCGCAATCACCATCTGAGCAGCATTCAAGTTATCAAAAATCAATGAGTAGTATTTATCAAAAAATTCATTACGTCTATATTTTGCCAAATGCGGGCATTCCCGCCATACTGCGAAAACAGCCTCGGCTGCGACTGTCGATGGTATAACATTTATATTTAAGGCATTATCCCTCTTTCGTTTATAGACATATCCCAAATCATGTGCGCCGATTTCCAAAGTCCGTTGATATTCATCATTTGATTTTAAATCTCTAAAGTCCACCGGATTCTGGCTATTTGTCGCATAAATAATATCCTGAATGATACCCGGATTTTCAGTGTCTTCAACTTCATAAAGACGTACTAACAAATATGTCTGTGAAAAATCCAGATTGGAATTTTCTTTTACAGTCTGATGTATCGTTTTACATGTTTGACCACCGTTTATGATTTGTAAATCATCCGTTTTAACAATCCAATTCTGTTCCTGCAACGCATTAAAACTAAATTTTTTACAAATCATTGTTGCCCCGTTATTGAAAAAGAAAAAATTCTGACGTTTATCTGTATCCAATAGAGTTTCTGTGATTCCATCATTAACTACATTTTTCCCTAAATAGCGACGGATATTTTTTTCCAACAGACTATCCCCAAATTCTTCCATCAGTTTGTATACTTCCATTACGGAAACACGTCCAAGGAGTACTCTTTTATAATTAAAATTTTCCTGAATAGCCTTTCCACTCAAAGAAATTTGTGTATTAATTACTTGTTCCCTATTAATATACCGCATAATATCACTATGGGAAAAATGTTCAAAACGAACTTGGCACTGACCTGCAAAAGCATTATTAATATGATTCTGACCTTCTTGATTCCAGGCCAGACCATTATTAAGCATCACAAATGTCACATATGGAATTGCACCATCTAATATAAAAGATCGAATCTCTTCTACTTTTTTTCTACTCTGTACATTTAATTCAATATGCGTAGAAGGATCAAACACACATTTTATAGTATTCACAGCTTTTTCAACTGCATTAGCCGGAAAATTACTGTCTTTATCCAGTTTTCTTGAATACTTTGATTGGAACAATACTACATTTAATTGTGAATCCTGTGCCTCCACAATATATGCTGCGTCAAATCCCCCATCGCTTCCGCCATCAGTCAAATACTGTACTGCCTCCGTCAAATCAATGTCTAAATATGCAGCAACCCCTAATAGCAAAAATGCTTTGGAACGATTTCTCTCATTATCGTTAGCAGTAAAAATTTCCTGATTATCCTCTAATATCTTATTTATTCTTTGATCAATGATTTGTTTTGCTATATCCATAATACACACCTACCTTTAAGATTCATTACATGATCAAACATTTAATTATATAATACACCTTGCTGATATATTTTTAAGCAAAATAATAACTTTCATTTATTAAAGTATAACATATAACCCAAAATCCGTAAATAAATTTCCCCCAGGCGCTCACGACAAACGTACGAATGTGTTTCACAACCAAATCCATACAACTAATAAATTTTTATAAATTTATACCTCAAACTTCCCACACCGATTGGTGTGCTGAACCTTGAAAAATCAATACTTTAGTCCATAAAAAAGGCACAAACCTGCACTTGATGGTATAATTGAATTGCGAATAACAATCACACAGCAAGGAGATTTATGCCATGTCAAGTATACCGTATAATACTGAAAAAAGCATTGGAGGTTCGCTACAAGGCTCACTGGCGATTACCTTGACCAGACTTTCACTGGCAAGCCGATAACAGATTGCAGAATACACGACTTTCACCGATTAGATTGCGCCCATACTGGGCGCACCACCACAAATGGCCGATTGACTTTTCGCACAAGTCAATCGGCCATCAGATACATATTAACTTAAAAAATATGGAAACTATACCTTTTCCTCTTTAATTGTTTGACAGTTGAGCGAATGTTCCAAGCAACTAGATATTCCTCGAATATTAGTCCCAAGTACCGTAACGCTATATTTTGCCCTTGAACATGCCAAATACAATTTATTCAAGGCACTATAACGTAGGAAATTAGCCGATATGTCAAAAATTCCATTTTGCGGTACACGCCCCTCGTCTACTCCAACCAAAACAACACAGCTAAATTCTAGCCCGTTAATATATTCCGGTAATGAACACACCACCTTATTTTGAACATCTCCATTAAAACAACTTCTCCTTCCGTCAATAAGATTAACAGAATACTTTCCAACACTAGCTTTAATACTATCGTCTAGCAATCTCTCATCAAAAAAAATCAATGCTATTTCACTTAATCGACACTTAAAACGATTAACCAAATCTTTTATATGCTTTTCCAATGAAGCAAGCATTTCTCTATCATCTTCATACATGATTAGTTTTGGAACATCGCAGACCGCTTCTTCCCTGGCAGTAAATTTACTCTCACAATATTTATACGGATTTATAAACGCATCAAACAATAACGCTCCTGATGCCGTAATCGAAGCACACAATTCCGCAATTTGTTGCGAACTTCTAAATACCGTACCGAATTCCTGACAGTATGCCTTGTCCTTTGAAAATTCTTTTTCAATGTAGCTTTTATCCAAATCACTTCTTTCACCTATTACCTGCCCGTAATCCAAAGCAAAACAAACAGGAATCTGGGCTTGCTTTGAATCCTTTGTTAGATAATGGAACAACTGTTGCTCATTCAAGTTAAATAGATGCATTTCATCGACAAATAGATAGTCAATCCCTGCTCTGCTTCTCTCTCTCCGCCACAAGGGGGCATTAAGTCTTGCCAAAGTTTCTAAAATAATGTCATCCGTGTCGTAAACAGCTTGGCTTTCTAACGATTTTTGATACTCTTTATAAACTCTATAGACAAACTCTTTATCTTCTTCTTTTTCAAACGGAATCCCATTCTTAAGTGCACTGACGCTCTTATATTTCTCAAGATCTCCTTCTGACATTCCTTTAATATTTATACTGAATTCGTATTGTAACAACATTACAATTTGACTTTCTTCTTCCTTTTCAAAAAAAGATGCTGCTTTATCTGACATTAGACATTTAAAAGTATTAAGAACATTCTCATCCACTAATTTTTTATATGCATCTTCTATCAACAGCAGCTGATACTGCTTTGCCTCTGAAGCATCTAAATCAATAACCTGCATATCATCTAATTTTATATACTTTATACAGAAATCCTGCAATGTAGTTATCTTTATATACTGGGGATTTCCTTCTTCAAGCCATTTCGGTTCTGCCATAATCGTAACCATTTCTCTTACGGCGGTTTCCGTAGATTTGCTATGTGTAAAAAAGCATATGGATATATCCCTTTTTTCCTCTGATGCTTCCTTCAATATCCTAATTGCTCTTAAAACCATAGACGCTGTTTTTCCTGTCCCAGCAGGCCCCTGTATTTTTATAGGAGTGCCCAAATCTTTATACTCAACTATTTTTTTCTGCGTGGCCGTCAGCAGCTGAACCTGATTTTCAAAATTCATATACTTAAATGATGAATCTGCAACCATATGTCCTGATTCAATAATTTGGATTGCATTTTCACTATCCTTTTTATTAACATTATTACCATCTTGCTCATCCAGTAGTCTCTTTAATTCTGGTACGTTTTTTAGATAATCCTCCCCACCTTTGCGATAATTGCCTATCTCCGGTTGCTCATCCGCATCCGAAGCTGTGCTTTCATTACCGTATTTATATGCAAATAAGCTTTTTTTAATCCCTCTTGCATCCAATCTCTTATCATTAATATTCCGAGCTATAACAATGCGATTGGAAGAATGATTTGCCGAAAAAGAAAATGGAAATATCACTGTCCGATCCTTGAAAATTTTCTCGCAGCTAGTGAACGACTGCTTGTTCCAAAACCTTACTGCAAACCGGAATGTTTTTTGCAATACAGTAAGCAGTTCTTGATCAGAACATTTCTCTATTATATTGCATTGTTCAAGATCAATTAGCAAAAAAGTTTTTGTTAATTGCTTTCCGCCAACTAATATGCCATCCTTTGTCTTAATCATACCTACCCTGCGTATGAGGCTTTCTGCTCGCCCTTCCTTTAAACCTAGGATAAAGCGCCTACACAAATCATACTCAATGCTTTGCATCTGAGTATTATTAATCAGCTCTTCAATCGCACTCTTTTCCAGTAATATGTACTTCATCAGCTTCCTCCTCCAAAAATTCATTACAAAATTTTTCAATCTCATCCTGCGATGCATTATTACACCTATCCTTGTAAAAGAATGTGCAAACATTTGCAAAATATATTCAATCCATGGTGACTGCACCACTCCCTCAATAATAATAAAATCGTCTTCATTTTCAAAAAAGAAATACCCATTTAGTTCTTTTCTTAACTCCTCATCTTTAATAAGCTGGTAATCATACTCACTATTTAATAGTCCTTTCTTAAATTTCATATCAATTTGATGGATATCCTGTAAATCAACAACCAACCCCTGAATAAGAGATTCCGAATTCATATAGCCTCTTTGAGGTATAAACGCAAACTTCGGATATGTGCTACAAAGCAATGCATTCACCTTACTAATGAGATTTTTCTTACATGCCTTATTCCCTAGAAATTCCCTTTGTTTTTTCCTGTCTTTGACAACTAACAATTTCTCGTTCCGCTCACATTTCTCGCAACTCTCTACTGCCGATGTAAGTTCTTTTCCCGACAAATGATATTTTAGGACCTCCTTCATTTTTTCATATCCAAAGCTTTCCAATGTGTTGAAATCCAACCTATATTTCTCAGCGCACTTTCTAATCTGTCCCTTTTCACTTTTTATGCATTCTTCGACGATTGTGCAATACAATTCTTCAAAGATCCAATCTTTAATATCCATTGCTGATAAATAATGAAATTGTTTTATCTTATCTTGAGCAAAATCGCATCTTGCGGATATGATTATGCCTTTACATCTTAAGTTATCATACTTTTCTGAACGTATATCAGCAATAATGGAACCCTGTGTTAATTCTATCTTCATCCCCTACCCCCGAATAGCATTAAAATGCTAGCCAGCATTTTCTTTTGGTAATATTTTTCAGCTTCCCTTATCAGAAGTACTTGCTCCTTACATTATAATGCTTTACCAGAATTTTCAATATGAATAACCCTATGTCTGTGTCTACATGATAAACCGGGTCCTCATCTTAACTTTGCCCGCACAATACGGGCATCCCGTTCCCCTCACCGTGCGGCTCTCAATAACCGCTTTCCAGCTGTGCCCTTTCTGGCATTTCCACCAGACTTTACAGCTAGACTGGGGCAGGAAACTTTCTGGTCGGATTTCCCCGTTCCTGTCATAATCCCACTCCCCGGCCAATTCCGGAAAGCAGGACAGCAAGTCATTTTCTCCTGTGACAAAAAAACCACAGCATTATACCGTGGCTAAAAAATGGCAACAAAAAAGCCCGACAATAAAAGTATTGATTACTATCAGGCAATTACAGCCGGAATACGAAATGCAGCGCGATCCCGGTTCATTTTTCGGTTAACACTCACATGCCTGTTTTTGCAGCCATGCGATCTATTGTGCCTCTTTCAAGGCTTGACATTTAAACAAAGAAAAACCGCAAACACTGATGTTTACGGACTTTCTCAAACTCCCCGAGTAGGGCTCGAACCTACAACCCCGCGGTTAACAGCCGCGTGCTCT
>OFFS01001267.1_pt1 | contig 11713 bp, 9 predicted proteins | sample 1521541 | NCBI WGS metagenome assembly OFFS01 (sample SAMEA3504127, study PRJEB24116) | mouse gut metagenome | biome: mouse gut; feature: mouse-associated habitat; material: faeces | place: Denmark | collected 2011 | reverse complement strand
TTGTCAGTAAAGCATTTGTCGCATTCACTACATTTGTAAGGTTTCTCTCCTGTATGAATTCTCTGATGCTTTCTCAGAGTGAATTTGTCAGTAAAGCATTTGTCGCATTCACTACATTTGTAAGGTTTCTCTCCTGAATGAATTCTACGATGAATACTAAGATGGGATGGTTGGGTAAAGCATTTGTCACACTCACTGCATTTGTAAGGTTTCTCTCCTGTATGAATTCTCTGATGAACTCTCAGACTGCCTTTGTCAGTAAAGCATTTGTCACATTCATTACATTTGTAAGGTTTCTCTCCTGTGTGGATTCTGTAGTGAACTGGAAGTTTTGAGTTCTGTGAAAAAGATTTCCTACATTTTTTACATTTGTAAGTTTTAATAATAGACACCTTTTTCGGCAGTCTGTTTGTGTGTATAACAATAATGATATAATAATAAAAAAATGAAAAGATTAATTCTTCTGTTCGCGGTCTTTATACCCTGTCTGGTATTCGGCCAAAAAGCTAAAATTGAATTTCAGGAAACTTCCTTTAACTTCGGCACCATCAGTGAAGCCGGCGGTAAGGCTATTCATGTTTTTAATTTCAAGAACACAGGAAATACACCTTTAATCCTGACCAATGTCAGGGCAGGCTGCGGCTGTACCACTCCGGGATGGAACCGCCAGCCCATAGCACCGGGCGAATCCGGTAATATTAAAGTATCTTTCGACCCCCGCAACCGGCCAGGTTCATTTACCAAAAGCATCACTGTCAATTCAAATGCCTCCAACTCAGTGGTGTCCCTGACCATCCGGGGAAATGTCAGTCGTAAACCGGTTGGTCCATACGACAAGTACAAATATCAGGTCGGAACAATTAAAATTTTCAATAACAACCTAAACTTGGGAAATATTAAAGACTCCCAGCAACCAGAACGTAAACTGGCCATCGTTAATACAGGGGAACAACCTGCTACAATCACTGCTACCTCTTCCTCCCCGGCAATAAATGTCACTGTACCTTCTTCTCCTCTGAAAAAAGGAGAAATCAAAAGTATAGTGATTAAATATGACGCCGCTAAAAAAAATGACTGGGGATTTATTACCGACCACATCGACATACTGGTTAATAACCAGGAAAAGGGAACCCTGAACGTAACCGCCAATATCAGTGAGGATTTCTCTTCTTATCAGGGAAATTTCGAAAAAGCCCCGGTAATTGCGCTATCAGAAACAGAAGCTAACCTGGAAAACATTGCAAAAAACAGCACGCATACACATGAATTTTACATCCAAAATTCCGGTAAATCAGAATTAATTATCCGGAAAATAAAAGCATCTGATCCGGAAACCTCAATCACTTTACCTAAAACTACCATAAAACCAGGAAAGAAGGTAAAAGCCACAGTGACATATAAAACCCAAAATGTTCCCAAAACCACTAAAATCATTCAATTGACAACCAACGACCCGCAACATTCCGTCATCAACTACAAATTAGTGGTCAATACCAGCAAATAAAAACAACATACTATGAAATCTGTTTTCATCCTATCCGTTATTCTATTCCATTGTTCCCTCCTCTTTGCTCAAGGAAATCTGGAAATAAAAAATCCGGTATTAGATTTAAAACAAATAAAAGCCGATACACAAGCCAGAACGGAAAGTTACAAGATAAAAAACACAGGCAATCAACCCGTCATCATCACCCGCGTAACTCCTATGGCCTCTCAATTCAAAGCAGATTGGGACCGGGCCCCCATCCCTCCCGGAAAAAGTGCTGAAATCCGGATTACTTTTACCTCTGCCAATCTGGTTCAGGAAAAATTCAATTATAAAATTATAGTATTCTCCAATGCTAAAAACAAACGGTTAGAATTGAGTATCACCGGTCATGTCATTGACAATCCGGAGCAACCTGAGCTGCTTTATAAACAAAAAATAGACGGCCTGAAATTCAAAAGCAGCCACATCGGATTAAATAATATTTACACCTGGCAGACTGTATGCGACACCGTTTATTTCATCAACAGCCGCCCGGAACCAGTCAAACTGGGTATCCAATACAAACCTTCACACATCGAAGCCACTTTTATTCCTTCTAAAGTAGAGCCCGGTCAGAAAGGTGCCCTTGTTATCCAATACAACGCCGCAATGAAAAATGACTACGGTTATAGCTACGAATCTTTGGTTTTTTCCATCAACAACGCCAGAAATTATGCAGACCGACTCACAATAACTGCCACCTTACTGGAAGATTTCAGTAAACTAAGCAAGAAAGAACTGGCCAATGCTCCCGTTGCTTCTTTTGAAAAAAAGGAATTCAATTTCGGAGAAATAAAAAAAGGAGAAAAAGCCAACTGTGATTTTACACTGACCAATACTGGCAAAAATCCGCTTTATATCCGTAAGACAAAAGCCAGTTGCGGCTGTACTGCAGTAACCTTGGGGAATAAAACCCTGGAACCGGGTGAAAAAACGGTAATCCGGGCAACTTTTGATTCTGCCGGAAAATCAGGCCGCCAGTACAAAACAGTCACCATCATCACCAACGACCCTAAAAATCCGGAAACAATTCTCACTATCAACGGAACAGTGAAAGAATAAAATGAATTTGTAATTTCCCTAAACTCATAAAGAAACTGATAACTTAGACCCCCCGGCAATATGATTTATCCGGAGAATTTTGAAAGCAAGATTAAATTCGACAAAGTCAGACAACTCATCAAAGACTATTGTCTGAGCGATATGGGACGCGAGTTAGTCGAAGCCATGATTTTTTCCTCAGATTACCAAACTATTCACGAACAGTTATCTGAGACAAAAGAATTTATGGACATCTTACAGGCAGAAGAACATTTCCCCGGAGAACATTTCAGGGACGCCCGTCCTATCCTACTCAAAATCAAGGTTGAAGGACTTTTCCCTGAAATTGCAGAGTTGGTGACCCTAAAATATTCCCTTGAATCCATAAATGCCATTGTTCGTTTCTTTAAAAATAAAGAAACACGTTACCCCATTTTAACAGGTAAAGCCGGAAACATCCAGCTTTTTCCTTACATCCAGCAACGCCTGGAAGCCATAGTAACCAAACACGGAACCATCAAAGACAGTGCCTCACCCGGACTGAACGATATCCGCCACCATTTGCAGCGTAAACAGGCAAGTATCTCCAAACGGATGCAAAATCTTTTGCAGCAAGCACAAGCAGAAGGATGGGCTGACAAAGAAAGCTCCGTTGCCATACGCGACGGACGTATGGTTATCCCCGTTCCTGCTGCCTATAAACGCAAAATAAACGGAATTATACACGACGAATCTGCCACCGGCAAAACTTCTTATATCGAACCGACAGAAATCGTTGAAATCAATAACGAAATCCGGGAACTGGAATTGGAAGAAAAAAGGGAAATCATCCGCATCCTCCGCAAGTTTGCCGACGAAGTTCGTCCTAATATCGATGACCTGCTCCCTGCCTATGACTTTCTGGCCGACATTGACTTTGTTCGGGGCAAAGCTGCTTTTTCCAATTATATCGAAGCAATCGTCCCCGTGTTCGGAAAACAACCAGAAATGTTATGGTATCAAGCCAGGCATCCACTACTATGGCTCAGTCTGAAAAACACAGAAAAAAAACTGGTGCCCCTGAACATTGAAATCAACCAGGCCCAACGAATCATCCTGATTTCAGGTCCGAATGCCGGAGGTAAATCAGTATGCCTGCAAACTACCGGCCTCCTGCAATATATGTTTCAGTGCGGCCTACCGGTACCCGTCAACGAAGCCAGCAAATTCGGCATATTCAACAAAATTCTTATTGATATAGGAGATGAACAATCCATTGAAAATGACCTAAGTACATACAGTTCTCACCTGATTAACATGAAAAATTTCCTGCGTCACGGAAATACGGATACTCTTGTACTCATTGACGAATTTGGTACAGGCACCGAACCGATGCTGGGAGGGGCCATTGCCGAATCTATCCTTTCTGCGCTCAACAAATCAGGCGTGAAAGGCGTGATTACCACCCATTACACTAATCTGAAACATTTTGCAGCGGAAACTTCCGGCATAGAAAACGGCGCAATGCTGTATGACAGCCACCGGATGCTGCCACTTTTCGAACTCCGGATTGGTCAACCTGGTTCTTCTTTTGCCTTTGAGATTGCCCAAAAAATCGGCTTACCCAAAGAGATTCTGGAAAATGCTGCTTCAAAAATCGGAGCAGACCACATTAACTACGACAAACATCTGAAAGACATCGCCCGGGATAAACGCTATTGGGAAGAGAAACGGAAAAAAATCCATGAAAACGAAAAACGCCTGGATGAAGTTGTTGAAAAATACCACAACGAACTAAACGAAACTTCGCGTATCCGAAAAGAAATTCTTCAGGAAGCACAGGTAAAAGCCCGGGAAATTATTGACTCTGCCAATAAAATGATAGAAAAAACAATCCGCGAAATCCGGGAAAACCAGGCAGAAAAAGAAAAAACCAAACAAATCCGGCAGCAGATGGCAGCTGAAAAAGAGCGGTTACTGACAAAAACAGCCAGCGAAGAAGAAGAACGTATCCGCAAAAAAATAGAAAAACTACAAAACAGAGAAAAAAAGAAAAAAGAAAGACAAAAGCAACCCGACACCCCTACTGTCGAAAACCAGACAACGCCAAGTGCCCCCCTTTTCAGAAAAGGCGACATGGTCAGCCTACCCAATAAAGTTGTTGGTGAAATACTGGAACTGGACAATAAAAATGCCGTTATCGCCTTGGGCAACCTCAGAACAAACGTCCGTCTGACACAATTAAAAAAAGTATCAGCCTCACAAGCGAAAAAAATAAACCGACCTCAGCAACAGGCATCCTATGTCAACATTCGGGAAAACATCAGCCAAAAACGGATGACTTTCAAACCCGACATCGATTTACGAGGGACACGCGGAGAGGAAGCCTTGCAACGGGTAATCACTTTCCTGGATGAAGCTGTCATGTTAAACTATAAAGAAGTCCGCATCCTGCACGGAACAGGAACCGGAGCTTTACGCCAAATTATCAGGCAATATCTAAGCACCAACCCATTAGTCAGTTCCTATGCCGACGAAAAAGTACAACTGGGCGGTGCCGGTATCACTGTTGTCCGGTTGGATATCTGAAACCTTCCACCGCCCGGCAACTTTTACCCGTCTGTCATTGAATGGCTTTCCGTATCCGTACCAACTTTTCCAGCAAAGCTTCCAGTAAATCCAGCCGCAGCATATTTGCCCCATCCGATTTTGCTACTTTCGGCTCAGGATGAGTTTCTATAAATAAACCATCAGCTCCTACAGCTATTCCGGCCTTGGCAATAGTTTCAATAAGCTCAGGCTGCCCTCCGGTGACCCCGCTAGACTGATTAGGCTGTTGCAAAGAATGGGTGGCATCCACAATTACAGGACAATGACAACTCTCCTGCATCATACGAATTCCCCGGTAATCCACTATCAAATCCTGATAACCGAAAGTAGTTCCCCGTTCTGTAACCATGACATTCTCATTTCCGGACTCCCGGACCTTATCGACAGCAAACCGCATGGCATCCGGAGAAAGGAATTGCCCTTTCTTCACATTCACAACTTTACCGGTACGCGCCGCAGCCACCAGTAAATCCGTTTGGCGGCACAGGAACGCCGGAATCTGCAAAATATCCACATATTCTGCAGCCATAACAGCATCTTCTGCACTATGAATGTCAGTAACCACCGGAATTTGAAAATCTTTCCGGACTTTGGCCAGAATTTTCAAAGCCTTTTCATCTCCTATTCCCGTAAAAGAATCCAGACGTGAACGATTGGCTTTCTTGAAAGAACCTTTGAATATATACGGAATTCCCAACTTATCAGTCACTTCTGATATATGCCGAGCAATTTCCAAAGCCATTTCCTCCCCTTCTATGACACAAGGCCCTGCCAGCAAAAAAAACATACCTTTCCCGGTAATTTCATCCAATATTTTCATTTTATCCACCATTTTATTCTACAAACAATTCTATACACCAAACAATAAATCAATATTTTTTCTTCCACCAGTTTTTCAAACGTTCCAGAATTTTCAACTCCGCCGCATTCCCTTGAGGCTTATAAAAAATCTCCTTCTTCAATTCTTCAGGCATAAACTCCATCTCCACAAAATTACCGGGATAATCATGTGCATACTTATAATCTTTTCCGTAATTCAATTCCTTCATCAGCTTAGTCGGAGCATTTCTCAGGTATAAGGGCACCGCCACATTCCCCGTTTGTCTGACCAATGCCATGGCCTGATTAATGGCCAGATAAGCCGAATTACTTTTGGGAGAAGTAGCCAGATAAATAACACATTCCGACAAAGGAATCCGCGCTTCCGGCATTCCGATTTTATGAACAACATCAAAACAAGTATTGGCCAGCAACATGGCATTCGGATTGGCCAGACCAATATCCTCGGAAGCCGATATCAGCAAACGGCGGGCAATAAATTTAGGGTCTTCCCCTCCTTCAAGCATCCTCGCCATATAATACAGGGCTGCATTCGGGTCACTTCCCCGGATTGATTTAATCATGGCCGAAATAATATCATAATGCTGCTCCCCGTCCTTGTCATACATCAGAGGATTCTCTTGTAATTCCCTCCGGACAATGTCATTGTCAATAACGATTTCCGGGCCGGCCTGGGCATTCACAACCAATTCCAGAATATTCAGTAATTTCCGGGCATCTCCCCCGCTAAATGAAATCAAAGCTTCCTTTTCTTTGACTACAATATTTTTTTCCTTCAGATAAAAATCTTTAATGACAGCCCGGTCTATCAGATTTTCCAGGTCACTCCGTTCCTGAGCCTTTAAAACATACACCTGACAACGGGAAAGCAACGGAGAAATCACCTCAAAGGAAGGATTTTCCGTCGTAGCACCAATTAAAGTCACTGTACCTTTTTCTACGGCTGCAAGCAAAGAATCCTGCTGGGCTTTAGAAAAACGATGGATTTCATCAATAAACAGAATCGGATTGGGAGTATTGAAAAAACGCTGACTCTCAGCTTTCTGTATCACTTCACGCACATCCTTTACACCGGAACTTACTGCACTCAAAACATAAAAAGGACGGTTTAGTTGTTCGGCAATAATCATAGCAAGCGTAGTCTTGCCAACTCCGGGAGGTCCCCATAAAATAAAAGAAGACACAACACCCGATTCTATCATCTTGCGCAATACTTTTCCCTTGCCCACCAAATGCTGCTGACCAATATAATCATCCAGTGTCTTGGGCCGCAATCTCTCTGCTAACGGCTGATTCCCCATAAATAAATCCGTATCTTTTCACAAAGATACGGATTTAATTTTTCTTTTTTCATTGTTTCAGTCTCATTTCTTCGAAGTACCGCTTTCCAGTATACTGACAATCGAAAACAAACAAAAACAAATGGCACCCAATCCAGCCAACACACGTGCCGGAACAAAAAAAGCATTGTCATACAACCCTTCTTCGAATAAGAAAACCCCCAGAAACAAACACAACAATGCAGTAATAACCGGTATCATCGGTATCCGGTTAGCCAAAACAAAAGTCTGTTTCCATACTTTCGACAGCAGAATCACTTTACTGGATATACTAAAACATACCAATCCTAAACCTATCATAATAAATCCGGTAGTATCAGCCGCATCCCCGGCCATGGATAATATCACAACTATTCCCCAGACCAATGCAATAGTCCCCATCAACAACACCAATTTAGGCCACATCTGCCGGTCACGGTCTGTATAAGTATTCCGGACCTGTTTAACAATACTGGCAACTAAAGCGATCAGACTGGTACAGATACACGCCAGTCCCCCCATTACAGTCCCTGCAACAAAATAATAAGCTCCCTCATCAATCTTCGACAATAAAACAAGGGCCCATACCCAGGCCACAAATGAAATCAATACAGCTAAGCCGATTAAAATATACTGTGCCGCCCCCGAGAAACCTTTCTCGTTGACAATATTCCCACTCACACCTGAGTTTACAGGAATGAGATAAAATTTCACAGAAGAAACTGCCACTGTGGAAACACAGGCTGCAATCAGCCCGATACCCGCCACAACATGTCCCGAAACAATAAAATTGGAATTCGGCGCAGTATCAAAAACTACAATACCCATAATGAGGACTATGGCAGCCACCAGATATCCGAAGACCGGAATAACGTATTTCAGCACCGGATGAAATTTATGAATCAACTGCCGGATTATTGTCGCCGCAGTTGTATACAACGCCAGACAAACCGCTCCCAGAAAAAATACAACAGGTCCCGCCACCTGACGCGCACCATCATCCCCATACAAATAGATAAAACCTCCCAGGAAAAAACAAATAAATGCCATCGCTACCGGAATAGCCCGGAATAAAACACTTATACCGTGATTCATAATCTAAAAATTGAAAGTAAAAAAAAGAAACTGAACATTCAATTTCCGGTTATCAACACGGTATACGATATAACACTATAAAAGTTAGAACCAAAGCTATCTACTCACACAAAGCTGCAGCCCCGGTGATGATAGCCGAAGTCGTATCTGCCAGTGTTACCACTGCCGCATCCACTCCGTTGTTTCTAAAATATTGTTCAATCAAAGGCAAAAAATACTGTCGCGACAACACCATACCTCCGCCGATTACCAATTTATCAGCTTTAAAACGCAACATAAAAGGCAGCATAATCTCTCCGAACGAATCTGAAAATTCCCGGAAAATCTGTTCTGTTTCCATTTTATACTTTCCAGCCTCATAAAAATCAATCATTCCCCTCAGACCCTTGATTGTTTCACCCGTCAATTCGGCAAAACGCGCCTCAAACCAGCGTGTTGACACATAATCTTCGGCAATAACACCCCGGAAAGGATAATTCCACAACTCTCCGCCAATAGGCACACCAGGACCATAGGTAGTATAACACCCGTCCACAATAAAACAAGCCCCGAATCCGGTCCCCAACGTAACCCCAATCATATGCCGGTCTGTAGCTCCGTTTAACCTCCAGACTCCCATTCCAAAAGCCGCAGCATCATTAGTAAACAAAATGGAATCCGCAGCAATACCCGTCACCCGGTGAAGCTCTTCGCGGATATTCAACCCTTTCAAAGATGCAAACTTATGGTCGGCCATAGCAATTCCCTGAATAAAATCAAAGGGTGAAGGAATGGCAACACCTATACCACAGATTGGCTTTCCCCCGGCTTTTTCCAAACATGCTTTTAATCCTTTTTCCCAAGCAGTCAGAATAACTCCCGCCGGTTCTTTTTCAGAAACCTTTACTTCAACATAGGTGTCAGACAAAGGGCGGCAGCCGTGTAAATTAACCACCTGACAAGCCATATGCGACCCGCCAATATCTACCCCCAATACATAAATATCTTTCATTTCCATATTATTAGTTGTTTATTATCTTTTTAACGACCCATTATCCCTGCTTAAAATCAAAACGATACCGGTCCACAATTTCCAATAACACACTCCCATACCTTTCCAACACCTTCTTCCCGACACCGGGAACAGCCAGCATCTCTTTGCCATTCGTCGGCAACGTATTGGAAATTCCCAAAACAGCCTTCTGATGCAAAACCGTATAAGCAGGAAGCCCCTGCTTTTTAGCCTCTTCACTCCGCCAACTCCTTAATGCATTGTACAACTTCGGATGCAATATATCATTGCTGACTTCCACTTTAGGAGTTTCTGGTTTCTTCAAAAACACTTCCGGCTTTTCAAGCAAAGCTTTTGCCCTGGCAGCCAAATAAGATTTCACTTCAAAACCCCCGGCAGCAGCTTCCAGTACAGCCATTTTTAATTCAACCTCCTGTCGTAAACGCAACAAAGCTTCCCCTACTGCCTTCCGGAGTTCTTTGTTATCAATCTCCGGGTTTGCCTCATCCAGCAACGACGCAAAATACCCCCGGGTTTTCTCCTTAAAATAATGAATTCCCTTACCAATCCGGTCGGCAATATGCGGAGCCTCTTTATAATCGTCACATTCGTTTATCATCCGTTCCAATTGTCCCTGGAAACGTTTCCCCACTTCCGCCAACTCATCGCGGCAACAACCCCGCACGCTTTCAAAACGCTCTGTCAAATCCGGATACAACTTCCACAAATGTTCCTGAAACAAACGGGTTACAAAATACAATCTACGAAAAACAGATTGATAATCAAATAATTCTTTCAACAGTTGCAAATAATATCTGCGACAAGCATCCGCCAGACAAACCTGGTCTGGCGGATGTTGTGACACCTGTTCTGAAAATTGTTTAACAGCCGGATCATTAATCAATGCTCCGGAACGCAAAGGCGAACTTAACACCAGTCCTTCAAGACTCTTGCAACGGCTGAGCGCAACATATACCTGTCCGTGAGTAAAAGCTCCCGCTGCATCTATGATGGCCTTCTCAAAAGTCAATCCCTGACTCTTATGTATGGTAATTGCCCAGGCTGCCTTTAACGGATACTGCTTAAAAACTCCTGCTATCGTCTCCGAAATTTCTTTGGTTTCCGGGTCAATCATGTATTTCGTATTCGTCCATTCCTCCCGTACCACAGCTATTGCTTTTGCCTCATCTCCGCATCTCACCATAATATTATCGGCACTGATAGCAGTAATATGACCTATTTTACCATTGTAATAACGCTTTTCAGGCGAAGAATCATTTTTCACAAACATCACCTGCGCCCCTTTTTTTAAAACCAATTGTTCATCTGTAGGGAAAGCATACTCCGGAAAATCATCCTTGATTTCAGCCTTATAAGTATAAGCCCGGGCCTCCAGTTGCTCCAATTTACGCCTGTTAATCCGCTGTGCCTGATAATTATGGGTGGTCAAAGTAATATAACCTTCCGTATCGTCCGGATTAAAATCAGAAATACAACGTCTGTTCAAGGCCTGAAGCACCGCATTATCCGCCCGGTTATCCCGGATTTTATTCAATAGCTCAATGAAAACCATATCGGACTGCCTGTAAACGTATTCCAATTCTATACTCACATAAGAAACCTCCCTCAAAGCCCGGCTACAAAAGAAAAACGGAGATTCATAAACCTCCCTCAACAATCCCCATTCCTCCTCCTTCACTACCGGTGCCAATTGCTGCAAATCGCCGATTAACAACAATTGTATTCCGCCAAACGGTTTCTCCTTGTCCCGGTAACGTTTCAGCACATCACTCACCGCATCCAATAAATCAGCCCTCACCATACTGACCTCATCAATGACCAGCAAATCCATACTCCGGATTATATTTATCTTCTCTTTACCAAACCGATGCATCGCATGCTTTGTTTCTCTCCGGCCATCTTCCAGCGCACCGGGCACATAAGGACCGAATGGTAATTGAAAAAAAGAATGGATGGTCACTCCACCGGCATTCATGGCAGCAACACCGGTCGGAGCCACTATAATCATGCGTTTTGGAGAACGCTGTTTCAATTCCCGCAAAAATGTAGTCTTTCCGGTACCGGCTTTACCTGTCAAAAAAACACTGGTCCCGGTATATTCTAAAAAATTGAAAGCTAAATCTAACTGCGGATTGGATTCCATCGCTTAACACCAATGATTACCTTACAAAGATAGGAAATTTCAAAGCAAGCCCACCCACTTCCGGGGAAATTTTCAAAGACAAAATAAAAGCCGGATAACTTCCGGCTTGAAAGAGCGAAAAACGGGACTCGAACCCGCGCCCCCGA
>OFFS01001260.1_pt1 | contig 11754 bp, 8 predicted proteins | sample 1521541 | NCBI WGS metagenome assembly OFFS01 (sample SAMEA3504127, study PRJEB24116) | mouse gut metagenome | biome: mouse gut; feature: mouse-associated habitat; material: faeces | place: Denmark | collected 2011 | reverse complement strand
CATATCTGTAAAGCAGACTGTGGGAACTTTGCCTCCCACCCCAAGACGATTGGGGTCTATGCAAAATACTCAAGTGCTACCAGAATCTATGTCAATTGATCAAAGGCCTCTGGAAATTTCTTCATCTTCACAAGGAACTGTAGGTTCTTCATCTTCCCAAGAGGTTTTTGGACATTTCTGTTCTGCCTAAGGGTCTCCTAAACTGCCCACATCTAAACAGTGGACTGCACAAAATGTTTCATAAGCTCAAGATAGTTTGAATGCTCCAACTTCTTTGCAGACAGTTATGAATTTTCGCCAACTGTCCAAAATTTTGCACAAAAATCCCCAGCTTTCCCAAGGGAAACTGGACATTTCCTACCTTTCCAGAAATCTCAAGAATACTTTTGTCCTTAACCATCAGATGTAGGACATTGCCCACCTCTACTGGGTTCTCAGGAGCATCTTGTACCTCCTACAGTGGTTCTAGAAGCTTTTCCATCTTTTCAAAAGCCCCCAAAAATTTCCAGGGCAAAAGACGGAACTTTATGCATATAAAGTTATTTTTTCTTCAACCAAAGAAATCTAGAAAATTCAACAGGTTTCACAGGGATATTGTCACAATATAAAGAATCACAGAGTATTTTAGGACATTTTCAAAGAGTGAGAGAAGATGTAACATCTTCTCAGTCTACTTCATCAGCTCTAGGAACTTTGCCACCATGACCTCCAAAACTTGGTAGACAATAACATTGTACCAAGGAGATGCAGAGACCTTCCCATTTGGCCAAGGGAATCCAGTACCTTTGTAATCTGCCCAGGGACCTCTGAAACTTTCTATCTCAGCATAGGCAATGATGAATACATCACAATGTTCTGAATGTTCTCATAATCCTCTGGGTCTTTCCTCCTCAGAACAAGGGACTCCAGCATCTTCAGATTCTCCTCTTGGAGGTGTGAGTCCCTGCCTCTCTGCACAGGAGACCTTATGTCTCTCCACATGTCCACAAAGGTCTACCCAAGATTCTACATGTTCCAAAGGCTTTTAAATCCTTCTTTACATAAACAAGGTATAGGAACTCAGTCCACATCTACATACTATACAGTAGAAGACTCACCAACTTCCCAGCTGTGTCAGGGATATACTGACCCTGCTCCAAATAAAGCAAGGACTTTTAGATCTATCCAAGGACCTCTGAGTATTTCAGGAACTGCATAAGGCTCTATAGAACCTTTGCCATCTCCCCAGGGGACTCTAGGATATTCATCATTTGCATCAGGTGCACAAAAATTTTCAACAGCTACCCCAGGACATGTGATATCCAATGACTCACCTCTGGAACTTGCAATTTCTGCCCAACTTAGTTCCTCACTTTCTTCCCTAAGCCTTTTGGATCTTCCCTTTCCACAGAAGAGCCTTTAGACCTCTCTAAACCTACAGAGGGACCTTTAACTTCATTCCAGGGACCAAATGAGTCTTTGAATTCTCTACAAGGGGTTCAACAAACAGATCCATCTGCTTCAGATCCTTCAGGATCTATGCATTCTTCCAAAGGACCCATGGTAATTTCTTTATCTGATTGAGGAACACTAGGATCTATATCATCTGCCCTAGAGCCTTTGACATTGTCCCTATCTGCTCAAGGGAATCCAGGACATTTGTTATCTGTTCAAGAAGCTGGAGGCCCTTGGCTGTCTTTATAGGGGAACCTGGAAGGTTGTACCTGTACACATGGCAATCCAGGAATATCCAATGCTTCATCACGAGCTTTGGAAATTTCAGCATCTACCATAGTGAGTCTAGGACCTTCTCCATCTGTCCAATTGGATTTGAAAGAGTAACATTCTGTCTTAATGTCTTGGAGACCTTCCATGTCTGCCCAAGGTGTACTAGAAACATCAATATCTTCCCAAGGGCTTACAGAAACTTCCTTGTTACCTCAAGAGCCTCCAGGACACTGGTTGGAAAAGGAGGCTTTAGGATATTTACCATCCAATCCTGAAGATCTTGGACTTTCTGATTCTTCCCAGGACACACTAGAAATATGGGCATGTATGCAAAATAGTACAGAAATACCATCTGTCACCCAAGAGGTCATAGAATCTTTGTCAGCCACACAAGATTCTCCCAAATTACCAGCTCCTTCACCACTTAGTCCAGAGACAGAAGAACCTCTGACATATACACAATCCATTTCTAAGAGTTCAGAATCTGTGCCAGGGACTCCAGAAGCTTTGGCATCTGTGTTAGGGTCTCTGTGTCTTTTGAAACCCAATGAAGGTGCTCTGGGCCCTTTAGTATCTGAACAAGGGATCCTGAGAACACCAGCATTTCCCCAGGAAAGTCTAGAACTTTCTCAACCTGCCCAGGGGCCTCTAAAACCTGTGACATCTCACCAAGAAACCGTGGATACTTCCTTTTCAACAGAGTTTCAGGGACTGTCCCTTTGTGCAGAAGGGGACATTATTCCTACCCCTCCTCGTGAAGATGGATGGAGAAATTTCTCTTATCTCAAAAAGAACCCTAGACGTTTGAAATTTAACCAAAGGATATTGAAACATGTCCCAATTCCTGAAAGGGATATCAGATACTGCCTTTCAGAACTTGATGCCTTAAAATGTATCTCTTCTGCCGTAAGTAGCCTCACATCTTCCAAGTATGCAGAAAAGGAATCCAGTCCTACCTCTACTCCTCAAAGGAGCATCTCCCCCTTAAAATCATCTCAATTGAGTTTCAGATCTAGTATTCTTTGTAAAAAAGGTCTCAGTCATTCTCCTCCTCCAGGAGATTGCCCCACACCTTCTAAATTGCGGAAAACAAGACCAAGCCCTTCCTCTGTAGATCAAGAGGGCCTGAAATATGTGCGCTCAAAACATGCGGGCTGGAAACACTGCCATTCTTCCAAAATTTGGGTAAGAGTTTGCAAATTTAAGAAAGAGTTGTAAAGCTTAAAACTATGACTAACATAAACTTCGCCACATCTGATTCTGCTAAAGGAGCCTGCAGATGCTCACCATCTCATGAGGTGGGCCTCAGAAGTCCCCTACCAAGCCAAGGCATTCACAGACCATCTAAGTCTACTGAAACCCCATCAGAAAAAGCCCCTTCAGACCAATGGGACACCAAAGCTTCCAATTCAGAGCATAAGGTTGACAAGCCATCCTCCATCCTTACAGAAGAGTGCATGCGAACCACTCTTTCTCATGAAGACAGCCTCAGGCATCCCACCTTCCTCATGAGATTCCCAGACACGCTACTTCTACCAAGAGAAAACAGAGGAAAGCCTCTGTTACCCAAGGAGCCCTGCAAGCTTCCCCTACAGATCAAGAATGCATTGAGTCATCTCCAGATGGAGACAGTCCCCATAGAGGTGTGCAACACTCATCATCACCCCAAGAGGATATCAGCCATTCTTTTTCTACTAAGGAGGACTCAAAACATATTCCTAATGTCCAAGAGGGAGAGAAAACTTCCAGAATTGCCAAACGGGAGCCCATAGCTTTTGTGCCTATCCTATGGGCATTCATACCTCCAAAAGGGAGTACCACATTCCCTTTTGGAACATTCCCTGTTATGCGAAGATATGACAAACATACAATATCTCAAGCAGAGGATGTGGTACCTGCTCTCTCCTGTCCTTGGAGAGACCCATCATTACAATATGAATTTGGGTTCCCCCTTTGTGACCTAGGAGGCCACAAATATACACATCATTTGAAAATCAATCTCAACAGGATCGCACTGCAAAAGGGGAGTTGTAGTTCTTTCCTCTTCCCTAAAGGAGGTGTCGGACCTTCTCAATCAGACCAATGTGGACTCAGACTTTCCAGTTCTCACCAAAGGGACACTGGCTTTGTGATCCCTGTTTCAGAAAGGCTCAGAATGCTTCAGGCTGAAATAGGTGGCCCCTCAAATGCTCCATCTAAGAAACTGGGCCTCACCGGTGCTTTTTATGACAAAAGAGATATCGAAAATGCTCTAGGAGGCTTACGACTTACTCCTTGCTTCTGACTTCCTCCTTCTGCCCAGGGACACACCAGAGCTCCCCAGCCTGCCAAACGGAACCTGTAAGGCAGTCCATCTCAAGAGGGTGGCCTGGGCCCTACTCTCTCTTACTCTGGCATTTTCAGTTCTTTTTTGATACAGAAGCTGCCCTCATATTTTCCCTTTCTATGCCCCTTATGAACAACATGAATTTAGAACTTTTTCTTTTCATCAACTGTATATCAAACTTACAATTTCCACTCCTAGCTGCCTCAGATGCACATTGAAGCCTCATCTATGCCCCTGTGACTAAAAGCAGGACAAGAATCCCCTTTCTGATTAAGATTAGATCACAATTGTATCCAGAAGAATGTGCTATATAATTTTCACCTCATGGAGAGTATTATGTGATTCTCCTGAACATTGAGGACCTAGACCTACCTACTAGATCTGATCTAGTCCATGAAAAATCCACTCCCTTGATCTAAGGTGCACCAAGTGCTTCTTATTCTGATCCTCTGACCTAATTACCCCTGTCCAAGGATCAGGACCCGGGTTCCTGAAGTCTCAGAGCTTAAGAGTAGCCAGCACGTTAATGAACCCAGGACATAGACATTAAGCTGACCAGCAAAAATGAGAAAGCCTTGCCATTTTTAGAAGTAGGCAGCAGATTTATCAGGAGAACTAGCTGGGAAATGTCTCCTAGCACACTGGAGATTGATTAAGCTGTTGCATGGCCTGCATGATTTGTGTGTTCTAGCTTCCCAGGAAGTCTCAATCATGAAATATTCAGGCCTTCTCTCCTCTCCATATCGACCCTTGATCTTGTACAGATACAATAGTCTTTGGCATTTCTACTTTCCCCAACATGGTGTGAACCTTTCTGCCTCTAAAGGATGGCATCCTTTATAGATTGTTTGTGGATACATCAACATTATCACTCTGTCAATGGGTCCTCCAAGTCCTGTTTCTGACACACAAACCTCAGAATTATCCCTTCAGCACCAAGAAGACTCACACTGTCCCCCCATGCTTGAAGTGGAGCTTAAATCACTCTCAGTGGCTCAAGGAGTCATCAGGTACACTTTGTCTAAATTAGGAATTCAAAAACACTCCAGGCATTCTTCTCTGGTAAGGTTCAGACCTACAGCTTAAGAACCACAGATCTTCTAAACTACTGTATGGACCAAGGGAACTTCTGATATGCCCATTCTGAACCAGGGATCCTCAGATCATCCCCAATAGCCTAAGTGACCTTCATCTTACCTGTCTAGAACCAATGTGCTGGGGCTGGAGAGATGGCTCAGCAGTTAAAAGCACTGACTTCTCTTCCACAGGTCCTGAGTTCAATTCTCAGCAATCACTTGTTGTACCACAACCATCTGTCATGGGACCTGATGCCACCTTTTGGTGTGTCTGAAGACAATGACAGTATACCCACATACATGAAATAGAACCTATGTGACTCACAACTTACACCAATAACTCAAGGGGGATTCAGATGTAACCCCCGAAATCAAATATGTTAGAAACTCCCCAGTATTGAAGGCAGCATTATCATATGAGAACCAGAAACCTCAGAATTTCGTTAATTTCCCTCAGAATTACCACTTCAGAACAAAGGTGTCACATAGGTCCTCAATAACTGAAGATGCCCTGATACATATGACATGATAAGCAAAGGACTTATCAACAGACCCCAACAACATTTTAAGAAAGCCACAAAGTTGGCTCTTTTACTATCAGCATGCAATAGCATTGATGAAGTTACAATGGGGACTCAGATGTACCCTTCTAGACCCAGGATAATTTATACCTCCAGCATAAATATCAACTCCATCACGTCAGGCCCCCTCAGATGTAAAGTATCCCATAACTTCAAGGGGGCTGACACCCAGTTGGTTTATCTTTTGAAGAGCACCTAAACCTTGCTTCCTCTAATCATAGTATCCCCTGACATTATGTGTGTGCCAAAGGGGTCAGCTGACCTTGAGTAAAACTCTTTATTCTTCCTCCTTCTGCACTGGAAGGGTCTGAGACATGCCTCTCTGATGAAGCAAGGTATAGAACTGACCTTGTGAGTGAGAAGTTTATCTCAAATATTCAGGCTCAGCTCTAGTGTGCTTCAGGCTGAATCCTTGGTACCAAGAATACACAAGAGCTTCAGTCTTTGTTCATGGTGGAATCAGGTCTACCACTCAACTAAGAGCTTCTCCCTCAGACCTTATTGGTTAGGGAATACACTTTTGACCACCAAAAACAAACAAACAAACAAAACAAACCTCACAGAACTCCAGAGTCAAGTCCCATGGCCAATGTATAAAAACCTCAGCCTGGATCCAAGGCTCTCTTTAAGCTGGTCATCAGAAAGGTAACTGTACACTACACCCACACCTGTGTGCTTTGTTGTAAGTTTAATAGACAACAAATCCAGGGACTTTGAACCAACTTGTCAGAAGAAACCTCAGATTGCTGTCAAATCTTCATGGAGTCCTAAGAGATAAGAATTTTTTAGAGTTCTCTGAAGATGTGGAGGCCTGGAGTGCCTGGAACAAACTCCTCTACAGAAGGTGAACAGGGCAACTCCCCTACTGTCCAACAGGGTTGAGGGACTTTCTACTTTCCAAACCTATAGTATTTTCCTTCCTGTGATGATCAAGGTCATAAAATGTACACCTTTGATGCAATGGGCAATCATAAAAATCCCTTCCGTTCAGGAACCCATGGGATATTTTACCTCTGACCAAGGAGAATTGCTCCCTCTGCTCAAAGTTCACAGAAATCAAGAGGAGGAGGCCAATCCTGGAACCTTATGCCACTTTCTTGAGTATAGTCACATGACATTGTGTGAAATCATCATTATAACTCAGTTCTGGTTGGTTGAACATAATTCTTAGGAGGCAATCATGCTGAGGATACAATCCGAAGCTTTTCATGAATCATGGTATCTATATTTGGTGCCTTGCTAATTCAGCTAAGGATATGGATACCCCAGGCTGTGAAGAACTGTCAGAAGTTGTGGCAATGCTAGGACCTCATGAGCTAAGGTAAGCAATTTAATTTTTGCTCAAAATATTATGGGGAATTTTATACTCCGATCATCTCTCCTGTTACAAGGATATCAGCAACTCCTTTCTCCCCAGGGCTACTCATTCCTTCTACCTTTACTTAAGGAGGCATCACATATTCCCACTGAAGCAAAGGGAGCCTCAGATCATACCAGTTTGTCCAAAGCAGGCTTGGACATTCATTTAGGTCGAGGAATCCCACAGAGCTTGCTGATATTATGGACTGAACCTTAGATGTTTTTCCTAATGTTTCTGAGACTTTTCCTTCAGTTCAAGGTAAACTCTAGGTTCAAAAAGGTTTCAATGAAGAATCTTTGACATAGATACTCTGTCAAGGAAGAATCTTTGATTTTATCTTTGAATTAGGGAAATATAGACTCACCCTTAAATTTGACCGGGGATTAATACAAATTCTGCTGCTTATGGAGCCTACAGAAAAGCCACTGACATGAAAAACTCAAGCCAATGTTCTTTTTTATTTTTTTTCCTCAAGGAAACTTTAAATCAACTTCTCTTGACTATGCTTACCTCAGAAAATCCACTTTTATCCATAGAACCATGAGGTCTATTCCTCTAGGAGGTCCTAAAGTTTCCCTTCAGACCTGGATGGCCAGGCATGCTCAAATAAAAGAAGGGATGCCAAACACTCTGAAATGATGTCCTGGGACATGACAGTAATTATATGAACCCTAATCTAATTTTTAATTTTAAGCCTGTCACTTGAAATGGATCAATTCCATTTTGGTGCCTATGCCTGGGATGCTGCTGTACAGCTTATGGAGAACATAGAGCTAGAGTTTACCAAACAATTTGAAAGAAAACTGCTCTGATTGTTGGCAAGCAAAACTCAAAGTCTCAGAACACATGGGTATTCTGGACTATGAGGACATTTGCACTTGATAAGTTATTTTTGACATCTTCCAATTCCCAAGGTAAACTTTTGTCTGAGGGATTCTGTGACCTTCCTTCTCTTCCTTATCCACCCAACACGTTCTCTTTCTCAAAAATGTCATTCAAATATATGAAGTATATATGTGAATGTATACTTCAAAGTAGTTTTATACCTAGCTGGTCAGCCATATTTCCAAAAGTGACTCCTTCTGTAAACAATGTACCCTAGACCATTCTGGTTTGAGGTCCCATAGTCCAAGTTACAAATCAGAGCAAAGTACCTGTGCCATCTGCCTTTAGGCAAGTCAATAGAAATGTAATAACTTCATTAATTCTGCCTAGACCTGGATAGATGAACAAAGTCGAAGAAGTATACTAGCCAGCAACAGTCATTGAAAGCCTTTGGAAGAAAAAAAATATGTTGCTGCCATGTCTCTTCTGAATGAACACAAACTATGAAAATACAAACTCTGAATAAGAATTGGAAACTTATGATCATGCCTGGAAACATTCTCCACTCTATAAGGTACCAGGGACCTTTACCTTTGACAGAGGTGTATATGGCAATTTCACATTCTGCCTCAAGAGGAGTCTGCCCTCCTCTTTCAGTAGGGCCTTCGAGATTTCCTCTTTTACATGGGGCCCACATTTCCCCATGGTAACTCATTTTTTTCTCACTACACTGAATAGAATGTCAGAACTCTCCTAGGGCTAACATTGCCTTAGACCCTATTGGTCAAATGTCGCCTAAAACATGTATTATGCCTTATAAGGAATATTCCTAATCCTACCAAGTAGCTTTGAATCATTTTTCCTTAAAGGGATGTCAGACCATAAGAGACTTATACCACTCATTCTACATAAAAGAGAATCTAACATTCCCTGTCTTCCCAGTAGGAATCTGGGCCTATTGTCTACTTCAATTCACCAAGTGGATTTTAGAACTTCAGTTTCTACAAAGGGGGTCCTGGGAAATCAAAGACTATTGAAAGGGCTCTCAGAACTAGCTCCTGTGTCAAAGGGGCGTTTCATACATCTACTCTCTGTACTAGGACACTTCAGGTCCATCTGTGCAATTATTGAACCACCAGAGATTCTCTTCTGGCTGTGCCTCGCAAATACCCCTATTAACTAAGTTTGCTTTAAACATATCCATACAATACATACACGACCAATGACACCTCACATTTTCTATCCTTTTAGATCATAGGACAGAAAATAGAAATCTGAAATTGGCTCTCATATCCTGTGCCTCAAAAATGGTCATCAAAATGCACCATTCCTATCTCTTATTCACAGATGTGTGCAGCTGAACACAGCCTCGAGGAAACATCAATGCTTGCATAACTACTTATGCTGGGAGATTGTTGTGACCACTGACTGGACTCTCAAAGATGTTACACAGGGTATGCATATGGGGGAAATACTTGGAAGCTAGTGAGGCAGAGTCTGAACATTCCTCCAGTACCCAGTGAAGCCTAGAAACTTACCCTGTTGACCATGGGTGAACTGGATATTTCTGACCTGCAAAATATGACTGGGGACCTCTACTTTAGGAACTAAGACATTCACGATTTTTTCTCTGTTGAAGGTGGTCTTGGAACTTACCATTCTGAGAAGAGGTTCTCATAACTCCTATGTTCCCAGGATTCCTCTCACACTCCTTGTTTTTTGAAGTAGCCAAGAGAACTAACCTGGGTGAGGCTGAGTGAGGTTCAGTCTTTTCCTTCCCCCAAAATATGGCCTTGGATCTTGTCCATTTCTGCAAGGGAAGGGGGCATTAACCACTGTGTTTGACCAAAGGAAGGTCCCACTATTCTTTATTCCTAAAATGCTATTAGATATGCTCTTTTGAATAGTAGTGCATGATGCCTTGTATCCTCAAGCATTCACTTATGACTTTGAACTATATCAAATGTATATTCTCTAATTAAGTAAGATTCAAGCCTTTCCCTTTTATAAGGATGACAGGGGAAATATATTGTTTTTCTCTGGTTTGTGGTCCCAGGTCATTCATATATATATAGAGAGAGAATTATTGACTGGATCCTATGTTATGCTTTGCAATCCAATTGAATTGTTGTTGCCTATATATGTACATATTAAGACAAACTGAAGGCGGCAACCTAGCCAGGGACAGACATCCAGGCTGTTTGAAAAGGCTTGGAATGTTCTCTGAACTCCCTCAGACTAAACACAGGATGTGAAACTTTTACCAACTAAGGAAGATTTGGAAGCTGAAGAGCAGTGGAGGGACTTCCTTTACTAATCAAGTTAAAAGGGACATTCATACATAACAGGATGTTGCATGGCACTTACCCCCTCTCCAAGGTTTTTCTAATGCATACCATTGTACCAACCAGGTCTCATTATTTTTCTTACTCCTAAGTGCCCAGTACTTCCTCTCTTCCCAAGTTACCTCAGTTCTTTGTTTTGTTTTGTTTTTCACTGAAGAGAATGTCAGACATTCCTCCTATGACTAAGCCTCCTGCAGACCTTCTCTGTTTGCCCAAGATTGTCTAAAGTACTCATTTAGTAGAAATACCCTCAAACTTTCAGTTTCGTTGAATGTGGGACTCAGTCATTTCTCTTGTGACAAAAGATGTCCCAAACCACTGCCTGCCAAATACAAAAGTGGATGCTCACAGTCATCCATTGGACAGAGCATAAGGTCCTCAATGAAGGAGCCAGAGAAATACCCAGGGACATGAAGGGGACTGAAGCCCCATAGAAGGAACATCAATATGAACTAACTAGTACCCCTCCCCCAGAGCTCCTTGGAACTATGCCACCAATCAAAGAAAACACATGGTGGAACTTGTGGCTCTAACCACAAGTGTAGCATAGGATGGCCTAGGAGTTCATCAATGGGAAGAGAGGACCTTGGTCCTGTGAAGGCTCTATTCCCCATTATAGGCAAATGCCAGGGCCAGGAAGCAGGAGTAGGTAGGTTGGGGAGCGGGGTGAGGGAGAAGGCATAGGAAATTTTCAGAAGGCAATCTAGGAAAGTAGATAATATTTGAAATGTAATTAAAGAAAATATCTAATAAAAAAAAGATGCCCCAGACTAAGTAAGCTTTATGCCATTCCCACTGAAAAAGGTAGAATGATGTCCACTCACATGCAGTTCATTGTAGTACAAAAGGGGGCTATAATTACCTCCTTCAACCTCAAGGAACATAGACATCTAATTGCTTGCCAAGGGTGTATGTGTCATGGAGCAATGATGACAGAGACCTCAGGTTTGGATCCTATGGCCAAGAGGGTTTCATTTATTATACCTGTAGTCATAGGAGTTTCAGATATAGCCTCTTGGGATGCCCAAGAGTATTCTTTCCAAGGGCACCTTAAACTTGACTTAAACTCATACTACCTCAGTGCCACTCTCTATTAGAAAGATTGCAAGGCAAACACAATTGCAACTTCACAGTGGGCTCTCACATGTTTCTGAGTGTAGGGCAGAGGGCAGAACATAGAAAGAAAACTAATATGCATGTGATCTTCCTAGAGTTAGGTGTCAGAAATGGTGTGTTCCTGTCTCTCAGTTATAGATAGGTACAGACAAATACAACCTCAGGTCAGACAACCACTCTCCCTGTTGGAAGAGTGTGCTGATTGTTCCTTGTATTCTTCCCAACAGTATATACAATATATGGATAATGGAAGGTGGGGAGACTAGATGGAAGCAAACTATGCACTACCATTCTGTTCTCCCTCTACCCAAGATAAACTAGATTTTTCCCTTTTGCACAATGTGGTGACTTGATCCTGCTACTTGGTTAATCATGGCCTGAAACTAACTAACTTACTTTCTCTCTCTCTCTCTCTTTC
>OFFS01001258.1_pt1 | contig 11779 bp, 13 predicted proteins | sample 1521541 | NCBI WGS metagenome assembly OFFS01 (sample SAMEA3504127, study PRJEB24116) | mouse gut metagenome | biome: mouse gut; feature: mouse-associated habitat; material: faeces | place: Denmark | collected 2011 | reverse complement strand
GTCGTTTCGTGCCATCGGGTGAAAAACAGAAAATTTTTATGGTATAATTCAGTGGGTGCTTTTGCTTTAGCGGGAATGGTTTTCTGCCGAAGTAATAGGAAACAGCGGAAAGGGGCATCATCCTATGAAAATGAGAACGGAATACACCTGCCCTTTGGAATTAGTGCATGACATGATTAAAGGGAAATGGAAACCGATCATCTTATGGCGGCTGCGTTTAGGGGCGACATCTCTGGCGAAGCTGGAACGTGACATAGACGGCATTACACAGAAGATGCTGTTGGAGCAGTTAAAGGAACTGATGGATTACGGATTTGTGGAAAAGAAATCCTATGAGGGATACCCGCTCCGGGTGGAATATTCTCTAACAGATGATATGGGAATGAAAATACTGGAAGCGTTAAGGATCATGCAGCATATCGGGATTGACTACCTGAAAGCAAACGGCATGGGGCATATTCTGGAGGAAAAGGGAGTAGTTCCGGATTAGTACCCACAAAAAAGTGGGTAATTTACTGTCTGGGAACCGCCGCTTATAATATCATCATAAAATCGGATTGGAGGTTATCGAAGATGAATGTTACGAGCAGCGGTATTGTAAACGGGGTAATCCAGCCCCAATATGGCGGGCATGGGACGCAATTCAATGAAAACGGCATCCCTACTTATTCTTTACCCTTTAAGGTGGAAGATGCGCCGCAGGAAACGGTGTCGATTGCCATTGTCTTGGAGGACAAGGACGCATACCCGGTGACAGGGGGATTTGCATGGATACACTGGCTGGCGGCAAATATTACCCGTTTTGAGGTTAAGGAGAATGAGAGCCAGACGGCGGATGACTTTGTGCAGGGAAGGAACAGTTGGACGAGCATACAGGGCGGAGAGCAGTCTGCGGAGCTTTCCTGTTATTACGGTGGGATGACGCCGCCGGATAAACCGCACATATATGAACTTCATGTGTATGCCTTGGATAAGATGCTAGAGTTGGAAAAGGGATTTCTGCTGAATGAACTTCACCGGGAAATGGACGGGCATATCTTAGACCAGTTTACGCTGAAAGGGATATATGAAAATTAAATAGCTGGCACATTAAGGGCGAGAGCGTAAAAATGAAAAGGGAGCAGTACTGGCTCCCTTTTCATTTTGTACTTCTTATTTTTGGAGAATAGTAGTTCCATGCCATCTATTGCTGTTTTAAGGGAAGAAATATTTTGAAAGTGCATCCTCCTCCAGGCGTATCAAACAGTTTAATTTTTCCTTCCAGTTTATGGACTAAATCATTTGCGATGCTAAGTCCGAGTCCAAAATGCTCCCTTTGGGTACGGGATTTGTCACTTTGATAGAAACGATCAAAGATAAATGGTTTCTCTTTTTTGCTGATTCCGATTCCATGATCTATGATGGTAAATATCAATTCATTTTTTCTTACAGATGCGTTTAATGAAATTTCAGATTCGGGCGGTGAGTATGAAACCGCATTATCAAGAAAAATACTGATAATCTGGTCTAACCGGTCTGCATCGGAATAAAGCGGCGGACAGCATTCATCTGGTATATTAAGCTGTAATTGTATATCCTTTTTTCTACAGATACGTTCAAATTTTGTATATAGGTTTATCAATAACGTGTCAACATTGACCTCATCCATGTGGAAAGACCAGTTTCCAGCATCAATGGATGAGAGCAGGAGCAGATCACGGATAAGCCGGGACATTCGTGATACCTCTGCATCAATCACCCGTACATGATCCGTAACAGTATCTGGAATATTCGGTACAGATTCAATCATTTCAGCGGAGGAAAGGATCGCTGCCAATGGGGCTTTGCATTCATGGGAAACGGCAGCGATAAAGTCTTTCTGGCTCTGCATGGCTTTTTCGGTGGGTTTTACAGCCTTTCTGATCAGTATTTTGGAAAGGCAGATAATAGAAACGAGGACGCCGCACCATATACAGAAATAATATCCGGATTTCGGTTTTAACAATGTGGCAAAGCTGGATTTTTCTTTTATTGCGGTAACTGTATATATGCTGCCATAATCTGTGACAACCAGACAGTTTACACAATAATATTTTTTTCCGTTTAACGCTTCGATGGTATAAGCTCCGCTCTGCCTGCTGTAATAATAATCTTTCAAGCTGGATGGACTAAAGGTAAAATCGCCCTCCGTACCAAGCAATGTAGTTAAAAAGGTATCAATAATATCAGTGTTGTCTCCTAAATATTCACTTTGGTAAAGAGAACGCCCGGTATCAGAAGAAAGCTGAAAATACATATCACGCCTTTCTTCATAAAGGTTTAAACATGTTTGATAATCAGATTCATGCTCTAATTGTAGGACAAGGGTGGTTGTCATCCTGTTAAAGTAAGCCAGTTCCGAATTCCTCTTTGCCTTTATATTTTCATGGACCATCAGGCAGAATACGATAGAAAAGATGAACATGAGGGAGCCAACCATCAAAAAATAAAGATTTCTTTTAAGGCTTTGTACCATGCTTTACCTCCAATATAAATCCGGAGCCGTAGATAGAGGCCAGGACACATTCACTTCCGACAGTGCGGAGGCGTTTTCGTAAAAAATAGATGTAGTTATCCAGATTCTTTGATTCCACGTCTGCATCCGTTTCCCAAACCTTTTGTATAAGTTGCTCCCTCGTAAGCACGATCTCCGGCTTTTCAAGAAAGATACCCATTAAATGGAATTCTGTCGGTGTCAGTACCAAATGATTGTTTCTGCATTCAAGCTGTCTTTTTGAAATGTCAAGGGAAAGATCATGGTAAGTAAGACAGTTTTGCCTGGCCATAATAGCCGGCCTGCGGGTCAATGCCCTGATCCGTGCAGATAATTCGCTGATGTGAAAGGGTTTTGTAAGGTAATCATCAGCACCATTGTCTAACCCTTCAATTTTATCCTGTAATTCGGACATCCCGGTAATGATAATAACGGGAATCTGTATTTTCTTATTCCGCATTGCTTTTATGATGGCAAGGCCGTCTATAACGGGGAGCATACGGTCAATAACAGCCAAGTCATAACTGTTTCCCTGGTCTAAGGCAAGTAGAAAACCTTCCTCTCCGTCATTGCAGGCATCCACGATATATCCCTCTTTTGTAAGCTGCTGTTTTATATTGCCACACAGGTATTTGTCATCTTCTAATAATAGAATTTTCATAGCGGCCTCCAATCCGTCAGATTCCTATACTAAGTATAGCAAAACAATTCCTAAAAATCTTCTAAAAAATACTTAATATTGGGTGATGAAATAGGAGATTTTTAGGATGGCCGGATGTTATTCTTTGAATATGTTCAATGAAACATAGAACAGGCAAAAAGCCAAATAAAAAGAAAAGAGGTATGGAAGATGAGAAAAAAGATGTTGAAAGCTGCAGGAGTTCTTTGTTTGTCCGTGGTTTTGTGTATGGGCATGGCGGGATGTGCAGGAAAAGAAAATGAGCAGCCGGAGCCGTCAGATGTGCATATGACAAATGAGAGCGGCTATAACGAGGAAATTGCGGCGGATGGAAAAAACAGCAGCAATGAGGCAGAGGGCGGTCAGGAAGATATGAATAACACTGATGCGAAAAACAGCGGCGAGATTGCAGATAATCACGAAGAAGGTGTATTTTATGACGGGGCAAATCTAAGCGGGCGAGTTGTTGATTTTACGGATACAGGTTTCACCATAACTCCCCGGACATTGATTATAAATGAGGATGGCTCAATGGAAGGAGGTATTGCAGCTCCCGGTTATGAATCGGATGAAACGAATATAAACATAACCTATGCGGAGGATGTTATTTTTCAAATCATAAATTTCAGCATGGGATCGCAGACAGAAATTTCGAGAGAGGACACTGACAAAAACAGTATCAAGAAAGAAACGGATGTGAATATATTCGGCACCAGTCAGGATGATAAACAATGGATTGCTGACAAGGTTGTTATCATAAGGTGGCAGTAGGAGGTCAGGATGGGTTGTTTGGAAAGAGCGCTCTGCTATATCCGGAGAAAAAAGATGAAGTCTGTATTATTGCTGTTGCTGTTTCTGGTCATTAACAGCATGGTTTTAGGCACATTGGGAATACGGAAAGTATCTTTAGGGCTGGCAGAAGAACTTCGGAAGAATGCAGAGAGCAAAATAATATTGGAGAGCATGGAGGCGGATCACCCTTTTGAAGAAACAGATATGCAGGCAATTGAAGAGGAACCCAATGTAAACTGGCTCAACCGGATATCGGAGATGCAGGTTGGTTCTACAACCTGTATCCCGGTTGCAGGCAGTGAAGGTTCTGAAAATACATTTACCGTTCACGGGTACGATGAACTGGAGAAAGACAGCCCATTTGCGGATAAAGTTTATCGGATTACAGAGGGGAATTATCCACAGGGAAGTGAAGATATTGTAGTGAATCAGTTTCTGGCAGAAGATAATGGAATTCAGTTAGGCGATAAAATTGTGTTTGAAACGGTGGATGGAAGGGAGCAGGAAGCGGTCGTTGCCGGATTGTTCCTGTCGGGGATGGAACGGAGCCAGACCGAAAATGTGCGGACAGTGAACCGCATTGAAAACCAGATTTATGGAACGGCAGATTTTGTGAACAGGCTGTCCGGCAGGACTTGCTTTTTAAATGTGGCAGTGTATGTAAATGATCCTGAGCAGCTCACGGATACAAAGGAAGTGCTGGAAAGAATGTATCAGGACAGGGCTGCGATTGGGATAACAGATAATACATTCCAAAAATTAAAAATGATGATCGGACAGACAGGCAGAATTACGTTTTTGATTTTCGCCCTGACGGTAACTTCCGGCAGTTTGATAACAGGTCTTTTGCTTGCCATGTGGATGCGCAGCCGGAAAACGGAGATTGCTGTTCTGATCAGTCTGGGTATAGCAAAAGGAAATATATTATCTCAAATGATTTTGGAAGAGATGATATTGTATTTTGTCGCATTCGTGGGAGCGGGAATTGCAACAAAGCTCTTATTACCACGGATTAGCAATAGTCTTGCCATCATGCAGGGGAACAGCATAGCATTGGAATTATCATTTAGCTGGCAGTCAGGAGTTTTATGTATCGGACTGGCTGGTGTTGTAATATTGACTGGAATTGCCATTTTTCCATATATGAAAAAGCCTGTGAAAGAAACCTTGTCGGAAATGGAGGGATAACATGAACATCTTAGAGTTAAGTATACGCTGTCTGGTTCGGAAACGGGCAAAGACAATTCTTCTTTTAAGCATTGTTTTTGTAACAGCCTGCTTTATCTATGCCGGGTGGGCGTGCAAATCCGCAAATGTACAGACGCAGACGGAAGGTAAACAGGCGCTTGGGGCATCTTTCAGGATGGAAGAAAATGAAGCGGACAGGCATGACAGGACGGCAGAGGCAATAGAAAAATTAGGCGGGCAGAACGGGAGCGTGGATGGATCGCATATAGAGCAGCTTGAATCAGGGGATTGGATGATATGGCATGATAACTCTTTTGAAACCCTGCAGATGGAGGATATTGAAACACTTGCAGGGCAGGAAGGGATTGCGGAATATAATGTCACCACGGCGAACATAGTGGTCAATCCTGTAAATTTTGTACGGATTGAAGACCCGGATGTAGACCAGCATTCAGACCTGTTGGGTGTGTCATTGCGGGGAAATATGGAAATGCGGCTGGATTTCGATGTGCAGAATGGGAATATAGAAGTAAATGAGGGACGTATGATCACAGCAGAGGATAAAGATGTATGCGTCATATCAAGGGAGCTGGCAGAATTAAATGGATTGACGGTTGGGGATAAACTGGAATTTAATGACCGGAAAGAGCGTGAAACATCTAAGGTTTACAGTGCGGAGATCGTCGGGATTTATGATACAGTCCATAAAATCACACCCATCATGTACGGGGACAGCTATCGGAGTGAGAACATCATCATGACAGACCTGCGTTTCCCGGAAAAGCCGCAGGGATGCGAGGGAGATCCGCTATATCAATATGCGACATTCTGGGTAGAGAATGTAGATGAGTATGAAACGGTAAAGGAGAGGATCAGGAAAGCTGACATTGACTGGAAACGCTATGATTTCCTTGACAATACCGGGATGAGCGATACGATGGCAGCGAATTTCGGAGATCTGGATGAAATGAGTACCATAATACTGATCTTAGTTGCCGTTTCGGGCGCAGTCATTATTTTTCTTGTATTCCTGTTCTGGCTGAAAGGCAGGGTGCATGAAATAGGTATATTTTTGGCAATCGGGAAAGGCAAGGCTGCCATTATAGCACAGATGATACTGGAAGGAATCCTGATAGGATGTGTTTCTTTTACGCTGGCAACTGTATGTGCACCTTCATTATCTAAAAGTGTTGCAGATTATCTGGTGGGTTATCAAGTTCAGCAACAGGAGGAACAGAGGAAAGCGGAAGAAGGCATGACAGGAGGTGCAGGAGTGGCAGAATATGAAACAAAGGTAATGGGTGTTAAAACTGAAGTGACAGGAAAAATAGTCCTGCTGTCTGCCTGTTCTGTATTGGGTGTGATTTTGGCTGCGGTTTCATCATCCTGCATATTTGTGGTAATACAGAAACCAAAAGAAATTTTAAGCAAGATGGGCTAAAGGAGGCTGTATGTTAGAGTTAAAGGATGTTTCATATTATTATAAATCACAGAAAGATAAGACGATTCTGAATCATGTAACTTACCAATTTAAGAAGGGTGTTATGTATGCCATTTTAGGTTCCAGCGGTTCAGGAAAAACAACGCTTTTATCTTTGCTGGCGGGGCTGGATGTGCCGGTTGAGGGGACTGTCTGCGTTGCAGGAGAGGATATTCTGCAAAGGGGATTAAATGCACATCGAAAGGATCATGTTTCACTGGTCTTTCAAAATTATAATCTGATCGACTATTTAACGCCGGTTGAAAATGTAAAGTTAGGTGGGAAAGCCGATGCGGAAGAATTGCTGGCGCAGATGGGCATTGATGAGGCGCAGCGGAAAAGAAATGTGATGCAGTTGTCCGGAGGCCAACAGCAGAGGGTAGCCATTGCAAGGGCATTGGCAAGCAAGGCGCCCATCCTGTTAGCGGATGAACCGACAGGAAATTTGGACGAGGATACTGCGAATGAGATTATATCTATTTTTCAGAAACTGGCTCATGAACAGGAAAAATGTGTGGTTGTTGTTACTCACAGCAGGGAACTGGCAGAGCAGGCGGATATCGTCCTGCGGTTAAAGAAAGGGAAAATCGCAGACGACACAGACAGCGGAGAAAATTAGATACGATTGTGAGGAACATGGATGGTAGCAGGTGGCAGAAATGTCAGGATGAACAGGCAGCAGATGGAGAGCAGAAGAAAAAAACAACAGATAAGGTGGAAATCATTATTAGTCAGAGTGGCGGTTTTGGTTGTGATTGTGTTCTGTATCAGAAATATCTATGCCCGTCTGGAAGAAATGCAGATGGAATTGGAGCGGCTGGAGATACAGCAATATGGGAGGGTACAGACCAGCGCAGATGCGCAGCCACCAGATAAACTGAATGATGTAGATTATATTGGCAGCATTGATACATGGGAAGTTGGCAAGCCTATAGAACGCACGGAAGCGGAAGTCCTGCAGCGGCTGGGTGAGCTGGGGCAGGCAAGCTCCCTGATAGAAGGGATTTATCAAAATCATTCCCAGTATCCGGGGGAGCTGCTTGCAGCGTTGGCAAATAATCCGGAAATGGCGGATTTTGTTTCCGGATATCCTGACCGGAACAGAGTGACAGGGGGAATTACTGCATCCGAAAGAGAGCAGGAATTTCCACTGTTCCTCCAATGGGACAGGCGCTGGGGGTATGAGTCCTATGGGGGTAGCTGCATTGGGCTGGCAGGCTGCGGTCCAACGTGTTTGTCTATGGTATTGTTCTATCTGACCAGGGATGAAACACATACCCCGGACAGTATCGCCGCCTACAGTGCGGAAAATGGATATTATGTAGAGGGAACTGGTACATCATGGGCTTTGATGGAGGATGTACCAAAGCTGTATGGCATTAAAGTCTTATCCGTAAGCTCCACTGCAAATAATATGAGGGCAGTACTTGATAATGGTGGAATTATCATATGTGCTATGGGGAAAGGGGATTTCACAATATCCGGTCACTATGTTGTCATATATGGGTATGATAACGAGGGATTTATGGTAAACGATCCTAATTGCGTAGCAAGGAGCAGTAGGAGATGGGCATTCAGTGAAATTGAAAATCAGATTAAAAGTATTTGGGTATATGACAAAGAGAAATAAACCCTACAAAAGACAAACCGCCGCACTATGGCCATCATCCGCCATATGCGGCGGTCTGCCTTTTCCGCAGGCAGGCCGGGCGGCCTGATAACGGAAACCGCTTGGAAAGCGGGGGAATCAGAGTTAATATGCTTACACGGGGGTTTGCGTTTGTGCCGCCTTGCGGGGGATATTGAGAGCGGCAGAGGGGATATTAAGGATAAAAAGCGTCAATCCAGTTACGCTGTCAAATCGTCTATTCACGCTGTCGGAGTTAAAAATATTCTTATTTTTCCGATACACGAAGTGAGGAAAGAAGGAGGTGGAGGCAATCAAAATAGCGGTCTGTGATGATGAAAAAAATATAAGGAGCTACATCTGTTCGCTGGTTCGGAAACAGGGAGTGGAGTGTGAGGTCACGGAATATGCCACGGCGGAGGATTATTTTTTAGCGGGGGCTGATCATGACCTGCTGTTTCTTGACATTGAGCTGAAAGGCCCGGATTCATCAATGGATGGTATGGAAATGGCAAAACGGATCAGGGGCATGGAAGATATCAAACAGCCCATCATCATATTTGTCACGGGCTATGAAAAATATGTGTATGATGCCTTTGACGTGGGGGCGTTCCAGTACCTGCTGAAACCCATTGACGAAGGGCGGTTTGCCGAGATTTTTAGGAGGGCGGCGCAGCAGGCCGGGCAGGGGAAAAGGGTGCTGATGGTCCAGTATGGGAATACGGGAAAAACAATACCGTTAAGCGACATCTATTACATGGAAAGCCAGAACCATAAGATAGCCGTCCATATGAAGGACGGGGTTTTGGAGTATTATGCAAAAATGAGCGATCTGGAAGAAGAACTGCAGGGGCAGTTCTGCCGTGTCCACAAAGGCTATCTGGTAAACCTGTCCTATGTGGATGAATACAACAAAACAGAGGTAACGCTGACAAATGGGGATAAACTGCTGATTTCAAAATATAAGTATGAGGATTTTGTAAAAGCGTACCTGCGGTTTATGAAATAGGAGGGCTGCCATTGAGTGAGGCAAGTTTTACGCTGTTCCAAAATACAGCGGTAGGGATTGAAGTCATTCTGTATGCCTGCTGTCTGACGGCATTTTTCTATCCGTATATGGCGGGGCGGAAAAGGGGGCATCCGGCAGACATCATAAAGATGTTGGCTGTGTTTGCATCCTATTCCATCATCTATTTTTTTAACATGGCAGTCAGTATGGGGGCGCTGGTCTGCATGGCTTCCGTAATAGTCCTGCTGACGCTGGCGGCAAAGTATTTAGGGATGGAAAGGGAATCCGCACTGTTCATGGGGGTGGTGTTCTTCTGCATCAGGAACCTGAGCTCGCTGGCGGTGGCAAGCGTGAATTTTTACACGGGCAGGCATCTTGTGAAAGGGGAGGAAGGAGTAGAGCGGGTACTTCGGAATGCAGCCCTGAATTTCTGTCTGGTGGAACTGCTGCAGCTTGTGCTTTTTTCCGCACTGCTGTATATGGTGGCACGCCAGATCAGGAAATGCAGGATGGAACTGCACATAAGGGAATTGTGCTATCTGCTGCTGACGCCCGTGACGGGCATCCTGTTTGTCAATATTTTATTCCGGATTCTGATCGTGACCACGGGGGAGCTGTCCATACAGCTTTATGAGCAGTACCCGGTGCTGATAGGGATCGTGCCTGTGGCCGCCGCACTGTTTTATGCCGGTATTCTGGTGACCATAATATCTTATCAGAAAATGGTGGGACTCCAGAAGGAAAAGGAAAGGTATTTTGTGGAACAGCAGCAGGTCCATGCAATACAGGAGCGGATGGCGGAGGTGGATCAGTTCTATGACGGCATCCGCCGGATGAAGCATGAGATGAAAAACCATCTGACCAATATCAAGGGGCTGCTTGAAAGCGGGGACTATGGCAGCATGGGGCAGTACATTTCCAGAATGGATGAGAGCATGGATGCCTTTGAATTTTCCATAAAGACAGGGAATGCCGTTACTGACGTGATCGTGAACGACAGGCAGAAAGCAGCGGAAAAGCAGGGCATACGGTTCCGGTCAGAATTTACCTACCCGGAATCGGAAAGGTATGATGCCTATGACATCGGCATCATTGTAAACAACCTGCTGCAGAACGCCCTGGAAGCCTGCGGGGAGATGCGGCAAGGCGACAGGTACATTTTCATTTCCAGCAGGCAGAAGAGAAAGTTCTTCCTGATCGAGGTCAGAAACCCGTTTGAAGGGGAGATCATCATGGATGCGGATACGAACCTCCCAATCTCCACAAAGGAAAAGGAGCCTTTCGGAAGGCAGGGTTCCATGCATGGGATCGGGCTTTCCAATGTAAAGAGGGAAGCGGAGAAATATATGGGGGACGTGGATATCAGGGTAAAGAAAAATGAGTTCAGTGTAACGGTGATGTTACAGGAAAGGAGACAGGTATGAGTATCAGTAATGTAAGCGGCGCAGGAGTAAACCCCTATGCCTACACAAACAGAAGCCAAAAGGCGGCAGGAACCGGGAATTTTGCGGAGGAGGTGCAGAAAGCCGCGGAAGGAAAGAATGCGGCGGAAAAATCCGGCTCATCAGCATGGGCGGGGGACATGGTAATTAATTATCCGCCGAATTTAGCTAAAGTTTCAAATAGTTCAGTTGGTGGAAAATCCAAAGATGAAATGACGTTGGATGAGTATAAGCAATGGGTTATGAATGAAATATCCCAAATGCCCGTTAGCGGGTGGGCTCGTTCTACATACTCATCGGGAGCAATTATAATTAAAGAAGAAGCTTTTGAAAGAATGAAAATTGATCCAGAGTATGAGGAATATGTTTTGAATCGGGTACGTTCAGCATGTTCGGTTCAAGGTATAACCGGATGTTCAAACTATGTTGGTTATGATGTTATCGGGGCATCCCCGGAAGAATGCTACGGTTATGCGGGACCGGTGGGAGGCAGCGGCTCTAATTTTGCCGGAAATGAAAAATCATGGTGGGAAAAACGCCATGAGAGGATGGAAGAACTGATGGAGGAACAGGAGAAGGAGGCGGTCAAAAAAGCACAGGCAAGGAAGGCGGCGGCACAGGAGAACTACCTGAAAAGTCAGATGGCAAGCAGGCAGAGGTTACAGGCATTTCTTGCAGGGGGAATGCAAAGCGGTGACGATGCGGCGGCATTCCAGACCGCAGGAGTAAGCGCACTTGCGGCAACTGCCTATGAGGAAAACATAAGCACATTCAGCAAAAGCGTGGTTGGAAATCAGAAAATATAAGCATTCCGGGCATTTTGAAGTAAGGAAGATCATGCCCGGACTTACCGCAAGGGGGCATAGGCGGCCCTGAATGACAGAGGGGCCGCAGGTAAGATTTTTTGAAGGAGGATGATTATTATGGCAATTTCAGGAGTAACGGATTACACGAACACATATGCGGCGGGCAGGACAAATGGGAACAGTTCCCTCAATGGGGATTCGCAGGCTTATCTTAATAGTCTGAAAGAGAAATACCCGGATGTGA
>OFFS01001233.1_pt1 | contig 12018 bp, 9 predicted proteins | sample 1521541 | NCBI WGS metagenome assembly OFFS01 (sample SAMEA3504127, study PRJEB24116) | mouse gut metagenome | biome: mouse gut; feature: mouse-associated habitat; material: faeces | place: Denmark | collected 2011 | reverse complement strand
ATTCATCTATATGATATTCTTCATTATCGCTAAGGTTTCCTGCTTCTCTTTCTAAAGCTGCAAGTTTACGATAATCTGTTGTGTCATGCTTAACATGTTCTAAAAGCTGCAGGCAAATCCATGCGTCTGTTGCTGCATATTCAAGCTGCCTAGGGCTGAGTTTACTTAAAGCCCAGTTAGTTTTTTGTGAGCTTTTAACAAGTTTTCTGCCTAAATATCTTGCAGTTAAGGCTCTTGCTCCAGACTGCACAAGCCCTTTCTTTTTCGCTGCACTAGAAAGGTCATAAAAACCGCCCTGCTTAAATTTGCAAAGCTCGTTTAAGCGTCTTATATCATCCTGCACTCCAACGCCAACTTTTATTATATTTTCATCTGATAAAAGCTCTACAAGCCTGCCTGAAAAATGCACATATTTTAACTGAAAAATAAATGCTTCTTCATTAGTTGCAAGCTGAATAATTGAAACAGGAAATTTTTGCCCCTTAAAAAATGCTGGACGAGATTCCGTATCAAACCCTATATATTTTGCTGCAAAAAGTTTGTCTAATGCTGCCTCTGCTTTTGATAAATTATCTACTACTGCAATAGAGCCTTTAAAAGATATAGGCTCCATTGTATTGATATCTTCTACAGAGATTTTTAAATCTTTAATAGGAAGATGATTAATGTCTACTATGGTAGCACCTGTATATATATTATTTATGTTTTTTAAAATACTCTGCTAATGAAATAATATTTTCTTTTGGTGTTTCCTTAGGCACAGCCTGCAGATTTTCATTTTTAATAGCTTCATAGACTTCTTTTCTATGAACTACTATATTTTTAGGTGCTTCTATACCCAGCTTGACAGCTTTGCCAGTAATCTCCACTACCCTGACTTCAATGTCATCGCCTATCATGATGCTTTCATTGCTTTTTCTAGAGAGAACTAACATATCACTCACTCTCAAATAAAGGCATTTTTATTTTATAAGCATCATCATCAAGAATAATCTGCTTTGCCAGTTTTTTTTCAAAATTAACTACAAGCGGTGCTCGGAGATTGGCTGTAGATAACTTTGGGTCAGTAGGAACTACAACAATAGAAAATAGTTTCATTTCTTTTTTATCACTTATTGCAATAACTTTCAACTCCCTTTTTGGAATATCTGGGTTATAATCCTTAAAAAAAGTATTTGTTTCAATAAGGATAAAACAAATATCTGCATCCTCTACTGACTGAAACCATAAAAATGGGTATGAATTATCATCAGAGATTATTAAAAAATCCTGCAAATCAGGGAAACCTAAAAGGGGAGAACTTAAAGTTATAACATCATCTTCTGAATATTCAATCTCCCCAAGCTTAGCTGAATTAATCTTCATTCTACTACTGCCGTCCTTTTTAATGTCCTGTTTTGATACAATATTTGTCATATATAAACCTATTATACACTAATTATCCAAGAAAATCTAGTATAGAAATGCTCATCATAGTGCTTACTATACTCATAGCTGACTGATAAGCTGTTTTTGAAAGCTCTAAATCAGTGGTAAGTTTAATAATATCTGTAGATGTAGCACCTAGATAACCAGCTTTTATTTCTTCATTATTTTTAATGACTGTTTCTTGAAATTTCATAACTGATTCTACTCTTTGACCTCTTGTTCCTATCAATGTGCCAGCCTGTAAAACTTGATTTACAGCGGCATCTAATGAATCTATTTCATTTTCAACTCCACTGCCTACTGCTGCAGTAAAGCTGTCTGTTGCACTAAGAGAGCCTGCATCAAAGCCTAAATAGAGCCCATCTGATACAAATACACTTTTATTTGCAGTATCAAGTGATACATTCTGCACTAATCCACCATCTGCATTTGTTACTTTTATGGAAACACTACTTCCCGCTTTTGGAAAGCCAAGTGTGCCTGCATAATCACCCTCTACAACTATTGAGCTAAAATTATTACTTGCTTTTGCAAATGATATTTCACCTTTATTATTTACAACAGCACTTAAATTACTAGCAGGTATCCCAAGTGATGTAAGCTGTTCATTAATATGCTCTGCCATTTCAGCAGCTGATTTATATTCCTTTTTTTCAAGGATAACTTTTGCTTGTTTCTGCTGTCCATTTTCCATATATGTAATTGTTAATGTTCTTGCATCTTCTGCCATCTCACTAAGGTCAGTTTTAGGTGTCTGAACACCTGATACTGTTAATTCTGCCAGATTGCCTGCTGCATCATTTACAAGACCTAAATTAAGGGGATTATCAGCTCCTGACAGCACCGATGCTTCCACAGGCAAATCTGTTGCAGCTGTTACAAACTGAATAGAGCCGTCTGCAGCTAAATTTGCTTTAATTCTACTGCTTGTATTTACTGCAAGCTGGTTATTAATTTCTGTTAATAAATCATCTTTATTAGTAAATGCAGTTATTTGAAAACTATATGAGCCATCTGGGTTTGCTGTAACTGTTGTAACTCCTTCATCTACACTAATCCCTGCTTCTTTAAGCTTATTATTGATAAAAGTGTTTTTGTTTGCAGCATTATTAAATTCATCTGACGGAATATCTATAGTTTTGCCCCCAATGTTAAGTGCAAAAGTTGCTCCTGCAGTTACAACAACATTATTATTTACTGCATTAATAACAGGATTAATATTGATTGTTTTAAAACCTGCTCCTGCCGGGTCAAGTGGGTCTGCCACATTAAATGTAAAAGCTGCCGTGAAAACATCTGATACAGCACCATTTGCCACTGTTTCAAAGCCCATTACAAAACTTGCAAATGCCCTGTCTGCTGGGTTAGTAGATGAATTTGCAAAGTTTGCTATTTTTGTTCCACTTCCAGATTGTATTTCTATTGAGCCGTCTTTATCTGCAAACCTTATGCCAGCACTTACAAAATCAGGGTTGTTATTTAACTGTTCTAAAATATAATCTCTTGCTGATTCTGCATTTGTTATTGCAGGGTTTGCTTTTGTTAAATCAATACTTACTGGCACACGCTGTTGTCTGCCTGTTTTATTATCAAATATATCTACACTGAAATTTAAAACTGAATTATTTGTATAAGCATCATTATCATACTGGATTTGCCCTGATGTAGTTTTATATTCATTCTGTAGATAAAAATCAGTTTTCTGCTTATCTGATAATATTTCATATTTCCAATTATCATTAAAATTGCCTTGAAATACTCCATCTAGAAAAGGTTTTGCAGTAGAGCTTAAATCTGTTGCTTTCCAAGCAGAAGGCTCCCCAAAACCATTTTTAGTAATATTATGTTCAAGTGCATGCATTAAGTTTTCTAATGCTCTGAATACATTTACATTTTTACCTGTTTCTTTAATATTTACATCACCAAAATTCAAACCCGGCTTTGCTTTTAAATCAAGCTGAAATGTTGTGGTAGATGTTCTTTTTGCTGGATTTAATGGGTTTGGTATCTGCATATCATCTGGAGTTATAGTTACACCATTTGGCAGTGCTATCGGACCACCTTTATAATCATTAGTAACTTTATTGTATAGCATATTGCCATTTTTATCCATAACTGTAATGGTTATATTTCTTTGGTCATTCTGCCCAAGCTGTGTAGTAACAGAAACATTCCAAGTGTCATCTTTTTTGCCAGTATATGCACCGCCTGCAATAGTCACCTGATCATTTGCATGACTTATGCCTTGATTTTGTGCATTAGTCCTGAATGTAAGTTTACTGTTACCGCTTCTTAAATCTGCAATAGTAAGCTTGCCATCTACTATTGATACATCAACAGACTGTCCATATAATTCTTTAATAAATTTAACATAATCGCCAAGAGTTTTTTCTACTGCACTATTTAAACGGCTTCTGTCAATTTTTGCTGTCTGCATATCAGAAGTTGGTGGAATTGTCGTTCTGTCATAAGCTGTTGTAGTAAGAGTAGTGTCTCTATCCATATTATAGTTTTGCAGATAAAATGTTACATCATAATTGCCAAAATTTGCAGGGTCATTTGGATTTAAATCAAGGCTTACTCCCACTTCAAAATCAAAACCTGCTTTTCTTAATGCTTCATCAAAAGCAAATTCCAATTCTTTTTTTGACGGAGTTGTAGTTGTTAAGTCAAAGTCGTATGTATTGCCGTTAAAAGTAAGATTTTGAATAACTGCTTCACCACCAAGCCCTGCTTCACGCAGTTTTTCATTTAAATAAACCGCTTTTGCAGGTGCATTATTAAAGTCTGATGCAGGTATAGTAACTGTTTTACCATTAATATTAAGCTCCACATTCTGCACGCCAAAAGGAATACCTGCTGTTGGTGTATTCGTTATTTGAGTAGCAGGTTTATTTACAGTAATCTCTTTACCATTTACAAAAAATGTATAGGCAGTTCCTGTAAGGTCAAAATTTTTATGAGTTGTTTCAACAGGGTCTATTGTATTAGTATGAAAATCATATCCTATCTCAAAAGTAGTATCTTTGCCTTCTGCTGCTACTGTTGAACCTTTAAAACCTAATAAACTTTGGTCTGTTCCAGTAACTGCGATACGCACATTATCTCCTGCTTTCTGGCTCATAAAGTTAAGCCTGTCACCATCTGCAGCTATTCTTAACTCACTTGATAAATCTACTTTATATTTATTTTTACCAGCAGCACTTATTTCGCCCTGATATTTACCTGAATTTACCTGACTATTTATTAGTGATTCATAATCTTCAATATCTGCATTAACTCCGGATAAACCACTTATTGAGCCTATATATTCTGCATTTTTCAGCTCGTTATCAACAGCACTTGCAAGTTCTTTTGTGGAAGAATATGCTTTTTGCGGCACTACTATTTTATAAAGTTTATCGCCATAAGTAACAGTTATTGTCCTTTCTTTTTCTGAAGCATCAGCTAAATCTAAACTTGGGTTAGTGTTAGACACAAGGCTTGCAATACCTACTTTATTGCCATTATGGTCTGTCCCTGATATTTTTATAGAATCGCCTATGCTGATATTTGTATTATCTAAATTAGAAAACAGAGTATTTAATGTGGCTGACATACCATTTACAGTATTAAATGCTGAGCCCTGCAATACCATACCTGACTGAGTAAAAATATTACTTCCGGGCATATTCACTGCAATATCCTGACTGTATCCAATTTGAGTATAAATATAGCCGTTATCACCCTGATATGTGATTTCTGAGCCTGATTTATAATCAAATTCCATCACAATAGATGTTGGGTTATTTAAGTCTTCAGGCATTTTAAATGATATACCCCTGCCTGTATTTATAACTTTACCTGCCTCATATTCAAAAGACATAGAAACTGCTGATTTATTACCTAAACCGCCTGATTCATCTGAACCGTTTGAATCTAATATTACAACATTACCTTTTTCATCATAAAGCTGTAATTTTGCAATACCATCTTTAACAGTTACTTTTGCAGTATATTTTCCTGATTTCAGCTCTGTCATATCACTGAAAACATCTTTTGTTACAGCATCTCCTGCTAAATGTTCACCATTTACATTTTTAGTGATTACATTTGTAACTGAATTTGTGCCGCCTGTAAAAGGTGGAGTTCCTGTTTGATAGCCGCCAAAAATATATCTTCCATTATAGCTGGCATTTGCTATATCCATAATTTGATTATATAAACTTAACACATCTTGAGCTAAAGCCTTTCTGCTTTCTTCATCATAAGAATCAGATGCACCTGCAATTGCATAATCATCTCTTGCCTGCTTTAATGCTTCTACTAATTCTTGAAGTTCTGCATTAGTATTATTAAGCCAGTTAGATGCACTGCCTGCATTTTCACTAAACTGAGTAAGCTCATCAATCATGTTTTGAACATTGTAAGCTCCCACATACTTGCTTGAATCTTCCCATGGATTAAGCAGGCTTTGCTTTGCATTTGCTTTTTTAACAGCCTCTGTATAATTTGAAAGACTTGTTGAAAGCATATCTTTCATCTGCATACCCTGCATATTAAATGTTACTCTCATAATTATGCTCCGTTTATATAATCACTACTGTATATAGCTTTTTAGCAAATTTTATGCCAAATAAACAAGTTTTAAAATGTATATATTTTCCTTAAATGATTTTATTAAATGAAGTAATATTTTTATACTGCATATATTTTTGAAATACTAAAATATGTCTTTTTGAGTGATTATCAGCGAGCAAAGAAAGCAGGCTCATTATGATAATACAGGGACAGGGAAGTCCCGTCGCTTAGTGTGAATTGTTTTTGTAAGGGCTGCCGATTTCCTGAGTGAATAGCGAAAAATAAGAAATCGCACAGGCTGAAAGCGACGGAAACATTTACTTTAAAATTCTATTGCTGCATTTATTGCAGGCAGCTGTTACCTGCCTGCAGAGCCTAAACCATTGATTAATGTATTAAGCATTTCATCAACTACATTTATATATCTTGAATTAATTTCAAACATTTTTTGATAAAGTGATAAGTTTACCTGTTCATCTCCTTCTGATACACCACGGATAGACATAAGCTGAGTATTTAACTCTTTATATGCCATCTCTGTTGTAGCCTTAAATGTATCAGACTGAGATTTTGCACTACTCATCTCACCTATAAAGTATCCATAAAATGCACTGAATGTTACATTACCTTTCACTGTTGAAAAAGATGTTGTCTGCAGCTTTGATATTTTTAATGCATTATAAATTAATGGTTCCATATGTGCAAGAAGAACAACTAGCTTTTCACGCATTAGTATTATCGCCTTCTGCACCAAACTCTGATGCTGCAATTAATCTTGGATTTTCTTTTATAGATGCATCAAGGTTTATATCTTTTGCACTGCTGCCTGAAAAGAATGAATTCATGCCAGTTGCCATTAAGAAATCTGTTGTATCTTCTCCAAAAGCGATATAACTGCCTGCTGCAGCTTTTATTGTAACTGTATTGTCTATATTTAAAGATGCACTTACATAGTTTCCACCCTGCTGGTTAATTTTTTCTAAAACTGTTTTTAAAGTGTCACTTTCACTTACCTGAATAGTTATTTTTCTTGTATCATATATATCATTGCCTTCATCATCAGTTTTACCAGTAGGTGTTGAAATATTTATTTCAAAAGAACCATTTTTTACAGGATAAGGCAGCATGCCTTCTGGTGAATTTAAAGGATATTCTGGGTTTATCACCTGAGTTTTGCCAGTATATTCAGAAGCTTTATCAAGCCCCATACCTGTTGCATGAATTCTATTTGTTTCTTCTATCATTTTTTTAGCCAGTGCATCTAAATCTGACTGATACTGTTTCAGCTCATTATCTCTTACCTGCAGCTGTGCAGCTATTGTGCCGCCTTTCATAAGAGATGTCATATCTATTGGCTTAGAGTTTGGGTTGTCTGTTTTCCACATTACTTTTAAGTGGTTATCATTATTTGGGTCTTTTTCTGTTAATAACTTGTGTGCTGTGCCGTTATCAACAAGAGTCTGACCATTCATATATACAGATACTGAGCCATCTTCCCTTAAATAAGTAGATATTTGAGTTTTTTCTGCTAAATCATCAAGCAGACCATCCCGCATATCTCGTAATTCATTAGCAGGCTGTCCCATAGCTTCAGCAGAAACTATTTCTTTATTTAATTTTGCAATCTGAGTTGTGATTTCATTAATTGCATTAACTTCATTTTGTATAGTTATATCACACTGAGTTCTTGTATCTTCTAAATATTTATATCCATCTCTAATTTTCATTGCAAGTGTATCTGCTGCTTTCACAAGCACTGTTCTTTTTGTAAGAGATTCTGATGTGTCATCTGGTGCTGAGTTGCTTAAATCCTGCCATGCATTAAAATAATTTTTTAAAGCATCGCCTAACCCTGAACCTGATTCCAGCTCATTAAAATAAAGCATAGCACTCTTTAAAGTTGTACTCATAGAATTATAATATAAATAATTAGAGTTAGAGTTGCGAACATTTGCTGCAAGCAGGTCATCATATTCCCGCCTGACAGCTGCTACATCTACACCTTTACCTATAGCACCATTATATGTATACTGCGGTTTTTTTGTAACAAGCTCAACAGTCTGTCTGGAATAGTTTTCTGTTTTCATATTTGACATATTATTACCAGTAACAGAAATACCAATCTGAGCAGCATTAACACCTGAAACACCAGTCCATATCATACCAAATAAATTACTCATATCACACCTCCCTTTAACCTGTTATCTGTAAAGCTGAAGGCATAGATACAGTAGATTTATCCATACCATATTTATTTGCAGCAGGTACAAAACCCATTTTTAATTTTACATCGCTGATTATTTTCAGATTAGTATTATATATGACTTTTAAGGAAACTGTAAGCTGAGATATTTCTGATACTAATACTAAAAGCTCATCTCTTAACTGAGTAAGTGTATTTCTGCATTCACTATCATCAATACCATCAATAATAGCAAGCACAGTATCATCATCAAGATTATATTCTTCTTTTATACGCAAAGATATTGTTTTGCGGGCTTCTTCTAACAGCTTTTCTTTTTTAGAAAGCTGTTCCTTTATTTTACTAAGCTCTTTTATTTTATCATTGTCCCAGCTTGTAACGGCTGTTTTTTCTTCCTGCAGAGTATCACGGATAAGGCTGTAATGACTAACCTGTGATTTTAATATCTCCACTAAGTTTTTAATAGAATTATGCTCCATATATGCCCTCCTTAAAAGGCTTATCACCATACTTTAAGGATAACTTATGGAAAAATTTACCTATTGAAAATAATTAAAAAACATCCTCTAATGCAGTATTGATTATTTTAGATGCTATATCTTTACCAGATATATTGTATGTGCCGTTAGCTATTCTTTCTTTTAAGTCAGCTACTTTATCAGCACGAACATCAGGCATCTCTTTTAAAGTGCGTGTCATTTCTGAAACATCTTTGCCTTTTTCAGAAATAGATACTTCATCACTTTCTACTACAGAAGAATTTTGTTTGTCATTTGCAGAAACTTTTTCTACATTTTTTTTGCGGGAAGTTTGTTCAAGTGTGTCCATTCCAGACATCATATTGTTATCAATTCTCATAATATCCTCCAATGCTCTTCTTCCCTATCGGATGCTGCTTAAAAAACTTTAGCACTTTTTTTAAAATTTTTAAATATTTTTTTGTGCCTGTTTTTTACATATCCATTGCTGATAATTCCTGCAAATACGGTAAATTTTGCCTAAGCTATCCATAAACAAATTTTTCATAAATATTTTAGCAATTATTGTGCCATTTTGATAAATAGAAAAGGGAAACTTTCGCTTCCCTTTCCTATAAGTGCGTGAATTTATTGTGAAGTGATAGATATTATTGAACTAAATCTAAACCCTCTTGAGAAAATGCTTCCTGTCTTTTCTGCTGCACTGCATAAGGGTTTAATTCTTTGTGGAAAATTTTTCCTTCATCTCTATACTGTGGCATAGTCTGTTTTAAATGCTGATAAAGTGACACTCCCAAACCAGAATCTGGTGTTTTTGCTAAAATATCTACATACTGCTGGTCAAGCATTTCTGTAAATATTTTTTCGCCATTACTTTTTTTAATCAGTGATGACTCCATAGTAGCTTTACGCATTGTTTTCATCATCATATCCATAAACATACCTTCAAATGCTGCACAAGCCTGTCTTAATTCTTTATCTCTTTTTTCACGAGCCTGTTCTTTTGTAAGCTCTACATTTGTGTTAAGTTTTGCTGCTTCAACCATTACATTAACTCCAGTTCTGCATGCAGTGCACCTGCTGCTTTAATTGCCTGTAAGATAGATATTAAATCTCTTGGAGTTACACCTATTGCATTTAATGCTTTCACTAAATCTGAAATTGTAACACCTTCAGGCACTACCATTAAGTTAGTCTGTTCTTCTGCCACTGTGATTTCAGGATTGTTTGTTACAACTGTTTCACCATCACTAAATGGAGTTGGCTGGCTAACATCTACCTGATTTGTAATAGTTATAGTTAAATTGCCATGTGCAACTGCTACTGTGCTTATTCTTACATCTGAGCCCATAACTATTGTTCCAGTTCTTTCATCTACTATTACTCTTGCAAATGTTTCCGGCTGAATTTCAATATTTAAAAGACTGCTTAAAAAATCATAATAATTATTTTTAAATTCACCGGGAATATCTACTCTAATACTAGTAGGTGAAGTTATAGTAGCAATTGGTGTGCCAAGAAAACTATTTATTGCTGATTTTGCCTGCACTATATCTGCAACTCCTAATGAGCCAAAAGATAAATCAAAATAATCTGATTCTAAATGAAAAGGTATTTCTTTTTCAACTATTGCTCCGTTTGGTATCATGCCAACTGTTGGATGGTTTTTTGTAACCTGAGCACCACCTGCTGAAACATTCATGCCACCAACTGATAAAGGACCCTGTGCAACTGCATAAACCTGACCATTAGCACCTGTTAATGGGGTTAATAAAAGTGTGCCGCCCTCTAAACTTTTAGCATCACCTACAGAAGATACTGTTACATCTATTTTATTGCCTGCTTTTGCAAAGGCTGGAAGTTTTGCTGTAACCATTACTGCTGCCACATTTTTAACTTTTACATCACCCTGCGGAACAGTTATCCCCATTCTATCAAGCATATTTACAAGGGACTGGACAGTAAACTCTGTCTGCTGTTTATCGCCTGAGCCATTAAGACCAACAACTAATCCATAACCAAAAAGCTGGTTATCTCTTATGCCTTGAACATTTACTAAATCACGAATTTTAACAGCTGCAAAACTTGGAATTGTTAAAACAGTAACTAAAATAATGCTGATCACTATATCCGCATTTATAAGCGATTTCTAGTACTTTAGCTGATGTATACAATACAAGCTCTTTTGCTACTTCCATTCTCTTTTTAGTCAGTAAAGTAATAAAAGTTTCCCCCATATTCTTTTTAACAAGTGAACTTAAATAGCTAATACTTACATGTAAGGACTCACTAACAACACCTAAAGATAATTCTTCATTGCCATATTCTTTATCAATAATTTCCATTAATTCATCACAAATAACTTCACTGTTCATCTTCTTTTGCTTCTTTATAAGACTCTTTGATAATAAACAAAATCCAATTAAATCCATTCTTTTTTCATTAAAAGAATGTTTATTAAAAATACTTGATAATTCAGATGCTTTATTAAAAAACAAAGCCGAAGATTTAGCATCACAAACTGAATAAACAAGAGCACAAGTAGAAGAAATAATTCTTATCATTAACAAATCAATATCTGCTCGTGTAGCCCCTTGATCAATAAACATTACAAAGATACTAGAAAGATATAACTCAATCTCATCAGTCCCTCCTGATTTGATTAATTTTTCTATTTTACTAGCAATTTTATCTACATCCTCATAACAGATCATCGAAGTACGTTTAATATTGCCAATAAAATTAATACTTCGCCTAGAGCCTTGTCCATACTCAACTGCACTCATTGCTTCACTATAAAGAAGATTTGCTTTCATTAAAGAATCACTAATACTACTGAGACCTAAATAACAATCTGCACACAAAATTCTTTCACTACTTTGAACTATTTCATTGACAATGATATTAACATACTTTTCAATTTCCCAGGCTTGTCCAGAAAGCAAAGTAATAATCTTTTTACCAGAATAAAAGCTTCCAAACCTTAAATACTTTTTAACAATTCCTTTTATCCCTAGTAAATGATTACGATCTGTAATATTTTTTCCTCTTTTATCAAAATAACGAATTACCATAACTAAATATCTTGTTTTTTCTTCTAAACTAGCACGTACTTCTAATTGAACAGCTTCTTGATTAAGATAACTTTCATATTCACTTTGCTTTTCATCAATAACAAAATCAGAATCAAGGACTAGAGGTGTTAATAATCTTTCTACTAACAACTGTTGTTGATCAACCTCAAATGATGAAACAAATGATTGATTTATAACATCCATCTTTTCCTTTATGTCAACTAATTCTTTTGTTAATTCTTTTGTGGATATTGGTTTTAATAGATAGTTAATA
>OFFS01001213.1_pt1 | contig 12165 bp, 13 predicted proteins | sample 1521541 | NCBI WGS metagenome assembly OFFS01 (sample SAMEA3504127, study PRJEB24116) | mouse gut metagenome | biome: mouse gut; feature: mouse-associated habitat; material: faeces | place: Denmark | collected 2011 | reverse complement strand
TCTGAAATTATAGCACAAAATCTAAAAAACGCAAGGGGAAAGGGCGGCCGTCACAGACAGCCGCCCTTTCTCACCCCGGCACTCCCCCTGCCAGACCATCTGGATGTGGGGAATACCGTCCTCTAAAAACTCCTCCGAGGACTGGACGAACCCCGCCTTCTCATACAACGCTCTGGCGTAGGTCTGGGCCTCAATGGTGATCTTCCTGGCCCCAAATATCTCCCTGGCGGCGCGGATCCCCTCCGCCACAATCCGGCTGCCCAGCCCCTGCCGCCGCTTCACGGCGATGACCCGGCCGATGGACACCGTATCAAACGTCGCCCCCGGCGGCAGCAGGCGCAGATAGGCCTGAATGCCATCCCCGTCCCGCAACCAGATATGGTACGCAGCCCTGTCCGCGTCATCCACCTCCGGGTAGGCGCACTGCTGCTCCACAATGAACACCGCCACCCGCAGCTTGTAAATCTCAAACAGCTCGTCTCGGGTGAGCTGAGAAAAGTGCTTGCTCATCAGTTCCATGGTTTTGCTCCTCCTGCTGTCTCTCTGATTGCCGCCGTGCCGCGCTGGCTCGCGAACCGGCCCACGAGCCGGACGGTGCGCCAACCCAAGCGCAAGCGGTGGACCCTGCCCGACTGCCAGTGTCCAGACACAAGCGGCAGCACAAATAGGGGTGTCTGCGTTGAAAGTCGCTGGCGCCGGAAGGGTTTGGATAAGCCCTGCGTATAGGGCTCTCCCGTAAAAGGGGGATTCTTAAGGGGGAGGCCGGCTATGAGAGCGGCCCGCCCTTTGGGCCGTTTCCATTTGGAGGCCGCCCCTTTAAGCGCGCTCTTTGGTCACTTTCTCTCGCGTGAGAGAAAGTGACATCCCCCGTCCCGCCCACAGGCGGGTCTGCAAAAGCCCAACGGCTTTGCAAAGCGTGTGATTTCCGATTATTCGCTCCTCAGCGCCTCCACCGGGTCCTTCTTGGCCGCTCCGCGGGAGGGCACCAGCCCCGCGATTACGGTGAGCACCACGCTGATGGCCACCAAAATGGCCCCCGCCTGGGCGGGCAGCACAGCGCTGAGGTCATTCAGCCCCGTCAGGTCGTGGATGATGGCGTTGATGGGGAAGGTAGCCGCCACGCTCACCAGGATGCCTAAAACCCCCGCCGCCAGGCCCACAATCAGGGTTTCGGCGTTGAACACCCGGGACACGTCCCGCTTGGACGCGCCCACCGCCCGGAGAATGCCGATCTCCTTGGTTCGCTCCATGACGGAGATGTTGGTGATGATGCCGATCATGATGGACGACACCACCAGGGAGATGGACACAAAGGCGATGAGCAGGTAGCTGATGCCGCTGATGATGCCGGTGATGGAGCTCATCAGCAGGGCCACATAGTCAGTATAGGTGATTTTGTCGTCCTCATCAGCCACGCCGTCATTATACGCTTGGATCAAATCGGCAATCTCATCCTTCTGGACGAAGGTGGTGGCATAGATGCTGATGGCGGAGGGAGAATCCAGCCGCACGTAACCCAGCAGGTCCAGGTTGTCCTCGTAGGTGGAGGAGGAACGGGTGGGGGGCATATAGTTATCGTACAGGTAGACGAACTGCTCGTCAGTGAGGGGCGTGGGAACGCCCATAGACAGCCCCGCCATGCCGGGTTGGGCAAACTCCGCTTCCCGATCCATGGCGTGATCCAGCATACCCGCCAAGGTGTCCTGGCTCATGGCGGCCAGCTGCTGCTCCACCCCGGCGGCGTACTGCTCCCGGACGGACTGGGCGATTGCCTCCTCTACCCGGTCAAAGAGCTCCTCGTCGCTCATGTCGGCGATGTAGCCCCGGACGGTTTCTCCGTCCACCCCCATCTCGCCGGCATACTGCTCCACAATCATCTCCTCAATGGCCTCCCGGGTCAGGCCGGCCATCTGCTGCTCCACCACCCCGTCCACATACTCCTGGGAGGGCTGGCCCATCACGTCCACATAGGCCGCGGCCTTCTCCTGGACGGACAGTTCGGACAGATACTCGGTAATCGCCTCCGCCTTCTCCTCATCGGTGGGCTCTACATCCGTCTCCTTGGGGAAGGGCAGGCCGGAGATCACGTCGGTTTCCGGGTCGCCGAGCTGCCGGTTCAAAATATCCGTCTCCCCGGTGGTTTCAATGGCGAACCGAGTCAGCACGCTGGTGTAGCCGATGCCGCCGGACAGCATCCCATTGCCTCCCCCCAAGGGCCGGGCAATGCCCGCCACCTTCAGGGGCACGCCGATCTCGCCGCTGTTGTAGAGGAAATCCATCCCCGCCTCGGTCTTGGACATATCGGTGTAGGTTCCCAGGACCTCGTCGTGCTGGTAATACTCCGCCGGCAGGATGAGCTTGAAGCCCAGCTTGCACAGCTCCTCATAGGACCAGCTCATCTCCCCCAGCTCCACCGTCTCCCCCTTGGACATGGAGACCATGGCCTCCTCCATGTCGTCATGGGGCATGAGCCCAAGAGCGTACAGCATCAGGTCGGAAATTTCGTTGTTGCCATCCACGAACAGGATGACCTCGTTGTAATCCTGGGGCCAATCACCGTAGAGCAGCTCATAGTCGCCCTTTACCTGGGGGGAGATCAGCTCGCCGTCCTCGCCGGGGAGCAGCTCCTCCCACACGTCCATCGCGGAGTACATCGACCCCATGGAGTTGAAATAAGAGGAGTAGTCCCCGCCGTACATGGCCGCCATGGCGTCCTGCATCAGCGCCATCACGTCGCACTTGACGATATCCCCGTTCTCGTCCTGGGTGTAGATGTCGAAGTCAAAGTCATAGCTGTAGTGGATGCTGGCCATATCCTTAATGCCGCCGCCACCGCTCTCCAGGTACTCCTTGAATGCCTGGAGGTTGTTGGTCTCCACCTCGGCGTTGAGCATGGAGTCCATCATGTCGTACATGACGGTGGAGGCGTACACCCGATCCGGGTCCTGGCCTTCGGCGGCCTCGCCGGTGAGCTGGTCCCGCCTCGCCCCCATTAGGGAGGCCATCATGGCGGTCATGTCGGTGCTCTCCGCCTGGATGGTGATGGGATAGCTGGACAGGGTATCCTCCTGCACCTGATTGATATAGGTGTTGATGCCGGCGGACAGGGCCAGAATCAGGGCGATGCCGATGATGCCGATGGAGCCGGCAAAGGCGGTGAGCACCGTGCGGCCCATTTTGGTGCGCAGATTGGTCAGCGACAGGGACAGAGCGGTGAGGAAGGACATGGAGGGCTTCTTGTCCGCCTTGGCCTTCTTGCCGGTGAGGATGGGAGCGCTCTCCTGCGCGTGGTAGGGGTTGGAGTCCCCTGTCACCCGGCCGTCCTTCAGCGTGACGATGCGGGTGGAGTACTGCTGGGCCAGCTCCGGGTTGTGTGTGACCATAATCACCAGCCGGTCCTGGGCCACCTCCTTCAAAAGCTCCATCACCTGCACGCTGGTCTCGCTGTCCAGCGCGCCGGTGGGCTCGTCGGCCAGGAGGATGTCCGGGTCGTTGATGAGGGCCCGGGCGATGGCCACCCGCTGCATCTGCCCGCCGGACATCTGGTTTGGTTTCTTGTGAAGCTGATCCCCCAGGCCCACTTCCTCCAGCGCCTTCCTTGCCCGCTCCCTGCGGTCATTTCTGGAAATACCGCCAATCGTCAAAGCCAGCTCCACATTGGCAAGGATTGTCTGATGGGGAATCAGGTTGTAGCTTTGGAACACAAAACCGATGGTATGGTTCCGGTAAGCGTCCCAGTCCCGGTCTTTATATTCCTTCGTGGAAATACCATTGATAACCAAATCTCCGGCATCGTAACGGTCAAGACCGCCTATCACATTCAGAAGCGTAGTTTTACCTGAACCGCTGGGGCCAAGTATGGAAACAAATTCATTATCCCGCAGATTCAAGCTGACATCATTTAGAGCCTGCTGAACCAGCTCACCCGTCCGGTACTGTTTTGATATGCCTTTTATTTGCAGCATAAGCCATCACCCTTTCTTCAACGCCTAAGTTCAAATGTTGTGCGCTGTTCCTATAGTATGCCGATTCAATCTCAAGCCAATCTCAACCGAACCTCAACTCAACCTCAACTTTTAATACCGCAAATGGTTTCCTCATTTTTCAGACCAGCCATTTCAGCACTTTCAACCCATAGCTGTACAGCAGCTTTTTTGTCATAAGAAGCCCTTGATGATTCTTTTATTTTTCCACGGTCATTGTAGATACCTGTTTTATTCTCATATGTTTTACCCACCATCATTTCAGCTAAGGCTTTTCCCGATCTTCTTGAATTGCTGTATGTACCGATACAAACCGCGTATACACTAATCAGTGCAGGAATCAAAATATTCAAAATTGGCGGCAGAGCTTTAGGCAGCCCTGTATCTGGCATAAATCCGGGATTAAACGCATTTACAGTAATATGCTTTTTACCTTGTCCCTTTAATCTTCTTGCCATTTCATAAGTACATAAAATATTGCATAATTTTGAAACGGGATACCCATCTTCGGCACAGCCAAACTTTTCAGGGTATGCAAGGCGCCCGGCATCATGGAACTGTATTTTATCCGAATCGTGAGTATCGCTCGTCACAAATACAACTCGTCCATCGTTTTCCATATTTTGCAATAACAGATTCACCAATAAGAAATGTCCCAAATGATTCACGCCAAAAGCTTCTTCAATCCCATCCTCCGTATATTTCAATCTGCCATGCTGATGCACCCCTGCGTTGCAGACTATCCCATACAAAGGAGGATAACCGCCTTTGCAATAATCCTCCTTGAACTTTCTGACAGAAGCAAAAGAAGCAAGATTAAGTTCCAATACATAAATATTAGGATTCCCTGTCTTTTCCTTTAATTTTTCTGCTGCCTTGTTTCCTTTCTGTACGTTTCTGCAAGCTATCATAATAGTATAATCGTTGCTGCTCCCTGCAATATATCCGGCACAGGAATAACCAAGTCCTGTATTGCCGCCTGTTATAATAATTGTGCGTTTCATACTCCAAAACTTCCCTCCCAAAATACTTTTTACAGCCAATTAACAAGAGCCAGCACAGCCCCTAATCCACACAGTGCAACGCCTGTAACCCTGTTCTGTTTTTTGGCATCCACTTTATTCGCAAATAGCGCCGAAGCTCTTGCCCCGACCAATGCCGCTATCACACAGACCACAAGGGCCGTTACATTTACCGTACCGCCAATGATTACATGGGAAACCGCCCCTGTCAAAGCCGTAAATGTCATAATAAAGGTACTTGTTCCGACTGCCGTTTTCAGGCTATATCCGAGAACAGAGGTCAGTGTAATCAGAAGCAGCACGCCACCTCCAGCACCGACAAATCCACAGAACAGACCGATATGGATTCCTGAAAGCAAAGACCGTATAACCCTCTTTTTCGGCTCTATTTCATCCATCCTTGATGTGGTCTTTGTTATGGGGCTTACAAGAAAACGGACACCCATAATAAAGGTCATAATATAAGAACTGCCTCCCAAGACCGCATTGGGAAGGAGCGAGGACAGCCAACTCCCCAAAATCGTAAATACAAGTACAGAGGCCATCATTATAAGACCGTTTTTAATATCAAGATTTTTATTTTTCCCATAGGTGTATGCCGTGACTGCCGAAGCCAGCACATCAGAAGCCAGTGCAATTCCTACCGCTTCATATGCCGTAAATCCGCAGAAAGTAATCAGCATGGGCGTAATAACCACCGCTGCGGATAAACCGGCAAGCCCTGTTCCAATACCTGCTCCAAGTCCTGCGATAATGCAGACGATTATCAATACCATTTTAATAAGCCTCCTATTCAATATCTGTTATTTCTGCTGTTTTGCCGAAGCCTTTTTCCAATGCACTCTTATATGTATCACAGTCAGAATCAAAAATAAGAGCGCCGTTATCCTATGCAGACCGACCGCATACAGAATCCCGCTTATCATCACCAGTAAAAAGTCAATGAGCAGCAACACATTCCATATAGTACGCATCCACCTTGTCCGGCTATATGTTCCCTTGCCAATGCCTGCCCACCATGCCAGATTTAAAATATTGTGAGCAACAACTAAGACGAACAAAGCCGCCCCCAGGAGCATATGCAGGACAATCCCCGTTCTCTCCGAAGCCATAAGCAGAAACGTAATAACCAGCATCCCTATATCTATACATAACTTGCAAACCTTTTTGATACGCATGAAGCCTCCTTTACTTTGCCAGACCAGCTTTTGTCAGGAATTCTTTTACGCCGTCCTCACTCCTTGCGGAAAGTCCATCCGCCACCACTGCATCCGGGCAGGCTGCGGCAATCTGCTCCGGGCCGGAACCCAAACCCAATGCCTGACTGGTGGCAATCGGTATGATCGTCTTTCCCGAAAAATCATATTCCTCCAAAAATGACAGAACGGGCACCGGCATACTGCTTAGCCAGTTCGGGTAAATAATAATCACCGTATCGTAATTTTCTATGCTTTCAAGATGTTCTGTCAGTTCTGGCCGGATTGATGTACCCGTCTCTCTATGGTGCCGGTCAAACGCTCCGCCGTAAGTTTCAGGGTACAGGTCGTCAACCTTGATAGGAAAAATATCACCTCCGGTTACTTCCTGTGCTGCAAGTGCCAAAAGCTCCGCATGGCCGTATCCGGTTCCATCTTCTATTTTGAGGCTTGCCGAAGACACCGCATCCATTTCATCCGCCGTATACACCCGGTTATTTGTCAAAGAGAAATATGCCACAAGCACATTGCTCTCACCTGTCACAGACATGGTTCCTGCGGATATGTCGCTGACGGGAATTTTCTTTGCAAGTGGATTTGGGAAAAAGGTACAGTAAAAAATACCTCCGCCAACTATGGCCGCTGCCACTATTACCGCTATGACAGCTATCACAACTTTTTTACGTCTGCTCATTTTTTTCTTTTCCTTTTTTGCTGATGAATTTTCCATATAGGACCTCCTCGTTTATTTTTCTCATTACCATGTACCATGAATCTCAACTCAACCTCAATTTGATCCATGACTTTGCTTCAATTCAATCACCACATATTCACAATGTTTCTCTGTCCGTATCGGAAATACACCCACAGACGCCCCGGAAGAAACAATCAGCTTACAGCCGTTCTCCTGATATTCCCCATAACAGGGCATTCCCATTACACGCATAAACAGTCCGGCCGGAAAAGCCTGCCCTGCATGGGTATGCCCGGATAGCTGCAGGTCTGCCCCCGCATCCCCATTTGCAGCGTTTTCCACCGGCTGATGATCCAGCACGATGATATAGCGTTCCTGATCTGCCCCTTCCAGAATTTCCTCTGCGGACAGACGTTCCCGCTTCTCATAATATCCCACATCATCCCTGCCTGCCAAAATCAGGTCGCCCCCAATCTCCGCATATTCATCCTTTAAGATAATGATTCCATTATCTGTAATGGCCTGCTCCAGTTCCTGATCTGTGAAGCTGCGGTGTTCCCTGTCCTCCTGCCTGTCATGGTTTCCATACACATAGTAAATCCCATAACGGCTGTCCAGCTTTCCCATCATGCAAAAGACTTCTTCCATTGACTCCTTTGAAGTGCCGCCCTCCACAATATCTCCGCCAAGCACAATAAAGTCCGGCTCCAAAGCCCCGATTTCTGCCATCAGTTCCTGCAATACAGCCGGATTCTGTACCGTTCCATAATGGGTATCGCTGATAAAAACAATCCTGTAATCGGCAGATATTTTATCCGTCTCTATGATGTATTCCGTTCTGTCTATGTGTCCGACATTGTAATATCCATATCCCAGCATTAGAAACACTGCCAATACCTGCAGGATTCCGCCGTGGCACAGAAATTCCCAAAGCCTACCCCCTTTTTCATCCTGTCTGTGCCTGCCAATCTGCTTTATTATCACTTCCATTAAATTCGTCACGATAAAGACGCCTAAAAAATGGAGAATAATTACAATTCCGGGCGGCCACAGCGCAATTAACAATGCAAAGCCCGAAAAGAGGACACCCCGAAGGCAGGTGACGTACCATTTCTTTCTTCCTACCCCATAGAAAGAGAAAACCCTCCTTACCTGCCAGTCCATGTAACACAAGACAGCGAGTACGATTGCCGCAAAGAGCGCATAATGAAGCATCTGCTTTTCCTCCCTTTTCCGAAACATCCTATCCCGCTTTTCTCAACTGAACCTCAACGGACACATATTTTTGAAAAAATAAAATTTTGTTGAGGTTCAGTTGAGATTGGGCGTATAAAATTTTTATAAGATAAGCAGCAAATCGCTTTATTGCTGCCTGCTCATAAGCTATACTAATAGCGGAGGTGCTAAAGATGTTTCAGATTTTAGTTGTAGAAGATGATAAGGAACTGCGCGACCTTTTCTGTACGGTTCTTACGGATAATGGATATACGGCTGTTCCGGCGGCTGATGGACTTGCCGCCTTTGATATTTTGGATAACACGAATATTGATCTGGTTATTTCCGATATTATGATGCCGCGCATGGATGGTTTTGAGCTTACCAAAGCATTAAGGGAATCAGGATATACTATGCCCATCCTGATTATCACGGCTAAGGAAAGCGCCACCGACAAACGCGAGGGATTTCGCCTGGGTACGGATGATTATATGGTAAAACCTATTGATGTGAATGAAATGGTCTGGCGGGTGGAAGCCTTGCTGCGCCGCAGCCAGCTTGTCAGCCAGCGTAAAAGCAAATTTGGCGAAACAGAATTTAATTGTGACACCCTGACGATTTCCTCACACGGAGAAACCACTGAACTGCCACAGAAAGAATTTTACCTGTTATATAAGCTGATAACCTCTCCCAACCGCATTTTTACCAGACGGCAGATCATGGATGATGTGTGGGGGCCGGACAATGAAGCGGATTCCCACACACTGGATGTCCATATCAGCCGCCTGCGGGAGCGGTTCAAAAATAATGCAGACTTTGAGATCGTCACGGTACGTGGTTTGGGATATAAGGCGGTGAGCAGACATGGATAATCAAAAATCTTCTGAACCGAAACAAAGCAATCCGACAAAAAAATGGAGGAAGTGTCCGAAACGGCTCTCGGTCATGTTTTCCCTTTTAACCTTCCTTACATTGACGCTGACAATCCTTTTTTCAGCTCTCCTTACCTTACTGCTGATCCGGACCGGTATATTAGTCCGGCAGAACCGGGGGATTGTATTTTTCGTTATCGCCCTTGTCAGCATTCTTGTCGGCACCATTATCTCCAATTATGCCGGCAGACATCCCCTCACGGCAATCATTGCTATGAGCAATGCAACCCAGGAAGTGGCAAGGGGCAATTTCGATGTGTCCCTTGACGAAAACATCCGAATCAAAGAGCTGAGGGAGATGGCCCATAACTTTAACCTGATGGCAAAGGAACTGGCCGGAACAGAAATCCTCCGCACAGATTTTGTGGAAAATGTCTCCCATGAGTTCAAGACGCCGCTGTCTGCCATAGAGGGTTATGCCACCCTGCTTCAGAAAAAAGATATAAGTGCGGAAAAACGCCAGGATTACACAAAAAAAATCCTGTATAATACCAGGCGCCTCTCCACACTGACAAGCAATATTCTACTTTTATCCCGGCTGGAAAATCAGGAGATCGGCATTAAAAAGGAATCCTTTTGTCTGGATGAACAGCTTCGGGAAATCCTTCTCCTTCTGGAAGAAGGCTGGACGGAAAAACAACTGGAACTTGAAATCGACCTGGACGCTGTGGATTACTATGGCAATAAAGATTTGCTCGCCCATGTGTGGCAGAATATTTTAAGCAACGCCATTAAATTTGCCCCTGAAAATGGAATCATCCATATCCTGCTCCGCAGGGAAAACGGCTCATTGATAACCAGCATCACAGATAATGGAATCGGTATGAGCGAGGACGTAATGCGGCGGGGATTTGAAAAATTCTATCAGGGGGACTTCTCACGTTCCTCCCAGGGAAACGGCCTGGGGCTTGCGCTGGCAAAGCGGATCATCGATCTGCATGGCGGGGATATTGCTGTTTCCAGTAAAGAGGGCAAAGGCACGACATTTACCGTAACCCTTCCCCTGACGCTGCATACGAAAGGATACGATACATGAAATCCGGAAGATATTTTGCTTTAGACGGTATACGGGGACTGGCACTTCTGAACATGATCGCTTACCATGCGGTATGGGATTTGGTCTATCTTTTCGGCTTCGACCTGCAATGGTATCAATCGGAAAGCGCTTATATATGGCAGCAATGTATCTGCCATACATTCATTTTCCTTTCCGGCTTCTGCGAACCATTGGGAAAGAAAAAACTGAAAAGAGGCGTTACTGTCTTTAGTTTGGGATTTTTGATTGTGTTAGCTACATTGATTGCAATGCCGCAAAACAGGGTTCGATTCGGTGTCCTCACCCTGATCGGTTCCTGTATGCTCCTGATGATTCCGGCAGAAAAGGTCTTGCGAAAATGCAGACCTGTGTATGGATTGATTTTCAGCATTACCTTATTTCTTCTCACCAGAAATATCAATCAGGGTTATCTCGGTTTTGCCAACTGGAATCTGCTGCCGTTGCCGGATAACTGGTATCATAATTTTGTAACCACCTACCTGGGATTTCCCATGCCCGGTTTTCATTCAACAGATTATTTTTCGCTGCTGCCGTGGATTTTCCTGTATACTGCCGGATATTTTACACATCGGCTTTTTGCACACTGTAAGCTGCTCACACATTTAGAAAGCAGTAAATCAAAGACGCTGGAATGGTTTGGCCGGCATTCCCTCGGTTTATACATGATTCATCAGCCATTACTTTATTTCCTGTTCGTAGCGGTATTAGCTCTGTAAATAAAATCATATTTTCAGGAGGAAAACACTATGACACTCTATGAAACAATTTTCACACGCAGACAGGTACGCAATTATCTGAACTCACCTGTCCCGAGAGACCGTTTAGACCATATCCTTGCCTGTGCCACCGAAGCGGAACAGCTTACCGGGCAGCACGCTGATTTCAAGCTGCTCCCGGCTGCGGAAGTTTCCGCCAATCAGGGGGCGTCCCATTATTTACTCGGTTTCTGCGACAATTCACCGCCTGCTTACGCCAATGTCGGTTTTGTACTGCAAAAGGTTGACCTGTGTGTCCAGAGCATGGGGCTGGGCTGCGGCTGGTTTATGAACATAAAACCCAAAAAGGAATCAGAGCGTTTCTGTATTGCCCTTGCCATTGGTAATACGGATGTCCCCATGCGAAAAAGTCTGGATGAATTTAAGCGAATCGCAGCCAGTGAGATCAGCGGGCATGATAATCCTATTACCCAGGCTGTCCGTTTGGCTCCATCCTCTCTGAACTCACAGCCGTGGAAACTGGATTTTCAGAATGGAAAAATAATCATCCATGATACCGGACGTGGCATAAAACGCATTATCCTGAAAAACAAGCTGAATAAAATTGATGTAGGCATTGCCGCCCGACATGCTGTACTTGCTTTGGAGAATGAAGGCAACAAAGTATTATCTGTCACACCTGTAACAGATGGAAAAGAGTTTTCTATTGAAATTTCCTACTCATAAAAATAAAAGGAGCGTATATGTATAATGAAAGTATTGATTATTTACCATTCGGAACACCATGACAATACAAAAAAACTGGTAGAAGCAATCGCACAGCAAGGAGATGTCACTCTGGCAGACACATCCAACGCCAGAAAAATAAATTGGTCTGATTATGATCTGATTGGCTTTGCTTCTGGTATCTACTATCAGAAATTCCATGATGATATTTTAAAGTGCGCCAAAGAATATCTGCCACAAGATAAACAAGTGTTTTTCCTCTACACTTGCGGTGTAAAGCGAAATACTTATCTTGATTCTATCAAACAGATTGCCGATTCTAAAAATGCAAAAATAATCGGAAGCTATGGCTGTCCAGGTTTTGATACATTTGGCCCATTCAAACTAATTGGAGGGATTGCAAAAGGGCGGCCTAACAATGAAGATATTGAAGGCGCAGTTAAATTCTTTGCAGATATATGTGGCTAAATTCGCAAGCAATGCCTTCTTGTACAGAAGGCTCATTTACGCAGATTTTCCGTAACCGGAAAACCTGCGTAAACGCTTGTTGGTGACATATCCCCAAACCCCTGAGATCATCTTACCGGACATAAGTCATAAGTTTTTCAATGTTTCCTTATGGGC
>OFFS01001210.1_pt1 | contig 12193 bp, 11 predicted proteins | sample 1521541 | NCBI WGS metagenome assembly OFFS01 (sample SAMEA3504127, study PRJEB24116) | mouse gut metagenome | biome: mouse gut; feature: mouse-associated habitat; material: faeces | place: Denmark | collected 2011 | reverse complement strand
GGGACGGCCTGATGCTGGGCATCTGCAACGGCTTCCAGGCCCTGGTGAAGCTGGGCCTGCTTCCCTTCGGCGAGATTCGGGACATGGACGAGAGCTGCCCCACCTTGACCTACAATCTCATCGGCCGCCACCAGAGCCGGTACGTCACGACCCGGGTGTCCAGTGTGAACTCCCCCTGGATGCTCAAATGCCGGGTGGGCGATGAGCACACCATCCCCATCTCCCACGGCGAGGGCCGCTTCGTGGCCCCCCCGGAGGTGATCGCCGGCCTGGTTGCCCACGGTCAGGCGGCCACCCAGTATGTGGGTACGGACGGCAGGCCCACTATGGATATTCTGGCCAACCCCAACGGTTCCATGGAGGCCATCGAGGGCATCTTCTCCCCCGACGGCCGGGTCTTTGGCAAGATGGGCCATCTGGAGCGCCGGGGTCCCTTCGTAGGGGTCAACATCCCCGGGAACAAACACATGCCCCTGTTTGAAGGCGGCGCGGAATACTTCAAATAACTCAAAGGCACAGCCCAGACAGGGAGAAGCTCCTCCCTGTCCGGGCCTTTCCAATGTTTTTATTTTATTTACGAAGTTCTCACAAAAAATTTACAATTTTCTCCCTATCTTTTGATATAATGTTACGTTATTAAGATTTCCCACCCGAATATCCGAAAGGCTGGGAAATACGCAAAATATGATTTTTATAAAAAATTTTCCTTTGGAAGGAGGCAAAGCCATGAAAACCGTCCCCTCCTACAGCGGCACACTGCGCAGCCACCAGTTGGATGTACCTCACTGTATCTCTAAGTGCAGCGGCATCCGGATATTCGGCCGGCGGATCAAATCCCTGGTATTCTCCACCGATGTGGCCATCATCAAAAACATCAACGCGGACGCCATCATCGCTGTCTATCCCTTTACCCCTCAGCCCGCCATCACCCAGGCCATCATCAGCGTGGCCGATGTCCCCGTCTTTGCCGGAGTGGGCGGCGGCGTGACCAACGGCGCTCGTTCCGTCCGGCTGGCGGAATATGCCGAGCATCAGGGCGCCCACGGGGTCGTGGTCAACGCCCCCATCACCGACCGGACCATCAGCGAGATCAAGGCTGTGGTGGACATTCCAGTGGTGGCTACGATTGTCTCCGCCTCCCAGGATTTTGCCGGACGGATCAGGGCCGGAGCGGACATTCTGAATGTCTCCAGCGCAGATCAGACTCCCCAAGTCGTGACAGCCATCCGGAGAGAATTTCCCGATATCCCCATTATCGCCACCGGCGGCCCCACCGATCAGGACATCCTGCTCACCATAGCGGCCGGAGCCAACGCCATTACATACACACCCCCCACCACCGGACAGCTTTTTTCCAAGATCATGCGGGATCATCGGGCCCGATTTTAAGCCGGCGGATAGGACATCTGCGCTTAGAAGCTGTACCAATAGCCTCAGTACAAATCTTTGCGGCCAAAATTGCCGCTGACCGCGTGGGAGGGAACAGTACACCGGACGTGTTGATACAGCGTCAAGGAGCAAAAAAACTTCCTGGTTCCAAAGAACCAGGAAGTTTTTTGTCGGTCAGCCCTCCGAGCTGAACCTTGACCCTGTATAAACGTTTCTCTCCCAAAATACAACCGTCAATCCTCAGCAGAACGGTGCTCTTTCATCTCGTTCAGCAGCACCTCTGCCGCCGGAGAAAACACCGCGTACTTTTTCCAGGCTAAAAATAATTTAGAGCGAAGGACTGGCGTCAGGGGTCGGAAGCACAGGGGGCTGTCCGGCCCGGTGTCCGCCAGCTTGTCAAAGGAGAGCAGACAGCCCAGGTCCTCCCGAGCCAGAATCCCGCCGTTATAGGCCAGATTGCAGGTCGCCACAATGTTGAGCCTGTCCACCTTCTCCTGGAACCAGTCTGACAACTCCTTTTGCAGCCCCTGCCGGGGGCAGATCAGCGGGACCTCCAGCAGATCCTCCGGCGTGATCGCTTCCCGTTCCGCCAGGGGATGATCCTTCCGCAGGATAACACCCCAGATGTCCGCGCCGGGAAGGGGAAGGTAATTATACTTGGACAGGTCATTGGATTCCACCAGCACGGCAAAGTCCAGCAACCCTTGCTCCAAACGCTCCGCCAAATCGCTCCGGTCGCCGCTGTATAGATGCACCCGGATACGGGGGTACTGTGCCTGCACCGCCTTGATTCGCCGGGCCAGGTGCTTGATGCCGTCCGATTCCGCGCAGCCGATGTGGATATCCCCGCCGGATATCTCCCCCAGGGCCTTGAACTCGTCGGTGGTTTTATCCACCATATCCAGGATATCCTCCGCCCGCCGGCGCAGCAGCATCCCCTCGTCCGTCAGCCGGACGCTGAAGCTGCTGCGGACAAAGAGCTTCTTACCCAGCTCCGCCTCCAGGTCCTTGAGCTGCTTGGACAGGGTGGGCTGGGAGATATGGAGCCGCTCTGCCGCATGAGTGACGCTGCCCTCCCGGGCCACCTCCAGAAAATAGCGCAGTACCCGAATTTCCATGACTGACACCTCCCACTATAGTATAACAAGCCATGTTATTCCGCACAAGAATAATATGATATAGAAATCAAATGTTTGCTATTTTACCTGGCCTGTCTTATGATGGGAGCACAGGGAGATGGTGCTGATGCCCCTCGTAACGGATACCGACGGCATTCTGCGCCAAAATTTGGTTGACGCGGGGTGCGGCCCGGAAATTGTCCGGTAATGCATGGTACTGGCCCGGAAACAGAATCGGTCCGAATTGATACGGGTACTCTCCCGCCACAGGCGGGCGCTGCTGAACGCGCTTCACCAGAGTGAAAGGCAGATCGACTGCTTGGGCTATGTGGCCCAACGCCTGGGCCGCATTCCGCATGGCCAAGGAAGTCTATAAGGATGACAACTCCAGCGCACTGTCAAAGGAGGCATTATAAACAAAAAATATATTCCGGCGCTATATTGATCTGCCTGCTTTTTCCATGATGTGCTCCTTTCAGTTTTGTCCTTTTAAAAGTTTCATAAAATCGGCTTGCGTTACTTCAAAGCCAATGCTATAATTATTCTGGTAAATTGGATTTGTGAAGGAGATCCTACTATGAAGGACATCAATCCTATTTGCAGAATCGCGTTGGTACAGGCAGAGCCTATACTGTTTGATAAAAAAGCATCACTTGCGAAAGCGCTTGCATACATTGAAGAAAGCGCGTCCCGAAAGTCGGATTTAATCGTTTTCCCGGAGCTTTTTATCCCCGGCTATCCGATTGGAATGAACTTTGGTTTCAGTATGGGCAAGCGGACAGACGCCGGGCGCTCCGATTGGAAACGCTATTATGACACCTCCGTTGTTGCGGGCGATGTGGAATTTCAGGCACTTGCCGATGCGGCAAAAAAAGCAGGCGCTTATATCAGCCTTGGTTTTTCGGAGCGTGATGCGGTCAACGGAACGCTTTATAACAGCAATGTCATTTTTGAGCCAGATGGCGCGTATCAGGTGCATCGCAAGCTCAAGCCGACAGGCTCGGAACGAGTGGTCTGGGGCGACGCCAACAAGGGCTATTTCCCCATTACACAAACGCCGTGGGGTCCCATCGGCAGTCTGATCTGCTGGGAAAGCTACATGCCGCTTGCGCGGGTCGCGCTCTATCAAAAGGGCGTTACTATCTATATTTCACCGAACACAAACGACAATCCAGAATGGCAGGCGACAATCCGGCACATTGCTGTCGAAGGTAAATGTTATTTTATCAACGCGGACATGATTGTAAGGAAAGCCTCTTATCCTTCTGATCTTAATGAAGTGGAATTGATTTCCCGGCTGCCGGAAACGGTGTGCCGCGGCGGAAGCTGTATCGTAGACCCCTATGGCCATTATGTGACGGAGCCAATCTGGGATGAGGAGACGGTCATTTATGCGGAGCTTGATATGAATCTTCCGGCGTCCTGCAAAATGGAGCACGATGCGGTGGGGCACTATGCGAGGCCCGATGTGCTGGAACTGAAGGTCAGCGAACGATAATTAGCGGGCGTGGGAGCAGATTGTAGATTACAGTAGAAATTCTGACTCTACAACTTATCGGGGGACTGCCTGGAACGGCGGTTCCCCGTATTTTTGTATTTGACAGGCTTCTTGGCAGAGAGCATCATAAACCGTGTGGCTGTCACGCAGTCAAGAGGTATTTTTCATTTTGGGAGGAAATTTTTATGGAACGTCAAAAGGGCTGGCTGACCTCCGGGGCCTTCGCCGCCCTGTGCGGTACCACCAAGGAAACACTGCGGCACTATAAGGACATCGGCCTCCTCTCTCCCGCCCACCAGGGGGACAACGGCTATTTTTATTACGATGTGGAGCAGTTCTACAATTTTTACGCCATCTCCATCTTCCGCCAGACGGGGACGCCCCTGGAGGAGGTCCGCCGCTGTCTCCAGGGCCAGGACGCCGCCCAGACGCTGGCGCTGCTGCGGGAGCAGCGGGTCCGTCTGGAGGCGGAGCGACGGAAGCTGGCGCATATGGACTTCGTGCTGTCCAGCGCCCTGCGCAATCTGGAGTTCGGGCCGGTTTCGGACATGGCGCCGCAGACTGCCTGGTTTGAGACGGAGCACCTGCTGGCCTTGCCGGTGGAGGAGCTGGAGAATCTGATGACCCCGGCGGCCAGCGAGAATGAAATGCTGATCGCCGTGCTGGAGCGGTGCCAGGGGCTGTGCAGGCAGTATGGGATACAGACGAACTTCCAGCTGGGGGCCATCCACCGGCCGGGGGAACAGGGCGGGCCAGGAGTCATCAGCCACCTATACACCCGGATCAAAGAAAAAGCGGACTTCCCCTATTACATGGAGAAGCCCGCCGGACGCTATTTATATCTCTGCTGTCGGGGCCGCTGGGACATTTCTGAGGGCTATGCTGTCCTCAAAAACTATATCCAGGAACAAAGCTTGAACACTACGGGAAATTTCTATGCCTGTGATCTGGCCGGGTTTATCCTCAATTCAGTGGAGAAAAACGCGGCGTCGATGATCTCTGTACAGTTATTGAACAAATCCCCAAGCGAAAGCCCCCCTTCAAAGGACTTTGAAGCAGAGCGAAAGCGCTGGCTTAATTAGAAAAGCCGAAAAAGGAGCGTACAAGTGATCCAAAGCAGAACGGTAAAACCACACCGTGCCAGTCTCTTTTCCGGCGGTATTTTTCTATACCAAAAGAGCGAGAAAACACGGAATTCCGCAGGTATTCATTAGGCCTACTCAGCACATAGAGTCACGAGCGTTCAAATCCTCGATGCCCCCAGCTTCCTTTGCCATTCCCGGCATCATGCTGTCCAGCAGGTCTTCGTTGTTCATTGTGAAGTTACTTTCTATGCTGATTTTGTGGAGTGTGGCAGCGCCATGCCGCGCCTCTACCGGAATATCCATTCATCCAGCACAGCAAAAAAGTCTCTTACTATTTTTTACCATCCGGAAAGACTGATGGGCGGCGGAATCTTCCCTATATAATGGCTGTTCCTTTTACCATCATAGAAGAAGGCCGCGGCGGCGAAGTGGTTGTTCAGAGCTTCTCGGGGGAACACCCCCTCCTCAGAGATCAGGCCATCGTTCTCGAATTGCCTCTCACAGTCATCGTACCTCCGTTTTTCAGATTGTAGTATTCGATCAGCAAGTTCGTGGTGTACTCGCTGGTGGTTCGGCCTGCCGCCTCTCTGTTCTGCCAGCTTTATGCACGGAGGCTGCGGGGAATTTAAGCGCAGTAGTTTCTTATCTCATGCCGCCGTTCTTCTTCCTATTTGTCACAACGACAGTATCGCCGGAAAGCGGCACCAAAGCTAGTACCGAGGCCACCAAGGAACCCAGCCCAAGCAAAGCATATTCAGCGATGGCGGGAAGTCCCCTCTTAAAACGAAAAACCTCCCTCGGAGCGGCTCAACGGCTCCAAGGGAGGTTTGCTTTCTTTTTTAGCGAAAGGCGGAGAGATCGAGTCACGCATTGCTCTAACCCCTGCCAAAACCGCCGTTTTTGCATCTCGGGCGCGTTATTTTACGTCCTCAGATTTCTCCAATTCTCTCAATTGTTCTTGCTCTTTGGAAAGATTCGCTTCTATATGCAAAGCCCCACACTGAAGTGCAGGATTTTGCTTGTATCTTTTTGGTCAATGCAGCTTAAAGAGGGGCCCCACTTTCGAGCCTGCCGATTGTGGAGGTGATAATCCGATTTTTAGTTAGTATAGTACATTTTATCCGCCAAGTCGAGCAATGCCATTAAGTTAACCAGACATTTCCAAGAAAAGCACAAAAAAGCACTTGACAAAAATGAAAAAATGTGCGGCAAGGCCCTGAAAACGAGATTGATTTTCAGGGGGCGGGCACATGAAATACACAGCTGAAGGGTTGAGGGATACACTGTTGTCCATGATCGAGGAAATGGGGAATCACCCGGAGCGGTACGCTAAAAATCCAGGCAAAGATTTTACCCGGCGGCGTTCGCTGACGCTGCCCGCGCTGATGAAACTCATCCTGACCATGGACGAAAAAAGCGTCTGGAAGGGACTGCTCGGATATTTTGGGAATGAGATCGACACTCCGTCGGCAGGCGCCTTTGTCCAGCAGCGGAAAAAGCTGCTGCCTCGTGCATTTTCTGAGTTGTTCCACCGGTTCACCGATGCTCTGGATGCGCCAAAGAGATTTCGGGGTTATCGGCTGCTGGCCGTGGACGGCACTTCCCTGAAATCCACGTCATATCCCGAAGACGCAGACGCCTACCGGCCGGGCACAGAGCGGCAGCACGGCTGGAATCTGTACCACATCAACGCGCTCTATGATCTGGAGAACGGCATCTATACCGACGCCCTGGTGCAGAAGGAGCACACCAAAAACGAAGACGCGGCCTTGTGTGAAATGGCGGGGCGTTCCGCCATTCCGGAGCCTGTGATCCTGCTGGCGGACCGGGGGTATGAGGCGTACAACAGCTTTGCCCGTCTGGAGCAAAGGGGCTGGAAGTATCTGATTCGCCTCAAGGACCGGAACAGGACCTATGCTTACGGGATCACGCTGCCCGATCAGCCAGAATTTGACCTCCCGGTGCGTGTTACGCTGGGACGGCTGACCGTGCGGCAGCTGGAGCGGCGGGGCATCCCTGTCCCGGAGGCCTACTGCCGCCTTCCAAATCAGGTCCCATTTGATGATTTGGAACCCGGCAGCGCCGGTTTCTATCTGTTTTCCGCCAGAATTGTTCGCTTGCTGCTGCATGACGGAAGTACGGAAACCCTCATCACAAACCTGGATCCGGATCAATTCCCGCCCGATGTGCTGCGCAGCCTTTACGCCAGACGATGGGGCATTGAAACCTCCTTCCGGCAGCTGAAATATACCGTGGGCATGGTCCATCTGCACTCCAAGAGGCCAGAGCTGATCCTTCAGGAGATCATGTCCGCCTTCATCATTTTTAACTTTGCCCAGGCCGCCGCCTGGGGTGTAGACACGACCCGAGGCAAGTCCAAATACAAACGCCGCGTCAATTTCTCCGACGCGGTCTACTTCTGCTGCCGTGTCCTTCGGGGGGTGCTCTTTGACGTGATCCGCTTCTTGGAGCGTAATCTCCTGCCCTGCCGCCCAGACCGCAGCTATCCCAGACCCGTGGTTGCCGGCAACCGCATTTCTCCTGTGTATGTCCCCGCGCGTTGACTCCCCTGCCTGCCGCGCAACTCTCTTTTTGGTAACTTCTGGTTAACTTAATGGCATTGGGCGATCTACCTGATGTTTTTGCAGCACATCATCTATTCCATGGATGACAGGGCAAAAGCCGCTGTCGTCGTTCCCACCGGCTTTTTGACCGCTGGTTCTGGAATCCAGAAAAAGATTCGGGAGTATATCGTAGGACACCGTATGCTGAGGGGTGTGGTGTCTATGCCCTCCAACGTGTTCGCCAACACCGGCACCAATGTTTCCGTCCTCTTTCTGGATAAGGGGAACCGGGACGGTAAGGTTGTTTTGATGGACGCCTCCAAGCTGGGGACGAAAGAGAAGGTGGATGGTAAAAATCAGAAAACCGTACTCAGTGAGGAGGATATGGCCCTTATTGTTGACACCTTCAACGCCGGGCAACCAGTAGATGATTTCTGTGTGGCAGTAAGTTATGGGGACATCAAGCAGAAGAAGATGTCTTTCTCTGCGGGTCAATATTTTGAGGTGAAGATTGAATATGTGGAGCTGACACCGGAAGAATTTACGGATAAGATGAATGGATTTGCAATGCGATTAAACGGACTCTTTCTGACGGGCCATCGATTAGAAGATGAAATCAAGAAACAGTTGGAGCGGGTGAGATATGAAGATTAGGGAAATTGGCGATGTAATTACAGGCAAAACCCCTATGACATCTAAACCTGAATATTTTGATGGGGATATCATGTTTATTACACCATCCGATATTGTAAATGGGTATCGGATAGACGCTTCTGTTAGACATATTTCTGAGAGTGGCTATAAAAGCATCCAAACAAATACGCTTAGCGGAATCAGCGTCCTCATCGGTTGCATTGGCTCAGATATGGGAAATGTTGCACTTGTCCAAGAACGTTGTGCAACAAATCAGCAGATAAATGCAATAACTAATTTTTGTGAGAATGTGAATCCGTTTTATGTTTATTATTTGTTGAGTATGAAAAAAAAATATTTTCAGAAGATGGCAGGGGTTACAACCACTCCAATACTTCCCAAAACGGTGTTGGAGGATATTGATATTTTACTTCCCGCAAAATCAAATCAGGACAGAGTTGCATCGCTACTTTGTTCTATTGATGAAAAAATCGTACTCAATATGAAAGTCTGTTCCCAACTCGAAGCTATGGCAAAAACCCTCTATGACTACTGGTTTGTGCAGTTCGATTTTCCGGATAAGAACGGCAGGCCCTACCGCACCTTCGGCGGCGAGATGGTCTGGAATGCGCAGTTGAAACGGGAGATTCCGAAAGAGTGGGAAGTAAAATGTATTACAGAAGTCTTTGATGTTTGCTATGGATATCCTTTCGACACAAATAAGTTTATTGAGGAAGATATAGGAAACCCAGTAATTCGTATTCGGGATATTTTAGAAACTACGGTATCAGCTAGGACCATAGAGGCAGTAGATGAAAAATATTGGGTACATTCAGGGGACTTGATCGTGGGAATGGATGGGAATTTTCATATGAATTTTTGGAATGGCGCTCCGGCTTTGCTAAATCAACGGTGCTTCAAAGTGTCGCATAAAGAGGATTCTGTGATGGTTGCTTATTTTTCCTCTATGCCATACATAAAAGCACGGGAAAAAAACGTGACACGCACAACAGTCGGACATTTAGGTGCTGATGATGTTAAATCTCTCTATGTTGCGTACCCGGCAGAAACCAAAAAGCGAAAATATATAGCATCTGCTTTTGACCGAATACTCGATATGATGTGCTTAGCCAGAGAAGAAAACCGTGAACTATCAAAACTCCGTGACTGGCTCCTTCCCATGCTGATGAATGGACAGGCCAGGGTGGAATGAGGCGAAATAGATCAGATGCAACTTTGCTCAAATATTAAAAGACGCCAAGATTGATATTAAGGCAGAGTATCACAAATTGTATGGGATGCTATATGACCGCACCATCCAAGTATCAAATTCAAACCGCATCTCTGCTTATAATGAACTGAGCGAACGGTTTATTGGCTTCTACTTCCGTGGGACACGCCTTTCAATTGATGAATTTAACGATTTGCATGAGGTTCACTTTGAAAGAGACCCTGCGGATTTTAGTATTGATGATTTGATTAGCCTGTGTGAATACATATACAACATGCTTATGGGCTATCAGTCCACACAGTTTTCTTTTGGATATGGATCCCCAAAGTCCAAAATATAAAAAGCCAATAGGGGATTTGCCAAAAGAGCAATTGGAACGTTGGTACGATGAAGTTTATCAAATGTGTCTTTTGGCGTTCCTACGGTTAGAACATGCTGACCGAAAGAAAGATTTTGATGTGTTGAAGGGCAAAATTGAGAATAAAACGCCACAAGAAGATAAATAACATTAAATAGGCTTGGGAGTATGGACAAAACCATTCTCCCAAGCCTATTTAATGTTACGCACAAATCAGCTCACGGTAGATAAGTTCCTCCGCTCGGTTTCGGACGTTGTTCATCCGCCCGACCCACACCATCTGATTCTCAACTTTGAGCTGTTCTGTGATACCCTCCTGCTCGGCCAGTTGTTTGACCAACTGAGAAAACATAGCTTCTGCCTGGGTATCAACCTCAACCAAATGGTTATCCAACTTGCCGCTAAGAAGCAAGGCATTGTAGAGTGGCCCCCGCTGTGTTTTCAGGTAGTGTCTCCGCCGCTGCCCCCAGATACCAATGGGAGCGGTTTCAGGCAGAGACAAATCGGGCAGGAAATAATCGCCTTCCTGATGATAGGTGCTGCCCAGTTCTTCAAATAATGACTTCATTGCAGATTCCTCCGTTTGTTCAGATTATCTACAATACACCGTATCGACTGTCTCTACTACATTCTTTGAAACCATCGTTACAGAACCTCATTATTGTCCACGCCGCCCCATTTTATTCTGGCATCGCCTTAGCATCTTCGCGTCGGAATCAGCAGCAATCCCCCTGGTGAAACCTCCTCAGAGGGCAGATTATTGGCACTGCAGATATCTTTGACTGTAGAACTGCAGGCTTTTGCCACATCCCACAGCGCCTCTCCCTGCTCCAACCGCCGGATCACCACTGAGGGCCGCACTCCGGCCTCATGAACTGCGCTGGGCTTTAGGTCGGTGACACAACTGACCTGCTCCTCACAAATCGTAGTCCAGGTAAATTCTGCGTCAAAACGGACCTCTAATCCGCCTGTAACAGGGACCGCAGTGGCTTCGCCCACAGGACGGCAGTTGCAGGTACAGGAGCAACCCTCGGGTAAATCCGCCCGGCAGACCGCCGGAATATCCACTTCAACGCTGCACAACGCATCGTCCTCGCTGAGATACAAAACAGATGCCGTAGCCTGTGCGGTAAACTCCACACTTCCCGTCATTGATGTGCTTGTCATTGACACAAGCGACACGGCGCAATCCAGTACCTGTTTTGCCGGAATACCTGATTCACACAGCTTTCGAGCCGACTCTCTACGGCTGAACCGCTCCGCCATTGTACACAGACGCACTGGAGTACGCTCTACGTCAAAAGGTCGCTTGACGCAATACGCATCGCTGATTACCATCACGGACTGTCTCACCCACAGCGCGGTTTGAGCCAGTACCTCCAATGTAACCTCCAACTCGCCATCCCGAAGACGACAGTCCACGCTTTTTAGGGTAATAGCCGCCTCCGGCTCCGCCTCATCAGAAGCTAACCCAAGGTCCAGGATTTGGGAATACGGCAGTTCAAACCGAACTTGCGTCAGGCTCTCCCCGCTTCGGTAAACAGTAATTAACTGAATATCCCCTTTGAGCACCAGCTTTTTCCCAATAAATTTCGCATCTATGGATCCTAACTCTGCCCGATAGAATAGCAGTTCCTCAATTTCAGGCTTAGAAGCGGGAGGGCGCAGGACATCCGAAAAGGTGAATACTTTTTCCGCCACATCAGAAATAAGACAGCATTTGCATGGGCTGAACAGCTTCTCCAGCCCATCTCCCTCTCCACCAGTCACATCCTGGCTTAACTCACAGTGCTCCTGTTGATAGACTGCCGCCCAAACTGCAAGGTTTACCCGCACCAGCATCTTCCGTGGGTTCATTGTTCGCGCATCTGCTGACGACACATGAACAATTGCCTGCACAGGGCACCCGCTGTGAAATTGGGGATCGTCCCGGATGCATTGAAACGGCAGCGTCACCTCTAATGACCTGGGTGCGGTTTCCCCCTCCGGTATGTAGAGAACAGTAACCCGCGCGGCGCCTGACAGCCTGAGAGAACCCTCTCCCAGCTCTTTATCCTTCAAAAAAACCTTACCAACCGCTGACACGATGCGGGAAATATCCGGGCAGGCATCCGGCACGATGCTTTCGAGGGTTTCCTCCTGGGAAAACATCCCATGACTGACCAGCCGGTATCCCTCCATCGTAATGCGCTGTAGCTCCATGTCCATAGGCTTCCTCTCCTTGCACGTATTCTGTGACCACTATATGAGGAAGAACATCTGGATATGTCCATTGTATTCAGTCCATATGGAAGATTTTGCGCATCAGGCCGCACAG
>OFFS01001206.1_pt1 | contig 12211 bp, 8 predicted proteins | sample 1521541 | NCBI WGS metagenome assembly OFFS01 (sample SAMEA3504127, study PRJEB24116) | mouse gut metagenome | biome: mouse gut; feature: mouse-associated habitat; material: faeces | place: Denmark | collected 2011 | reverse complement strand
AGATAATGAAAAAATTAATAAAAATATTTATAACTATTTTAGCTAGTTTAGCTGGTATACTTTTGTCATTCTACATTATTGCTTACTCTATGGGAGCACCAGATTTAAATAAAAATCGATATTTAAAACTATATGATGATAACCAGGAAATATATTATCAGTCAATCAATGATTATACAGGTCATTATGTAACATTAGATAATGTTAGTAAATATTTTATAGATAGTATTGTTGCTATTGAAGATCAGCGTTTTTATGAGCATCGTGGATTTGATCCAATTGGAATTATGCGTGCTATAAAAGTAAACTTAACCAATCAAAAAAAATCACAAGGGGCAAGTACAATTACTCAACAATATGCTCGTTTATTATATTTAACTAATGAAAAATCGTGGTCTAGAAAATTTAAAGAAGCATTTCTAACAATGCAATTAGAAACACATCTTAACAAGGATGATATCTTAGAAGGTTATATTAATAACGTCTATTTTGGCCATGGGATATATGGAATTGAAAATGCAGCACAATACTTTTATGGTAAAAGTGCTAAAGAACTAGATTTGAATGAAAGCAGTATGTTAGCAGGTGTTGTTAATGGACCAACATACTTTTCTCCTCTTAATGATCAAAAGGCAGCTCGTAAAAGGCAAACTATTGTCTTAAATGCTCTAATTGATTGTAATAAAATTAATAATCAGCAAAAACAACAGGTATTAAAAAGTGATCTTAATTTAGCAACAGAACATAAAATTAATGATAATCTAGCTAATAATTTTTATAAAGATACTGTCATAGATGAATTAGAAGAATTAGGATATTATAACAATACTTACTTAAATCAAGGATTAAATGTTTATACTACCTTTAATCAAGGATATCAAAAAGTACTTGAAAAAAGTGCTAAAGATTATACAAAAGATAGTGAGGTAGAAACATCTAGTATTGTCGTAGAACCTTATACAAGTAAAATACTTGCCTTGATTGGTGGTAAAGACTATACTATTTCACAATTTAATCGTGCTACTAAATCAAATCGCCAAATCGGCAGTACTGTTAAACCCTTGTTATACTACCTTGCATTAGAAAATGGTTTTACTCCATCTACTACCTTTTTAGATGAACCAACAACTTTTAAACTAGAAGATAACACTACTTATAGTCCAAGTAATTACAATAATAAATATGCTTATAAAGATATTACTTTAGCACAAGCAATTGCAGTATCTGATAATATTTTTGCAGTTAAAACTCATTTATTTTTAGGCACAGATAATCTTGCTTCATTAATTAAAAAGTTTGATATTAAAAATGTTAAATCAAATGCCTCATTAGCTCTAGGTACAGTTAACACCAATATCTATAATTTAGCTAATATGTATAATACTTTAGCTAGTGAAGGTATATATAACCATGTATATACAATTGAAAAGATCACTAATAATGAAGGCGATATTTTATATCAGCACAAAGCTAAAGATAAACAAATGTTAAATCAAGATACTTGTTTAGAACTATCACAACTTTTAACAGCAACTTTTGATAGTACATATAGTACCTACCTTCAAGCAACGATGGCTGCATATCAATTAGATAACATTAATGCCTGTAAAACAGGAAGTACAGATTTTGATAATCTTGCTGTTGCTTATAATCCTAATATTTTAGTAGCTAGCTGGGTAGGTTATGATGATAATCGAAAAATGAAAAGTACTAATGATAAGACAGTTGCTAAAAAAACAGTCGTTGATGTTTTAAACTATACCAATGAAAATAAGGATGTTACTTGGTATCAGCCTACTAAAAACATTCAAGCAATTGCAATTAATCCCCTTACAGGGGACTTTGATGAAAATGGAATAATTTATTGGTTTAAGAAAGAATAATCCGGAATTACTATAATTCCGGATAAAATATTTTATGATCAATTTTATTTTTAGTAGAATTAGTTATTGCCCCAACAATCTCTGACACTTCAGGTAAAACCTTTAATTCTCGGTTTACCAATATTTCTATCTCACCTATTTCACTTCCATTATTATAATACAAATAAGGAATCTGACTTTGATCATCACTAACTACATAATAGCGTGGATTAAACCCCTTTTGACAATAAAAATCCATTAATTTTAGCTTTTCTTCATTACTTCTTAAGTCATGATACAAAAATAATTTACGATTTAAAAAACGATTACATAAATCAGCTAAAATTTTATCTTTTCCTTCACTTTGTATTCTAAAATAATATAACACTATATTTTCATCTAACTTAGTATATGCAACTTCATCTACTCTATCTTCTAAAAAAGGCATTAAATAACGAATATCCCCAAACTCATATCCTTTAATATAAAGATCTTTTTTATTGTAATTGATCATTTTAGAACTTACCACCCAAATTCTAAGAATGTCCGCTAAAATTAAGAACGTCACTCTTAATATTTTTTTGTTAAAATATTAGAGATATCCTAAAAAATGATTGTTAATCCAAGGAGGAATTATGGATTTCTCATTTAAAAAACGACCGGTAAAAAGACTATACGGTGAATATACTATTTTATTCATCTTCTTAGCCTTATGTATTTTCGGGACATACTTAATTACTGGTCATACTTTTATCCTTAGCAAAGATGCTCTCAATCAGCATTTACCCTTACTAGCAAAGTATCGGGAAGCACTGATTAGCTTCGTCCACCATCCCCGCCTAAACTTCTGGTCATGGCAAATGGGGCTAGGCAGTGATACCTTTCAAGTATATTCTTACTATACAATTGGAGATGTTTTCTCTTACCTTGCATTGCTTTTTCCCGCAGCAAAGATTACCCTCGCCTACCAGGTAATTAATATTATCCGGATGTATTGTGTTGGCCTCGCTTTCGTCTATTTCGCTCAACACTTTAAGTTTCGTAATAGCGTCATTTTGATGGGGGCAACAACCTATCTGGTCAATTCGTTTTTACTCTATGCCTGTATCGCTCAGCCGTTCTTTACCACGCCATTTATTATCTTTCCTTTAATCGTGGTCCAGATTGAACGGATATTGCAAAAAGGCTCGCCCTGGCCGCTTGCTGGTGCCTTTACATGGATGCTAGTAAGCAACTATTACCTTGCTTACGTTTTAGGAATTGGTTCATTTCTCTATCTTGTTCTTCGCGTAGGAACGCATTATCGTCGCACGCTTAATTACGGGAAAACTTTTCTTAAGCTTGCCTTTGCGACAATTACTAGTGTTCTCTTATCAGCAGTCTTGCTCGTTCCGGAAATTATCGCGGTCACAAATTCAACCCGGACTGGATCATTGTTTGCAAATGGTCTAAAAACCTATCCTCTTTACTACTACCTCTTTTTGCCCAAGTCACTGATTAACGGTGGCCAGTGGTATTTCATGTTCTGGTCTGCTTTAGGGATCATTTCAATTGGGTTTATCGCTCTTGTTTACATTTATTCCCGTCCCCGAAAGTATCCCTTGCTAACGATTAGCCTTGGGCTTGCTTTAATCATGCTGCTAATTCCAGCAGTCGGCGCTTTCTTCAACGGAATGATGTCAGCTTCTAACCGTTGGACGCTCTTGATCTACCTTCCATTAGCAATGGCCGTCTGTATTCTGGCCGAGAACATTCCAACCCTTGATCAAAAAACAATGGCGGTTCTAAGTTGGGCAACAGGGATTTACCTCATTGTCTTGATCGCAACCTTCTTTTTTGAAAATGAAAATGATATTTTTATGCCGGTTATTTTTTTAATTGGCTCCCTAATGGCCATCTGGTTGATCCACTTAAACAAACTGGCTCATCCTTACCGGTGGTTACTAGCGATTACAATGCTTAACGCCGGGGTGAACGCAATTTACGCGGCTTTCCCCTATAACGGAGATTTCTCTAGTAGTATGCTGAGCCGGGGAGAGTATCAAGCAATTACCAGCAACCGTTACGGTAACCTTGATCAGGATTTGAAGAACAATTCTTTTTACCGTGTTTCAACAATTAGCCAAAATAAGATTATTGACGGCCCGAACCTTGATAATGACCTTACTTCTGGATTGCATAACATTGATTCTTACTATTCACTGCAAAATAAATATTTGGGACAGTTTAATACAAGCCTACAAAATAACCAGTATCAGGCTAACATCCCCATTCGGCAAGCCGATGATCGGACAATTATGAATAATTTCTTTGGCGTCAAATATCTCTTTGTTCAAAGCAATGGTGATAACGCGACAAAGATTCCCGCTGGTTACTTTTTAGATAAAGCAACGGATCCAGTCATCAATTATGATGAGGGGCAACCAAGCAATCCACAAAGCAAGGATGAGTTTGTGCCTACGCAAACGATGCGGTATAAAACGAATTATGCCTTCCCATTACTTTACTGGCAAGATAACTACATTAGTAAAAAAGATTATCAATCACTATCACCAACTGAAAAAGAACGCGTTTTAGCTAATGGAGTTCTAGTTGATAAGCAAGCAAAGCTCCGAGGAATGAAGGCCACTAAGCTCAAGACGCATGTCTATCCCCTTAAAAGCGAGTTAGTTTCTAACCGCTTGAATAAGGTTAACCCGGCTAAATTGACCTATACCGATAGTGAAGAAACTTATCAATTGCAATTACCAGAATTGCAAAGTAAAAAAATGCAACAAAAACTAAAGGGGAGCGAGTTGCATATTGAATTTTCTAAGATTAAGTACACTCCTTTCTCCATGAAAGAACAGATTGCTTACGAACAAGCACATCTCAAGGAAACGGTCCTTAATCCCGGAAATGTTATTAATCAGCGCTATACCCACTATCGCTATTGGCGTTACCACGTTTTAAATGGTTCTCCCGATATTAGTTTTAAGCTTAATATCGGTAGTAAGTTTGGAACCGCCACGATTGAACAAGCGCGACAAAGTACCCTTTCCTTGTTTAAGCACGTTACTAATTCAACGCTTAATATTGGTTATTATGACGGCAAACTACCAACTTCACTCACCTTCCAGCCTTCAAAACTGGGAACTTATGAGCTCAAATACCGGGTAGTCGCAGAGAAGCTAGATAATAACTACTATCGTGAAGTTAAAACATTGCAACGCCATCGCCTAGAGGATATTAAATTTAAACGTAACCAAGTTCAGGGAACAATTAAAACCACTCGTCCTGGCGTCCTTACCTCTTCGATTCCTTATTCTACGGGCTGGTCAGTAAAAGTTAATGGTAAAAAGGCAACTACTTTACGAACAAACCAAGCCTTCTTAGGGGTATACCTATCTACTGGAACTCACCATGTTACCTTTAACTACGAGTTACCGGGAATCAAATTAGGTGCATTACTCAGTTTAATTGGCCTTGGTTGGACCATTATTGCTGGAATTATTACGATCGGATGGGAACGGAAGCAAAGTTAAAGCAGAATAATTCTTGCATCCCTTTCAAGAGACGCTTAAGATAAAATTAAATCTATGGGCAGGAGAAAAAATCGTGCATAAGAAGTTTACCTATATTGTCTATCAAATTATTATGGCTATTTTAGCCGTTATCTCGATTGGGATGTTGATCGCATATTATGCCAAGCGAATCAATATTGATACCTACCCTTACAATATGATTGACAATGGTATATGGCTAGTCTTCTTTTCCGATTATGTTATCCGGCTGATTATTTCACCAGATAAACGCGAATTTGTTAAGGATAACATCTTTGACCTTCTCTCAATCATTCCTGCCAGCAGCCTGTTCTTTCTCTTCCGAATTGGTCAAATTGGCAGAACATTTCAGTTGCTTAAACTCATGCGAATTATGCGTTTGGTCGGTTTTACTGGTCGCCTTGGCGTCTTCTTTGAACGAAATGAGCTGCTTTACTACTTATACATTACGATTGCCGTCATAATGGTAGCTGCTGCGATGTTTTGTATCTCGGAGAAAGTCTCTTACGAAACAGCCCTGTGGTGGGCAATTACAACCGCAACTACGATTGGTTATGGGGATGTGATTCCTAAGACCGGAATTGGCCGGGCAGCTGCGATTGTCCTAATGCTCCTGGGAATCGGTTTTATTGGGATGCTCACCAGTACAATTACTGAGTTTTTTGCCAAAAAAGACGAACGGAAAATTTCCGCCCAGTTAGTCAAAATTCAACATGAAAATCGTCAGCTAAAAGCTGAGTTAGATGAAATTAAACGTTTGATTCAGAAAAATAACCATTAGCAAATAGCCTCCCTTCAAGGATTTCCCAAGAATGGAGGCTGCTTTTTAATTTAAATGACTAATTTGAAAAACTTTGCAGGGTATCCATGATCAATTGGATGAATTTCTCACGATCAATATCAAGGAGGACTTCAGTATTTTGGGGCTTATCAGTTAAGTGATAGTAGTCATAAACCGTCTCTCCCCGTGTAAGATCGCCCTGAGTTTCAACATCGACATTCATTTTGTCAGTACCGAACATGGTGGGATCAATCAACCAAGCAATCGTACATGGGTCATGGAGTGGCGCACCCTTAAAGCCCCACTTAGGATTTTCATGGTACTGTTCAAAGAAGTTTAGGAGACCGTGGAAAGCCTGGGCAACTGGATTATTGATTTGCCCGATTTGCTCAATCTCATCCTTCATAATCTGAGCTTTATGGGTCACGTTCAACGGTGCCATTACCAGTGGCAGGCCAAAGTTCATTACAATTTTAGCTGCTTCCGGATCAACAAAAATATTAAATTCGACTGATGGTCGCCAGTTACCAAGTCCCATTGCCCCACCCATGAAGACAATTTGATCAATCTTTTCTTTTGCCAAGTCGGGATAGACCCGCAAGAATAAGGCCGCATTTGTCATTGGACCGGTGACTACTAATGTAACCTTTTCATCACTTTTACGAAGAGTTTTAGCAATCAACTCAATAGCAGGAATTGGTTGAACTTTGAAATCGGGATCAGGAAGGTCCGCACCATCCAAACCTGTCTCCCCATGAACTTCCGGTGCAGTTTCAAGCGGCTCAACCAGCGGAGTTTGATTTCCCTGAGCAACTGGAATATCTTCTCGATGGAGTAAGGTTAACATCCGCATCGCATTATTTAAAGTTTTGTCCGGTGTTTGATTACCAGCAGAAGTTGTTACGGCAAGGACATCAATCTTCGGTGAAGCAACAGCCATCGTTAACGCCAATGCATCATCATGTCCGGTATCGCAGTCAAGGATTATCTTTTTGGTCATTTGTTATCGGCATCCTTTCTTTGTGAATTATTAGTATAGCGGTTACATCAATTATAACAAATGAACATTATTCCGTTTAATGTCGATCAATGAAATTTAAAAAGACATAATAAAAGGACCACCTAATCGTGATCCTTTTCAATATAAGTTATAATTTTACGCTTTCTTTACTAAATAAATTGGTAAAGCAATAGCGCCAGCTAAAAGGGCTAAAATAGTAAACTTCTTCTTTGAATGCTTCTTAGGTTGTGTAGTTTTGTTTTCAGTTTTATTTTTCTTCATAAGAATCTACTCCTTTATTCAAAAACCTATCACTACCTACACTCTTATTTTAGCCCCATTTTGCCTTTACGTAAAAATATATGGGCCAGGTAATTAAAGCAATTATAAATAACCAAACAATTATCTTTTGAAATAGGTTAAGTTTCCAAATATGTTTCATAAGTTCACCTTATTTCTTTTTAAGCCAGCTAAATATCCCATGACGGTGTGCTTGCTTTTCTTGTGCCTCCGTTAACCGGGTAAGCAATTCAGTCATTTTTGCATCAGTATTTACTTTTTGAGCGTCACGAGCTACCTCGCTGCTATTATACTTTTGCTGAAGAGTATCACTGTTAAGCCACCGATCAAAATTAGCAACATCGACAATAAAACCGGTACTAGTATATTGATAACTAATTCGATACTTTCGCGGCAAGTATTGGAAGTACCGTTCCATCATCATTGAACCATTATTTCGCGCCGTACTATCTGAAACCTTATTAAAAAGCTGCTTATTAATTTGCGCTTTTAACTGACCATCCTGCTGAATAAACGTTAGATCAGCACCGACTTCCGCCTGGTTAATCAGCATTGTCCAATCATTTCGCCCGACAAAGAGTGAGTAATCATAATTATCGTCAAAGTAGTCTTTAACAAGCTCAAACATCCCAAATTGGTCCATCGCTTGTTTCAAGACATATTTGATTGGATAAAGGTAATCCCTTTCAATCTTTTGTTCTGTCTCTGGTGACACATCGTTGAAGAATTTTGCGAGTTCAACTTGGCAATAACGATAAAGTTGATCGTTAGCGCGCTCAAGCAAGTCATTTAATTTAGCTTCTCGTTCATCTTCATCCCCGGCAAAAGTTGATTCAAAGCTGAGGTACCATAAACGACGCATAATTTCCGGCTTAAGGGAAAATTGCGATTTACTGTCACCCTCACGACGATTCATCGTAAAAATAAATGATGGGAGGGGCTGAGTTAAACTACGATTGTTAGTAATTTCTTTAATGAAACGATCAAAATAAGGTCGCGTCGTTAAGTCAGGGCTAATATCATCAATCATCATCGGATTAACGGGCCCAGCACTATACATATAATCGCTTAAAACCGTTGTAATAGTCATATTAATATTGGACTTTCCTAATGCATAATTTTTAGCATCAAAAACACCGCCATCAAGGAAATTGCCACTCCCCGTTAGCTTGGCTGCTAGCCGCTTTCCCAATGTTGACTTTCCTGTTCGTCCTTGACCAATCAAGGCTACTCCGAGGGGAACATCTTCGCGTGATTTACTGCTTGGCGATAATTCATACATATTACGGATTTTCCATAACCAGGGCGCTTCAAATAGGAAACACATGAAATCACATGCCTGCCATCCCTCGCCGACTTCTTTGTAATTATCGTACTCATGGGCAATATCACTAAATAGTTGCAGCTGTTCACGGAGACGGTCACCCGTTAAATTCGATGTTATTAATTCCGACTTTACATTATCGCCAACGCGGGGCGCTTCAAATAATTGACCATTATTATAAAACAAGACGGGCTTAGGGTAGAGATCTTCTTCACGGGTAATCTTTCCTGAGTTATCATCGTTTCGAGACACATGTTTAACTACTTGAGTAAGGCTGTAGAGTTCTTTTCCGATATTTTCGAGGTTGCGTTTCTTATAGCCAGCATTACCAAAGAGCTTGACAGTTTGGGCGACACTCAATTTTTCTGAAGCTGATAGTTTCTTTAATTCCTCGTCAGAACTATACTGATCCTTATATTCTTTTACTTCTTCTGCCGGGATAATCACCGCATCCTGATCACCGGTATCCTTGTTTTTCACCATATTCACCGTATCGGTATAGACATTAATCTGAAGTTGCTCTTTATTTTTCGCCTTAATGAACCCGGCCATTTTCTTTGCGTCCAGATAGGTAGTCGCATGGCGAAGGTTATCGTTGAACATCTGGACATGGCATTGATAAAGCGGATCAGTTTGCATTCCATAATCACTGTCGAGTTGTTCTAAATTATGATGAATTGCTGCTTCGGTTAAATTCATTGAACCGGCAAATGAGAGATACCGGTCATCACTTGTCACTAAGTACATTTTGGTATGAATTAATTCATGCTTAGTGAATAAAAGTTGCAAGCTGCCATCTAAAATTCGCTTCGTAAATTCACTATCAGGGTGTTCATAACCATAATTGACAAATTCAGTCCGGTCATTTAACTGTCTCATCCGTTTGCCAATTGATTCTTTCCCATTATCGCTTAAGCCGAGGATCAAAGTGACCTTATCATAGCGCGGTAATAGTTGCTCCTCAATAAACTTAATTGAAGAAACAAATGAAACGCCCCTAAATTCAGTCGGTTTTTCAAGATGTTCACCCGCGAATTGCCAAAAATCGGCATCAGAAATCAATTCTTGTTTAGTGTAATCTAGGATATCTAACATATGACTCGCCTCCTTTTTAGTTAACTTTCAAATTATATCATGAAAAAAAGAACCACCCGCAAGTGATTCTTCGTATAGAAATTAATTCTTCTTTGCCAGCTTATATAGCAAGTACATTGGCCAAATTAAGGCTCCTGCGACAAGGGTTAATAAAACAATCTTTTGGTTCTTTGATAAGTTATGACATGGACACTTCATATTTAATCGCCCCTTTGTTGATCAGTTAAGTTAATTATAACGCATTTGGGCTATAATGTAAGGAAGCGATTTCAGGTTTAAAGAAGATTTAGTATCTTAAAACATATTACCATCAATTTTATATGTCATATAATGTTCTTTTACTTCTACTCCAACTTGATACTGAATCATTAAATTAGTTAACATCTCGCCATTAACCAGTGTAATATTTAAGTCCTTTGCTGCATTGATTGCACCTTGAGTAAATGTAGAAGTTGTAATAAATACACCTCTATCTGCATGCTTGAGCTTAATTGAACCACTAAATGCTGTAATTTCTGGCATTTGAACTGAATTATCTGGTGCATATCTTTTTACTTGAAGATAAACTTTTTGCAAACCTAGTGGATCTTGATTAATAATTCCATCAATTCCATGATCATTTGATTTCTGTGTTACTAAAGCCTGCCCTTCATCACCCTTGTACCCCATTACAGATAACAACTGAACCATTAAGTTTTCAAATTTATATGGATTCATTTTTACCAAGTGATTTAATAATTCATCCTGCGTTTTTTCGTCTTGCTGATTAAACCATTCCTTAACTTGACTTTCAGCTAAAACTCTATTTTCTTGCTTCTGTCCCTTTTTCTTTTGGTTACTTTTTTCTTGTTTATATTTCTTATAAGCTGGCTCATTATGGATCAAAGTTCTCGTTATATTAATTCCATATTCTTTACTAAGCTCTTGCCCGCGACTAGTCGGAAGATAAAGGCCTCTCTTGGGTCGATCTAATAAACCTGAAATTGCTAAATCACTTAAAGCAAAACTAACTCGATTACGCATGACCAAATCGTGACTCTTTTGTGGATAACGCATTTGCAACATGCTTTGCGGTAAATTAACTTCTTCTAAAGTTCTTTGTATCAATTCACTGCTTTGCCAATTCTGCCTTTCAACAGCAACTTTTAAAATAATTCCTAAAAATGCATCCCAAGTCGGAGTACCATCCGCTTGATGTTTTAACGTTGTATAGTCAATCATTTTCAGCTCCTAAAATTCACTTCAAATCGAAGTAATAATCATCCAAAGCATACGTATTAACTGGTGTAATATGTAATTGATATTTTTCAACCAATTCAGCTAGTGTCTGCCCGTCAATTAATGTTACAGTATTATTTCCTTGAGTTGCCTTTTTTCGAGCACGATCTGTGAAATAATTAGTTGTAATAAATATCCCATATTCCGCATTAAAACTATCCATTACGCCTTTAAACTTATCGATTTCAGGTTCAGATACAGCTCCTTTTGTGTACCTTTTACATTGAATTGCTACCCGACTAGTTCTGAATTCATCAGATGTAAAATATCCAAAACCATCGATCCCATGGTCACCAGAACGAACAATTCCACGATCTTTATCAATTACAACACCCATTTTTGAAATCAATAAGCGCGAAAAGCTTTCAAATTTACTAGGATCAAACTTCATTAATTGAGTAATCAATTGGTTTTTCCAGTTTAAATCTTTAGTATCCTCTTGGTCTTCTGGTCCTGTTGATTCGTCTCCGCTTTCTTCACTTACATTATTTTTATTACGTTCAGCACGTTCCTTATTTTTCTTATCCCAATAAGCACCAATTTCTTTTTTCTGATCTAACGAAGGATAATTTGTTAAATCATCGTTCTCTCCGGCCTTAGTAAGAACAATATCCTGATTACGATGAGGCTCTTCAATATATTGAATGCTGCGTAAATTTCGAATACCAAAGTTAAAGTCAAACAAGAATGGTGAATAAGTGCCTGTTTTACCTTCTTTAGTTGAATAGACTTGATCATAGGTTAATCCATCATGTTCATTATCTGCAATTGCTTTTCGAATAGATTTTCGGCTTGCTGACCCACCCAAATCTCTTAATGCCATAATAATTGCTTTTTCTACTGATCTTCTCTTATATTCTGTCATGATTTCACCCATTAAATATATATTCTAAATACTTATTATATCGTAACTTTTTACCATCTTTTTCTCAGTATTATCAATAATTTTTATAAAAGTACGTATTAATGTTAAATGGGAGCAGCATAAGTTGGGTGACTTTGGGAATGTCCAAATGAATAAGAGAATTT
>OFFS01001191.1_pt1 | contig 12319 bp, 7 predicted proteins | sample 1521541 | NCBI WGS metagenome assembly OFFS01 (sample SAMEA3504127, study PRJEB24116) | mouse gut metagenome | biome: mouse gut; feature: mouse-associated habitat; material: faeces | place: Denmark | collected 2011 | reverse complement strand
TAGATTCATATGATTTGAGGATTTTTTCTGATTGTTTTCACCAAAGACATAGTGTACATGAAGTTTTGTTTTATGGGTATGATAATATTTTGAAAATATATAATTGCTATGGATATGTAGGAAATTCTTATCAATGTTTTGAACTTTCATATAACGAGGTAGAATTAAGCTTTTTAAATGCGTTAAAATATATATGGGAGACATCAGGATGGCATGAGTATATGTTTATGACAATGGATATTGTAGCTCACAATAAAAAATACCCATATACAAACTACTATTTCATCAAGAAGCTAAAACAATATCTCCAAGGTGAGATTTCTAGTTATATGTATTACGAAAATCGCTATTATATGATGGAAAGTAAAGATTCTCGGATCGCATTTGGAATTAAAGCAATAAATCTTGTATTGGAATATTTAGAATTACTAAGAATAATGGTGAGAGACGGTAGTATTTATGAAAAATTTGTTAGCCAGCAGTCGCCATTTAATATGTTATGGAGTATTTATGAAGGTATGACTAAACGGTTGCAATATTTTGCAAAGTGGAATGGTTGGGAAAATGAGTTAGAGCAACAGATTATAGACTATAAGGAAAAAGTTGCTAGACGAAGTGAAATAGCACGAATGTTATATATAAAGCTTTCATGTAAAATAAAAATGAACTATAATTTAGAAAGTGTATTGGATAGTTTGGTAGATAATTTGGTTCAAATCAGAAATCAGGAGAAGGAAATATTAACAGAATATTTAAATAAAGTCTTAAATTTAGATATGCATTAAATGCACATTATTACATGCTTTATACATAAAAATCTTAAGTTTAATGAGCATGAAATACCTGATCTTGTTAGTCTGGATTGTTTTGATGATTTGCAGAAAACAAAAGAGGGGATGGTGAGCAGGAATTTTTTTTGGTAAACTAGCTCAGGAATGGAGCATTTACTGAACAAGACGAAGGAGCTGATCAAAATCCTGGACACTTATGGGAGAGAAAAGTATCTCTGGAGAGCCCCAGGGCTGTTTCAGAGGATGTTCCCTGCCGGGATCCTCTTGTGAGAAAAGAGAGATGAGAAATGAAAAGAATGAAAAAAGTAATTTCAAACTGGATCTTTCTGTGCCGGTTTGCCTGGGGTATCAGCAGGCGGGTCTTTGCTGCAAAGGCAGTTGAGACTGTGATGGATGTGGCGGAACCCTTTGCAGTTCTCATTGTGCCCAAATTTATCATTGACGAGCTCACAGGACAGAAGCGCTGGGAGGCGGTTCTGGGGTATATTCTGCTGCTGGTGGGGGTGCTGACGCTTCTGCGGCTTGTGCGCTTAGGGATGCAGGTGTTCTGCAACATGGCGGTAAATGGGTGTGACTTGCTGAATGTAAAGCACTACAGCAGATTTTTTCTGGACATGGACTTTGCCAAGATGGAGGACGGAGCTGTGCGGGATCTCCAGGAGACCATAGCCGGGGATGTGCATGCAAACACAGTGGCGGACACTGTGCAGGAGTTGGCCACCAACACGCTGCGTCTGGGGGGATATGCCTGCCTGGTCTTTACGCTGCATCCGGCGGTGCTCTTTGTGGTTCTGGCCGTGGCGGCGGTGAACTACAGTCTGGGATTTTTGAGGGAAAAAAGCACCTATGCCTTTCGGCCGGAACAGGCCTCGGCCGCCAGAAAATTCAACTATCTTTTTGAGACCATGGGGGATTTTAGCTTTGCCAAAGAAGTGAGGATCAATCAGGCTTCTGCCTGGCTTGCGGAGAAATTTTCCAGGGTACTGGACGCCTATGGAGGAAGGCTGAAAAAGTATCAGAACAGGATCCTGATCCTGGGATGTGTGGAGGGTGTGGTGAATTTTGGTCAGCTCTTTTTGATGTATGGCTATGGGGTGCACCAGGCGGTGACGGGCAGCATCACCATAGGGGATTTCACCGTCTACACAGGGGCAGTTCTGGCCCTTTTCGCCGCATTCAGTGGATTTGCCAACGGTCTGACCCACATGTCTTATATGTCCAAGTATGCGGATAAGTACAAGGAATATGCGGAGATTGCCAGGCCTGCGCACCTGACGAAAGGCACAGTGAGGCTTACCGGGGAGGAAAAGGAAAATGTGATTGAGTTTCGGGATGTTTCCTTCAGCTATCCCCACACAGAGCGGAAGGTGCTGGACCATATCTCACTGGTTATCAGCGACAGGGAAAAACTGGCGGTGGTGGGCATAAACGGGGCTGGCAAGACCACGTTTATCAAGCTGCTCTGCCGTCTGTATGAGCCCACGGAAGGGGTAATCCTGTACAACGGAACAGATATTTCCACCATCCGCTATGAGGACTATGTGAAAAAACTCTCGGTGGTATTTCAGGATTTTCAGCTGCTTGCTTTTTCCATGGAGGACAATGTGGTGCTGAATCAGCGCTGTGACAGGGAGAAAGTTTTGGAGGCTGTCCGCAGGAGCGGACTGGAGGATAAGCTGAAGAAGCTGCCCAAAGGGCTTGACACTTCCGTGGGAAAGGATTTTGACGAGGAAGGGGTGGAGTTCTCCGGAGGGGAGGGGCAGAAACTGGTGACAGCCAGAGCTTACTATAAGAATGCTCCGATTGTCATATTTGACGAACCCACCGCTGCCCTGGATCCTATCTCGGAGAATCATGTGTACCAGAATTTCCGGGAGATTATGAAGGGGAAGATGGCCATTTTTATCTCCCACCGTCTGGCGTCCACCCGGTTCTGTGACCGGATTGCCGTATTCAGACAGGGACAGATTGTGGAATACGGCACCCATGAACAGCTCATGGGACGGGAAGGGCTTTACCGTGAAATGTTCGACAAACAGGCAGAATATTATAAGGAGGCGGCAAAGTGAGAGAGAAAAAAGAAAAAAGCGCCCGGACAAGGGGACTGTTGTCCAACTGCTGGTATCTGCTGAAGATTGCCTTTAAACTGGAACCGGCTCTGTTCTGGACCCGGATACCGCTGATCCTTGTGAAAGCTGCCCTGCCTTTTATTCCCATTGTCTTTCTCCGGCTGATCTTAAACGGCATCACGGCCAGGGAGGAGGAGAAGGATATTCTGCTGTATGTTCTGGCTTTTGCCCTTTTTACCTTTGCGGGAGGCATGCTGGAAAAAGTTCTGGAATCCCGGTCCGGTATCCGGATGGAGACTGCCCTGAGAAAGCTGAAGAATTTCCTGGGCGGGTGTGTGATGAGGATGCCCTATGGGGAGGCAGAGCAGCCGAAAATGAGGGATTTTGTGCTGTTGGCCAAAGAGGGGACGGAGCTGGCGGCCATCTTTGAAAATGTGGCGGCCATGGTGGTGAGTGTGCTGACCCTGTTCGGCGTGGCCTCCATTGTCATAACGGTGCAGCCCATGATTTTCCTGCTGGTTTTGGTGGTGGTTGCCCTGCGGCTGTGGGCAGATGGGCGGAATCTGAAGCTGTGGGATAAGTGGCGGCCGGTATATGCGCCGGTGATGCGGAAGGGAAATTATCTGATAGGGGTCATGCGGGGAAGCATCTATGGAAAAGAGGTGCGGCTGAACCATCTGGAGGACTGGCTGGATAACAAGCTGGCTGACAGTGCGGAAGAGTATATGAAGACCTGTACCGGACACAACTTGGCCCTGCAGCGGAACAATGCGTTTCCGGAGCTGGCGGCGATTTTTCAGGAATGTATTGTCTATCTCATTCTTGCCTACAGGGTAGTGTTCAAGGGCATGCTGATAGGTGATTTTTCCATGTATATGACCAGTATCAATACCTTTTCCGACAGGGTCAGGCAGGTGGTGGCATCCTTCTCGGAGCTGGTAAAAAACGGTCTTTTCGTGCAGGATTTCCGCCGTTGTGTGGAACTTTCCGGATATACCGGAGGGAAAACGGAGGCGGAGATTGTGGAAGAGAAGAGGGGAGCTTCCGGGGAGGCGGGGCCTCTGGTACTGGAATTTCGGAATGTGTCCTTTCACTATCCCAATGCCCGGAATATGGTTCTGGAACATGTGTCCCTGACACTGCGGGAGGGGGAGTCTCTGTCCATTGTGGGGGTCAACGGAGCTGGCAAGACCACGTTTATCAAGCTGCTCTGCCGCCTCTACGAACCTACGGAGGGGGAGATACTGCTGAACGGCAGGAATATTGCTGAAATCCCCTATGAGGAGTATGTCCGGCGGCTGGGGGTGGTTTTCCAGGATTTCAAACTATTTGCTTTCAGCATGGAAGAAAACATAACCATGGGGCTGCCTGCCAGCGGGGATACCATAGAGCAGTGTGTGGAAAAGTGCGGTCTGGAGACAAAGCTGCAATCCCTGCCCCAGGGGCTGCAGACCAATATCTCCAAGGAGTTCGACGAGTCCGGGGTACAGTTCTCAGGCGGGGAGGGACAGAAGCTTGCCCTTGCCAGGGTGCTCTATAAGAATGTGCCCGTCATTGTCCTGGATGAGCCCACAGCGGCACTGGATCCTCTGGCAGAGTATGAACTCTACAGCAAGTTTCATGAGATTGTCAAAGGAAAGTGCGCGGTCTATATTTCACACCGGCTGTCTTCAACCCGTTTTACGGATAAGATTGCCGTGTTTGACCAGGGCCAGGTGGTGCAGAAGGGCGTTCACGACGCGCTGGTGAAGACAGACGGGAAATACCAGGCGCTGTGGGAGGCGCAGGCGCAGTATTATCAAAAAAGGGCGGAGGAGACAGAAATTTAAACGGGCCCGGCCAGGGCCGGGAGCTAGGTGGAACTGCGTCTTGCCAACAGGACGCAGTTCTGCTATAATGGGGGCACAATCAATCATGCCTTGGCTTGGAAGGGAGGCGTCATGCTGTGTCGATGAAAGATAAGATTAAGTCCATCCTATTTGGCACAAGGACGGAAGATACGGTGGATGAGGAACCTCGCGCCCAGCAGGAGCCGGTGGAGGCGGAAGCCTCGAGCGCTGCCGAATTTATCCAGGAGGATCCGGCCCTGATTAAGCTGCCTGGAGATCACCATCTCTACCAGCTTTATAATCTGCGCCGGAAGGAGTCGGGCTATCTGCCCGCGCCCCGATTATGCTTGGATGAGGACGGCGTGCTTCCCCCGGAGCTGGTTCAGAGGGAGAAAAACCGGCTGCAAGGGGCTCTGCGGAGCGTGTGCAGCTTTCGGCTGAAATCCACGAAGAATACCGGGAATAAGCGCAAAAAGGATAAGGATGACGAGGGTGAGGAGGAGAAGCCGGCCGGGTTGGATGCGTTCCCGTGGATTTTTGTCTCCGGCGACCGGCTGTATGCCTGGGTAATGGTGTTTCCGCCCACGGAACAGGGGAAAGAGCTGACCCGCGAGCTGCTGTGGCAGACGCTGGAGGAGCAGGGGATTACCTATGGCGTGGATGAGCGGGTGGTGGACCGGCTGTCCCACGATGAGAATCGGTATTTCACCCTGTTTTTGATTGCCAAGGGTAAGCGTGCGTTCGACGGAAAAAACGGCAATATTGTGGACTACTTTCCCCGCGTTGTGGAACGGGTGCTGGAGGTGGATGAGTATGACCAGGTGGACTATACCGCGCTGAATCTGATCCATAACGTGAAGGAAGGGCAGGAGATCTGCCGCCTGATCCGTCCCACAGAGGGGGAGCCAGGCCGCACGGTGCTGGATCAGGAGATCCCCGCGAAAAGCGGAAAAGCTGTTCCGTTGCCTAAGGGGCGAAACACCGATGTGAGCGAGGACGGCGACGCGCTGGTGGCCTCGGTGGCCGGCCATGTGGAGTTCACCGGCCGCAGCTTCCAGGTCAAGCCGGTGCTGGACATCGCGGGAGATGTGGATTTTTCCACCGGCAACATCAAGTTCCTTGGAGATGTGAATATTAAGGGAGACGTGTTGACTGGTTTTACGGTTCGGGCCATGGGCAGCGTCTGGGTAGGCGGTGTGATTGAGGCGGGCAGTACGGTGGAGGCCGGCGGAGACCTTACTGTGGTGAAGGGAATCCTGGGGGACGGCACCACCACCGTTCGGGCCCACCGGTGCATTTTCTCGAAATACATTGAGAACGCCACCATTTATGCCCGTGAGAACCTCCAGACCGACGCCATTATCAACGGCAACATATACTGCGACGGGGATGTGCTGGTCCGTTCCGGCCGGGGTACGATTATGGGTGGACGGGTCTGGGCGGCCAAAAAGGTGAGCGCCACCGCCGTGGGGTCCAAGTCGGAGTGCCGGACGGCCATCGCGCTGGGCGGCCTGCCCTGCACCAATTTTGAGCGGGAGCAGGTACAGCGGGAGCTGAAGGAACTGGAGATGGAGATGGAAAAGCTGGAGTGCCAGCTGGACAGCCCGGTGAAGGCCAGCTTGATCAGTAAGGTTCGGGTGAAGCTGAACACAGCGGAGCTTCGGCTGCAGCAGCTGGAGGAAGACCTTCAGGATATTCAAGAGGAATTGAAGGAGCGGGAGGAAGGCCGGCTGGAATGCGGCGTGGCCTATGCCGGGACGGAGATTTCCATTGACGACGAAATGATCCGTTTGCGGCGTGAGGAGCACCAGTGCATCGCTAAGATGGTGTGCGGTGAGATTATTGTGATGTAACCCTGCCCAGCGGCAGGTCAGATCAAAGCAAAGAAAAAAAGGGGCGGCTTTTATGAAGAAAAGAATCATGGTGGTGGATGACTCCCGAATTATGGAGCTCCAGATTCGGAAGCTTCTGGAGGGCACCGACTATGAGGTGGCAGCTTATTGTGAAAATGGCGAGGATGCGATTGCCCGCTATGACGAGGTTCAGCCGGATGTGGTGACAATGGATATCATCATGCCGGGGATCGATGGGCTGGAGGCGGCTCAGGTCCTCATGTACGAGCATGACGAGGCCAGGATTATCATGATTTCCTCTCTGGGAGATGATGAGATGCTTCAGGAGGTTTACGGCATTGGCGCTCAGGGTGTGCTCTTTAAGCCATTGACCCGGGAGGCGCTTTTGGGAGCGCTGAAAAAGGCGCTGGGTTAGGGAAAACAAGGTTACATAAAAAAGCGGCGGAACATCCAACCTGGATGCCCGCCGCTTTTCTGTTAAAAATCCTCAAACCCAAAGGGTACGCGCTGCTGCCGCTGCTGTTGACGCTGTTGCCGCTGCTGCTGCCGCTTTTTCCGCTGGATATCCTCCTCCGCCTGCTGGAGCAGGTCGTCTAAGGAGAGCGTGTTGGACGCGCCCTCCACTTCCAGAATGCTGTACTGGAAGCTGCACCGGTGGCCGAATACCTTGCTGTCGTCCCGCTGGAAGGTGGCGAGAATCTCGTCCATTTTCCGCTCGATGAGGTGTTTGACGTTGCCGGTGAGCATCAGGCAGAAATGGTCGTCTTCAATTCGGACAAAGGTGTCGCTGCTGCGGAAGTGCTTTCGGACAATTTCCACGAAATTCTGGATATAGGCGTCCCCCACCTTGCGGCCGTGGGTGTTGTTGATCTCGGCCACGCCCTCCAGGTCCAGGTAACACAGGGTGATGTCCAGATGTTCTTGCAGCACCAGCCCCATAAACTCCTGTAGGAACAGATGGTTGCGCACGCCGGTGTCCATATCCTGATAGACATCGTCGCTGAGGTGGCGTGCGTTCATCTTTTCTGCGGTGACATCCATGACAATGTGGACGCAGGAGGGCCGCTCCTTCCACTCGATGGGGAAGGAGATGATGCGGTAGCAGCGGTGCTTGCTCTCCTCCTCCTGCTCCCAGACGCGATATCGTTCGGAATCGTCCCATTCCAGGAGCATGGACTGGATGGGGAGGCGGTGCTGACAGCTGTCGCAGTAGACGTTGGACTCGGCACTGCCGTGGGCTCCCTTGTTGCAGTGGACGATCTCCCGAGTTTCCTGGTCAATCACCAATAGCCACTCGTCCCGCTGGCTCAGCAGCTCCACCAGCATCTCGGTGTAGCCCTCAATGATTTCGGCCCGCCGGCGGGCCAGCTGAATCTCCCGCTTCAGCTGCTCCTCCCGTTCCTGCAGCTGCCGGGTCATGGCCTGAAAGGTCTCCTGGAAGGAGGCCAGCGCGTTCCCCAACGGACGGCAGGGGTGGCTGAGCCGGTCCACGTTCAGGCGGGCCTGCCCCGCGCCGCGCAGGATATCCTCCAGGTACTGGCCCAGCTGCTGGCAGCTCTCGTCAATGGTCATCTGTGGTCCCCCCGCCAGGGGATATGCCGGCGAATCGCGCTCCGGCAGGTTCATTTTGTTGTTTTCCTGCTCCATTTGGTCACATATCCTTCCGTTCTTGCTGCACCTTAATATGTGCTCTATTATATTGTATCACGCTTTTCATAGAAGTTCAATAGCCTATGCCTCCAGCAGTTTTTGCCGGTTGAATTGGAGGGTATAGAGCTGGAAATACCGGCCCTTCTGGGCCAGCAGCTCCTGGTGGGTGCCCCGCTCCAAAATCTCCCCGTGGGAGAGAACGATGATTTGGTCGGCGTGCTGGATGGTGGACAGGCGGTGGGCCACAATGAGCATGGTGCCGATGTTGCGCATTTTCTCCAGGGAGTCCTGGATGAGCAGCTCGGTTTCCGTGTCGATGTTGGCGGTGGCCTCGTCCAAAATCATCACATCGGGGCGGTGGAGGATGGTGCGCACAAAGCTCAACAGCTGCCGCTGTCCGGCGGAGAAGGTGGAGCCCCGCTCCGTCACCCGCTCGTCATAACCTCCCGGCAGCCGGTTGATGAACCGGTCCGCGTTGACCTGCCGGGACGCCTCCCGGATGGCCTCGTCGGAGATCGATTCCTCCCGCAGGCGGATGTTGCTCTTAACGTCGCCGGTGAAGATAAACACGTCCTGCTGGACCTGTCCGATGGCCCGGCGGATCTGGTCCCGGCTAAGGTCCTTGATGTTGACGCCGTCAATGAGGATCTCGCCCTTCTGGATGTCGTAATACCGGCCGATGAGGTTCAGAATGGAGCTCTTGCCCGCGCCGGTGGCGCCCACGAAGGCCACCTTCTGTCCCGGCTCGATGACGAAGCTCACGTCCCGGAGGATATAGTTCTCCCCATCGTAGGCGAACCACACGTTCTTGAACTCAATCCGCCCCCGGATCTCCGCCGGACCCCTGGGCTCCGCCGGATCGTGGATCTGGGGCTCCTCGTCCAGGAGCGTGAATATCTTCTCCGCCGAGGCCACCGCCGACTGGAGGGTGGAGAGCTGCTCCGCCAGATCCTGGATGGGCTCGAAGAAGGTCTTGATGTACTGTAAGAAGATGTACATGGTGCCGAAGGACACTGTCCCCGCCAGCACGCCCCGGCTCCCCGCGGCGATGACAATGGCCATGGCCGCCACGGAGCACATGACGATCACCGGCCGGAACACGGCCCCCACCAGGATCTCCCGGCGAAAGGCCTGATGGAGCTCCTGACTGCGGACCCGGAAGGCGTCCAGCTTCGCCTCCTCTCGGTTGAAGATCTGGATCACCTTCATGCCCGATAGGTTCTCGGAGAGGAAGGTGTTCACCTCCGTCAGCTTGGTCTTGCTCACCTGATAGGCCCGGCGGGAGAGGGTGCGGAACACCACGGTCAGCGCCGTCACCACCGGCACCATCACAAAGCTCAGCAGGGCCATGCGCACGTCCAGCAGCAGCATCACCGCTGCCAGACCGATGATCTTCACCACATTCTTGAAGAGCTTGGCCAGGATGTTGGCGTACAGCTCGTGGACCGCCTCCACGTCGTTGGTGACCCGGGTGACGATCTTGCCCACCGGGGTGAGATCAAAAAAGCGCATGGAGAGGCTCTGGATGTGCTCAAAGAGCTGCCGGCGCATGGTGTAGACGATCTCCTGGCCAGTCTTTTGCAGCAGCAGGAACTGGGCCCGGTTGCACACAAACAGGATCGCCAGTACGGCCACATACTTCCCCGCTGCGGTCAGTATGCCCATGAACCGCTCCTCCACCGCCTCCCCGGGGGCGTAGCCCCCATCGATGAAGAGATCAATGGCGTCGCCGGTGAGGATGGGCTTGTAGAGCTCCAGCGCCGTGATAGCCAGCGCCAGAACCAAACAAGACGCCATGGCTGCCATGTGGGGCCGCAGGTAGGAGAGCATCCGCACCACGGCGTTGCCACGGTAGTGGACGTCCTCCTCTGTCTTTTTGAGAAACAGCTTCACGCCTCCTCGCCCCCTTCCTCCCGCAGCTGCTTCTCCAGCTGCTGCTTGTCGTGGATGCTCCGGTAGATGCCCCCCAGGGCCATCAGCTCCTCGTGGCTGCCGTACTCCGCCGCCCGGCCCTCGTCCAGCACCAGAATGCGGTCCGCGCTCTGGATGGTGGAGATGCGGTGGGCGATGATGATGGTGGTGCGGCCCGCCCGGCTGCGCCGGAGATTTTTGAGAATCTGCTCCTCCGTGTCTGTGTCCACCGCTGAGAGGGCGTCATCCAGGATGAGGATGGGCGCGTCCTTCAGAAGGGCCCGGGCAATGGCGGAGCGCTGCTTCTGGCCGCCGGAGAGGGTGACCCCCCGCTCCCCCACCACGGTGTCGTACCCCTCGGGGAAGTCCATGATATTGCTGTGGATGCAGGCGTCCTGGGCGGCCCTCTGGATCTCCTCCCGGCTCTTCCACTCCGCGCCAAAGGCGATGTTGCGCTCCAGGGTGTCGGAGAACAGGAAGCTCTCCTGGGGCACGTAGGCGATGTCCCGCCGGAGCACGGACAGGGGAATCTCATAGATGGGCCGGCCGTCGATGCGGATCATGTCGCTTTTGGCGTTGTACAGCCGCAGCAGCAGGCTGGCCAGGGTACTCTTGCCGCTGCCGGTGCGGCCCAGGACCGCCAGGGTGCTCCCCCGGTCCACGTGGACCCGGATGGCGTCCAGCACCGTCACGTCCTCCTGGTCCGGGTAGGCGAAGGTCAGCCCGTTAAAGTCGATCTCCCCCTCCAGGGCCGCCACGTCCTTTACCTCCGCCCCGTCCACGATCTCCGGCTGCTCGTCCAGGATGGTGCGGATCCGCTTGAGGCTGGCCGTGCCCTGGGAGATGAAGGTGATGCACTCGCCGGCGGCCAGCATGGGCCAGACCAGCATGGCGATGTACAGGTTGAAGGCCTCGAACTGGCCCAGGGTGATCTCCCCGGCGATGGTGAGGTAGCCGCCGTAGAGGAGGGTCAGCAGGCCGCTGACGCCGATAATCAGATCCAGCAGGGGCATGAAGAGGGCCTGTGAGCGGGCCACGTCCATGTTCCGGTCCTGGTTGCGGCGGTTGACCTGGGCAAAGGCCGCCAGCTCCCGGCGCTCCTGGACAAAGGCCTTGATGACCCGGATGCCGCTGACCGCCTCCTGGACCTGGTCCGTAAGATCGGAGAAGGCCCGCTGCTTGGCAAAAAACCTCCGGTGCATCACCTTGCCGTAGTAGTAGTCCCCGTACATGATGAGCAGCAGGGGGATCACCGCCACCAGGGTCAGACGCATGTCCACATAGAACATCATCTTCCCCAGCACCATGATGAGCATCACCGTGGCGTCAAAGGCGGTGACCACCGTGGGCCCCATGAGCATCTGCACGGAGCGCATGTCGTTGGTGAAGTGGGCCATGAGATCGCCGGTCTTGTGCTCGTTGTAGTAGCGCATGGACAGCTTCTCCAGGTGGGCGAACAGGTCCTCCTGGAGCCTCCTGCGCACGTCCAGGGCCGCGCCGAAGATGAAGTAGCGCCACCCGAAGCGGCCCACGGCCATGGCCCCGCCCATGAGCACAATCAGCCCGATGAGCCGCCACACCCCGTCCATCCCGATGGTCCCGGCCTTCAGCCCGTCGGTGATCTGGCCGGTGAACTGGGGGATGTAGACGTTCATCTGGTCCACCGCCGCCAGGGACAGGATTCCCAACACGTAGTGGAGCCAGCGGCTCCTGGCATAGCCGCCGATCAGTCGAAGCTCCCTCATAGCGCCCCTCCTCAACCCTCTCTGGTATATCTGTGGGGCGGACAATTCCGCCGGCACATGTTTCTCCATTGTAGCACAGCGGGCAGCGGAGCACAATAGCTATTTGGGGAAATTCTGGGCAGGATAAAATCCAGTGGAAAATCCCAGCCGGGTGTGGTATAATGGGTCCATCCAAACAAAGGAGGGCAAACGCTATGCCGTACATTCTGATTGCCATCGGTGTGATCGTCCTGATCCTGCTGGTGACCAACATCCACGTGGTCCAGCAGTCCCGTGCCTTTGTGGTGGAGCGCCTGGGCGCTTACAACACCACCTGGGGCGTAGGACCTCACATCAAGCTGCCCATCATTGATCGGGTGGCCAAGCGGGTGAGCCTGAAGGAGCAGGTGGTGGACTTCGCGCCCCAGCCCGTCATCACCAAGGACAACGTCACCATGCAGATCGACACGGTCATCTATTTCCAGATCACCG
>OFFS01001182.1_pt1 | contig 12398 bp, 8 predicted proteins | sample 1521541 | NCBI WGS metagenome assembly OFFS01 (sample SAMEA3504127, study PRJEB24116) | mouse gut metagenome | biome: mouse gut; feature: mouse-associated habitat; material: faeces | place: Denmark | collected 2011 | reverse complement strand
GGGCAGGATCATACGGATGGTGCCGTCGAGGTAGGGATATAAAGACAGGAAAGTGATGGGAAAGCGTTGGGAAAGAAGGAGTCTTGCGTGGGCGGGGCTCCTTTTTTGAGCCTTATCCTGACATTATTTCAAAGGATATCTGGTTTTGATTGAGGCGGGCCAAAGGACATGATAGAATGGAATTGTTATGAGATTGCCGGCACAGCGACTAAGTAATTTCTGATATATTAAATTAGTAGAAAAGGTAAAAAGCATGCAGGATCTGAATACTCTCAAATATTATAACAATAAGGCTGAGCAGTTTTATGACAGTACAGTATCGGTAAACTTTGAGGATACACAAAACATATTTTTATCAAAATTAGCCAAAGGCTCTGCAATCCTTGATTTCGGCTGTGGATCCGGCCGCGACACGAAATATTTCCTGTCGCAGGGCCACCATGTCGAAGCCATAGACGGATCTTTGGAGTTATGTAAACTTGCATCGCAATACACCGGTACAAAAGCCCGTCACATGCTGTTCTGGGAATTGTCAGCGATTCACAAATACGATGGCATCTGGGCATGTGCATCTATTCTACACCTGCCTTGGAGCGAACTGGCCGATGTTATGCGTAAGATGCAGGCAGCACTGAAAGCCAATGGCATTATCTATACATCCTTTAAATACGGAACTTTTTCGGGTGAACGCAATGGAAGATACTTTACAGATATGACAGAGGCAAGGTTTGCCGGCTTTATCGAAGAAATTGGCGGCTTACAGATAGAAGAACAATGGATATCAGCTGATGTACGGCCGGGAAGAGGTGAGGAACAATGGCTCAATATAATCCTGCGGAAATAGGATATACACTGAATATTGACGGTAAATATTACAGTTCTCTGGATATCGAAGGATTTTCACAGATGATGAAGGATCCGTCTTATTGCTATAAATTCTACTGGCTGGAGGCAATCGTTGGACTGATATCCGAAAATAGAACAGAAACCACATTCGACGAGATTATAGATGAGATGATAGCCAATGCCTGGTATTCTGTGAGGGAATTTCATATTCATTTAAGCGGGATGCAAAGCGATGGTAATGTGAGAGACGGGCTGGAAAGAGCGATCCTCTATCTGTCTGAATTGAGTAAACTTCCGGCGAATGCATCAAAAGTTGAAATCAAAAACGAGATAAAAAATTATAATGCCGAATTGAAGAAATACAAAGAGCAGCTTACCAATATGGTGCCGTACCGCGCTCTGGCCGGGTTTTTCCGCAAAAGCATCGAGCCTGCAGAATGGGGAAGTGTTGTAAGGATGACGGCATATATTGAGCGTATTGATCAGGCGATAACGCCACTGCCTTATACGCTGGGTTCCGGAAGCCGGCTGAAAAAAGAAGTCTATTTTAATACTTCCTGGATCAAAATGATTCAGGATCATACGGTCTCGATACTTGGCTGGATCCAGTATGAAAAAGTAAAATGGCTTCAAAATAATAATCCGGAAATCCCGGGTCTGATCTATAAGCTGGCGCCTATGGATGAGAAGATGCGGAAATTGAACAGAGTGCGTAAACTCTGGGAGGGGATCTTGGATTTAGGTGAAGTGAGAGATGTATTTACAGGCGATCCGGTAGTGCCGAAGCAATATGATGTGGATCATTTTATCCCGTGGTCCTTTGTGATGAACGATGAGCTCTGGAATCTAATGCCGATGGATTCCTCTTTGAATTCTGCTAAGAGCAATAAACTTCCTAAGTGGGATCCGTTCTTTGGCAGATTCGCCTCCAACCAATATATGATGTATGAAATCATACACAGTAAAGAAGGGATTTACGGATTATTTAAAGCGTGTTACAGAGATAATCTGCATTCTATCTGGGCCGGCCAGGAGCTGTACCGTAAAGGAAACTCAAAAGAGGAATTTTATAATATTCTGATGAAGAATATGCGTCCGGTGTATGATTCGGCCAGAAGGCAGGGATATGAGATCTGGGAGCGGATATAAAATAGTGTGAGATTATACAAGGCATAACCTGTGAAAAATTTAGCAGGATATGTCTTTTTGTTTGTTTACTTTTCTGTCAAAAATGTTAAAATATAAACAGAAGGAGGCGGTGAAATGTTCAGTAAAAATTTGAGATTTTATAGATTAAAAAATGGTATGTCCATGAAACAGCTGGCCTCTATGGTTGGGGTATCCGCAATGACGATTAGCTATTACGAAAGTGGAGAGAGAAAGCCGGGTATAGATATGATCCGAGCACTTGCAAAGGCATTGGGGGTAAGAACTACCGACTTTTTAAACAATAGAAATACGAAACTTGTATTTGCGCATGGGGAATTCAGGAAGAGCAGTAAACTTTCTATCAGACAGCAGGAATATATAAAAGAATCTGTTGAGGAATATTTGGGCAGGTTCTATTCGGTCATTGATGCTCTTGGAGGAGATGTACTGCCGGATGCACCGGTTTGTCATGGGCTGATGTTAACTGACAATGTTGAAGAAAATGCAATGGCAATGCGTAAATATCTTCGTATTTCAGAGTTCGGACCGGTGGGGAATCTGGTCGATCTCCTGGAGAACAAGGGCATTTTGATTTATGTAATGGAGATTGAGAATGATGCATTCTCGGGAATGAATGGATCAGTGAATGGACGACCGTATATTATAGTGAATGGCCGAATGAGTACGGAGAGGATTAGATCCACAATCGCACATGAGCTGGCACATTTTATATTTAAGTGGCCGGATGACATGGAGGAAAAACAGATCGAAAAGATGGCGACTGCAATCAGTGGAGCTTTCCTTTTTCCTGTTCCTGATGCAAAAAGAGAGTTGGGAATCAGAAGAACGGCCATCACGAAAGATATGATCCTCACGTGCAAGGAATATGGTATCTCCATGTATCTTCTGGTTAAGCGTGCGAATCTCTGTGGGATCGTAAATGACAATGTGACAAAAAATTTTTATATTCAAGCTGGTCAGGCGGGATGGAAGAAGCATGAGCCAACTCGTATCCGGAAAGAAGAACCAGGTTTATTTATGCAGTTGGTATTCCGTGCAGTCAGTGAGAGTGAGATATCCATACAGAAAGGCGCAGAATTATTGAAACAGCCCTATTCGTTTGTAGCAGAGCAGTGTTTTTCAGAAGAGGGGGCTGTGGATGGAATATATTAGTAGCGATACCAATGTGTGGCTGGATTTTATGATGATTGAACAGCTAGAGCTGCCCTTTAGACTGCCGTATATTTATTTGATGAATGAAGATGCGATACATGACGAACTATTATCACCGGCAGGATTAAGTGAGAATTTATTGGCATTGGGGTTGGTTGAGACCGAATTGGAGGAAGACGAGTTTTTCTGTGCTGAAATATATATGGAATCTTATCCAAAGCTTTCTGTTTATGATGGTGTTGCGTTGGCAATGGCCAAGTGCCGTAGAATCACTTTGTTGACAGGTGATGGACCGCTCAGGAGGGCAGCGCAGAGGGAAGGTATATCTGTGATGGGAACGATCGGAATTCTGGATCAGTTGTACGAAGGTGTTTATATTGGAAAAGAAGAATATTTTGAGTGTTTGAACCGATTACAGAAGTATAATGGCGGAAAGATTCGGCTGCCAAAGAAAGAGTTGGAACTAAGAATCAAAAGAGCATTGAAAGCTGTATGAAATGGATAATATGATAGTTATGTACATAACAATGCATAGTTTACAAAAGAGAAAGGTCAAAGGTTGAAAAATCACACTGATATGCTGATTTTTCAACTGCGAGTTTGTGCCGGAGCCACAAACTCGGGATTGCAGAGCCAAATTTGAGATTTGGCTCGCAGCCTTCGCAAAAGACTGCTTCGGCATGGAGGTAAATATGAACAGTACATTGTTACACCCCATCATCACCCGCTTCCTAACTGACTACATCCCCGCCAAGCAGCGTCCCTTTGCCGGTCATCCTCTGGGTGTCTATCTCCGAAATGATGCTCCGGAATCTATTTATCAAACTGGTCTGGTAGACCGTCAGGCATATTTGATTACAGGAAGTGTTGGGCAGGGTAATTGGGCCATGGTTCCATGGATCTGTATCTTCAACAGGAAAATCACGACAACGGCTACCAAAGGTGTTTACATCGTATATCTGCTTTCCAAAGATGGCAATTCTCTATACCTGACTCTAAATCAAGGCTGTACAGAGATCAGGAAGAATAACTCCAAGAAAGAAACCATAGAAATTATGCGCAGAAAGGCAAAAGAACTTGCCGGAAAAATAGACAGCAGAGGGTTTTCTACGGACGAGAATATTAATCTCGGAGACGGTTTGACAGAGCTTGCCGAAATGTATCAAAAAGGAACGATTTTTTATAAGAAATACAGCAAAGGTTCGGTGCCGGAAGAGAAAGAGCTGTGTGATGATCTTGAGAAAATGATGATCATCTATAAGGAATACGCCGGTGAGAAGCCGGATGAAAGTTCGAGTAATTTACCGCGAGGAGGTGAGGAACAGTTGGAGACGAAGGATGTGGTTGCCAGAATTAAGACCTATATTGCCGCAAGAGGCTTTCAATATAGTGACGGTCTGGTAGAAAACTTTTATTTGAGTCTGAAATCGAAGCCGTTTGTCATTCTTGCGGGAACAAGTGGGACGGGTAAGACCAGGCTTGTACAGCTATTTGCCCAGGCCATAGGTGCGGTATACAAGATGGTGCCTGTAAGGCCGGATTGGTCGGACTCCTCGGATTTGTTTGGTCATATTAATCTGAACGGGGAATTTGTTCCTGGGGCAATCACAGAATTTGTTTTCGATGCATCTGAAAACAGGGACAAGCCTTATATTCTCTGCCTGGACGAGATGAATCTAGCCAGAGTAGAATACTACATGAGTGACATTTTATCGGTGATTGAAAGCCGTGATTTTGATGCGGAGGGCAGAATTGTAACTGTACCGCTTATGTCGGCTGCACAATGTGGCAGCAGGGAGTGTGATCAGAAATATGCGGGGATGCAGCTATCCGAGAACCTTTATATTGTAGGTACGGTAAATATGGATGAGACGACCTTCCCGTTTAGCAAGAAGGTTCTGGACCGGGCCAATACTATAGAATTTTCTTTTGTGGATTTAGAATCTCCATTTGCCAAAGAGCCCGTAAACATAGCGGCTGAGCCGGTACAAACAGACAACACATTTTTGAGGACAGAATACCTGATCCTGCAAAAGGATTGTATCGGGGAAGCGGAGACCGTAGGACAGTATTGCTTGGAACTCCAGAAAATCAACAAAATTCTACAATCTGCCAATGCGCATGTAGGGTATCGGGTCAGAGATGAGATTGTCTTTTATCTGCTTAATAATAAGAAGGCTGGTGGGTTGTTAACAGATGATGAGGCAATGGACAATGAAATTCTGCAGAAAATTCTACCGCGTATTCAAGGTAGCAGCATAGCTATTAAGGAAATGTTGCTTGCTTTATTCAAAGTTTGTGTCGGGAATCATGCAGGTATTCAGCCGGAACAGTCGGATTTGGTAAAAAATATCATGTCTTTGGCTTCGGATAGTAATAGCCGATACCGGAAAAGTGCAGAAAAGATTGCATTTATGATAAGGAGATATGAAGAGGATGGATTTACTTCCTATTGGCTCTGATGAATTATGTTATATTCAGACGAAGAAAGTCAATATTATGATAAAAGGCCGCGGAACCCATCCTAAATTTGAGAGGGCTTCTTATGATGCCCCAGAAGCGGTTATGAAGGTGTTTTGCCGGGATACCTTTGCGCTCACTTTGCAGGATAGCAGTGGTGCACTTTTTCCTATAGAGGGTGATAACAGCGGTATTTACAAGACAAAGCCGCTGTTCTATGAACAACAGAATTACGAAATCGTAATTGAAGCTGGTGCAGAAGAGGATGAGGTTACCTTTTGGCATGATAACATAAATATTCGTAAGAAGGTTACGAGGGCCAGTCGAAAATACAATATCTTATCGGGTGTGATTAACTTTGGCAATGAGATTGGTTTTTCAGATTTTGTAATTCAAATCAATGGCACGGAGTATCTCAGACTTGTGGTAGAAGTGTATCCTTCTAAAATCAGTTACAAAGAGGACTATCAGGCGATTGTAGCCGATGTGACGGCGGAGGTTTACAATGTAATCTTTGACTTTTTGAAAACAACGTATCTTGGCTATCGACAAGGGAACAGTGTTTCAAGCAGTCCGGTCGAGTTTTTTGCGGTAATTCGTAAGATTTTTGGAGATTTTCTGAAAGCGGTTGATATGATTTTGGCCTGTCCGCATCATCTATTGGAGACCCGCAGAGAGGTACTTCCGGAGCATAAAGTGAAACGAATGGATGCAAGCGGCTGTCGCTGGTTGGAGAAACACCCCGACCATGTGACGAAATCGGGCAGTCGAATTATGGTTGATCGGGTACTTGGCGTACGAAAACAGGTAACCTATGATACCAAAGAGAACCGCATGTCCAAATTTATATTGCGCACAACGATCAAGAAGCTGGAAGATTTTAAGAGAAATTATTTAAAACTTCAAAGGGCGAAGGATCCGGCAGTCGTAGAGGAAATCGACGGTATGATCTGCGCGTGCAGGCGGCGTATGCATACGGCTTTTTTCATGGGGATTGAGGAAAAAGAGGCAGATGCGGGGATGTCGCTTGTCTTTTCTATGGCGTCAGGATATCGGGATTTGTATAAATATTATTTGATGCTATTGCGTGGACTTTCTGCTACGGGGGATGTCTTCCATATTTCTGTCAAAGATCTGGCGGTTTTGTATGAATATTGGTGCTTTATTAAATTGAACAGTATGATGAAAGACCGCTATAAGATGATTTCTCAGGATATTATTAAGATACAGGGGAACGGACTGTTTGTATCACTGGTAAAAGGGCAGGGGTCCGAGGTGAAGTATGAGAATACTGAAAATGGGGATATCATTACGCTTTCCTACAATCCAAAGACTGCGGGAAGTCCTACTGTTGCACAAAGACCCGACAATGTGCTCTCCTTGAGAAAACGCTCAGGATTTAAGCAAAACAGGCAGTATGAATATGTATTCGATGCGAAATACAGAATGAATCCGGCGCTTCCGGGAACGGATTATTATACGGCGATTTCCCAAAGTCCAGGACCGGAGGTAGACGATATCAATACGATGCACCGTTACCGGGATGCGATTGTCTATCAGAACGGGGCGTCTCCTTATGAGCGGACTATGTTTGGAGCCTATGTGCTGTTTCCCTATTCTGATCTGGAAAGGTATAAAACTCATCGATTTTATAGAAGTATTGAAGAAGTTAACATTGGTGGCTTGCCCTTCCTGCCGTCAGCCACAGAATTGGTGGCGCAGATGTTGGAGGAATTGATTGCCGATTCGCCGGATTCTGCATTTGAGAGAGCGACTCTGCCAAGAGGAATTGAAGAAAAACTCATGAAAGTGGATTGGGAGAATCGGGATGTATTGGTAGGAAGTTTGAGGAGTAAAGCACAGTTGGATGTGGCATTGCGGCATAACTTTTATCATATTCCGGCAAGTCAGCTTCCGGAATCTGCTTTTCCAATCCATTATGTGGCCATATACCAGTCGAAAAATTTCTTTGGGCCGGAGGCGGGAATCCGCTATTACGGTGTGGTGACGAAGTGTATTCCGGTAAAAAGAAACCAGATCCGTGAACTGCCGAAAAATTCTTCGGAGGAGTACTACCTGCTGGAGGTAAAAGAGTGGAAGCGGTTAGAGCGTGTCGTAGCTCCTAAGGAGTTTGGGCAGGTAAGATGCCTGACGAATCTGTTTTTGCTGGAGCACAGCGCTGAATACCCGGAGTTGCTGCTGCGGTCGGAGGAGGAGTATCGACTTTATACGGAACTGAAACGGGCAGTGAAGAATCCGGAGATTGATGATGAGAGCAACGATTTGGGTTTTAAATTCAATAAGGCGACGGTTCTGTTTGAAAAAGATGAGATTCATGTATACCGGGATCATAAATTGGTTGAGAGATATACGGTTGCGGAATTTACAAGAAGTCCGAATGCCGTATTTCGCAAGATAAAGAAAAGTTTGGGGTAAGGCTTGTCATTTTTCGTTAGGTTTCCTAAAATATAAGCAGGAGAAGAATAACTGTCTGACAGCATATATCTTATGGCTTTACAGGCAGGAGGGGATGAAAGGAGAACGGTATGAGGGATGTAGTAAAGAACACAAAATTAACGGAGAACTGCAGTAAGGAAGTGATCAGGGCCTTTGTGGAGGAAGTGACTGCCAAACTGACCGTGGAGGAGAAGATCGGAATCATGTCCGGGCAGGAAACAGAGCAGAAGCTTCTGGATGATCTGTTTGTGCTGGAGCACTACAATGTGAGGCCTTATCCGACGATGGCTGTGGAGCGGCTGGGACTGCCTAATGTACGGTTCGTAGATGGACCGCGCGGCGTGGTTGCGGGATCCGCCACCTGTTTCCCGGTATCGATGGCAAGGGGTGCCACCTTTGACCGGGAGTTGGAAGAGGAGATCGGCAGGGCGATCGGTGCGGAAGTAAGAGCCGTGGGCGGCAATTATTTCGGCGGGGTATGCATCAATCTTCCCAGAAATCCGAGATGGGGGCGTGCACAGGAGTGCTACGGTGAGGATCAGTATCATCTGGGAGAGATGGGCGCTGCGCTGACAAGAGGCGTGCAGAGTCAGAACGTTATGGCCTGCATTAAGCATTTTGCATTAAACAGCATTGAGAATGCGCGCTTTAAGGCAGATGTGCAGATTTCCAGGAGGGCGCTGCACGAGGTATTCCTTCCGCATTTCAAACGCTGCATCGAGGAAGGGGCAGCATCGGTGATGGGTGCATACAATAAGGTACTTGGCGAACAGGCGTCGGAAAGCAGTTATCTTCTGCGGGACATCCTGCGGGATAAATGGGGCTTTGACGGCTTCACGTTATCAGACTTCCTGTGGGCTGTTCATGACGGCGTGAAGGGTGTCAAAGGCGGCATGAACATAGAGATGCCCTGCTTCTGCCACTATATAGAAGATCTGCCGAAAGCGCTCGAGGATGGCCGGTTGGAGATGGCGGATCTGGATGAGGCGGTAGGCTATATCTTAAGGACGATCCTTTATTATGAGACGAGAAAAGACCCACAGGCCTATGGAGAGGATGTTCTGGCCTGTGATAAGCATATAGCAGTGGCTAAGAGGGCTGCACAGGAGTCCATGGTGCTTCTGAAAAATGAAGGGAAGGTGCTTCCTCTTGACAAGAAAACAACGGACAGGATCGTGGTGCTCGGCGTGCTTGGCGACATCGAGAACATTGGCGACCATGGATCCAGTAAAGTGCATCCGTATTATACGATAACGCCTTTTAAGGGTCTGATGAAGAAAATGCCCAGGGCACAGATTGTCTATCATGATGGTAAAGACATTGAGCAGGCGAGGAAGCTTGCCGCGGATGCGGATGCAGTCGTGATTGTGGCGGGGTATATACACAGCGATGAGGGAGAGTTCCTGGCGGACAGAAGCGATATTGAGATTATGGGCGGCGACCGTGTTTCCATGCGCCTGCACCAGAGGGATATCGATCTGATCGAAGGGGTAAAAGGACTTTGTAAGAATACGATTGTATCCATCGTGGGCAGCAGTGCGATCCTGATCGACGAGTGGGAGAAGGATGTTCCGGCGGTGATTTTCTCTTTCTACAGCGGCATGGAGGGCGGTAATGCTCTGGCGGATATTCTGTTCGGAGACGTATGTCCCAGCGGGAAGCTGCCTTATACCGTGGCATACAGCGAAGAGGATTATCCGTATTTTGATCCGGATTGTGATGAGATCGAATATGAGTATTATCATGGTTACTGCAAGATGGAGAAGGAAGGCAGGAAGGTGCTCTATCCTTTCGGATATGGTCTTTCCTATACGGAATTTGCATTTGACAGGCCCAGGGCAGAGGTATTTGCCGATACGGCAAAGTTTAGTGTGACGCTTAAGAATACGGGTACGGTCAAGGGGGCAGAGGTCGTACAGCTCTATGTGGGATGTGAGGGAAGCAAGGTAGACAGACCGGTAAAAGTTCTGAAAGATTTTGTGCGTGTAGAACTGGCTCCCGGTGAGGAGACGGTCGTTTCCTTAAGCGTTTCCAAAGATGCCATGGCATATTTCGATGAGGAAAAAGATGCATTCGTGACAGAGGATATCAGGTATATTGCTTATATCGGTAATTGCAGTACAGATGCGGCGTTGCAGAAGGTGGAGTTTACCTTTTAAAGGTGGAGTTTACCTTTTAATCATAGACGGGGTCTCGGAGTCTCGTTATTTAGGGGCTTGTTGAGACCCTGTGACAGAAAACAGGGAGGCCGCCATGGATCATTTACGCTGTGTGGTAGAGCGAATTACATATCAGAATGCCGACAACGGCTACACGGTGCTCAAGTGCGCTGTCAAGAATGCCCAGGATCTGGTGACGGTAGTCGGCATTATGCCGGACACTCACGTAGGCTCGGTGCTTGCGCTGGAAGGCGTCTGGAAGGTAGATGCCAAATACGGCCGCCAGTTTTCCGTGGAGAAATTCGAAGAGACCCTTCCGGCTACGGTTTACGGCATCGAGAAATATCTTGGTTCCGGTCTGATCAAAGGCGTGGGTCCCAAGTTTGCCCGCCGCATTGTGGAGAAATTCGGAAAGGACACGCTGGATGTGATCGAGGAAAATCCGGATGCGCTGATCGAGGTGGAAGGCATCGGCAGAGTGCGGGTGGAGCGGATCAAGAAGAGCTGGGAAGAGCAGAAGGAGATCAAAAATATCATGCTTTTTCTGCAGGGGCATGAGGTCAGCACCAGCCATGCCACGAAGATCTTCAAGACCTATGGCAGTGACAGTATCAGCGTCGTGCAGGAGAATCCTTACCGGCTGGCCGACGATATCTGGGGCATCGGTTTCAAGACGGCGGATACCATAGCGGAGAAGATGGGCATTGAGAAGGATCGTTTTATCCGTCTGCGGAGCGGTATTCTCTATACATTGAATAAACTCTCCGAGAATGGTCACTGCTATGCGGTAAGGGAGCAGCTGATCCAGACTGCGGAGCAGCTTTTGGAGGTGGAGGAGGCGGAGCTGGAGATTACTTTGGACGAAATGCTGCGCACGGAGGATGTGATCCGTGAGGAGGAGGCCATCTACCTGCCGCCTTTTTTCTTTTCCGAGACGGGCTGTGCGAAGCGGCTGCTTAAATTGCTGGCGGCCGAGCGACGTGTGCAGATGGATGTGGATGCGGTGATGGAGACGGTCATGGGCCTGGCGGAGCAGGGACAGGAGGTTGGCGGAGCGGCGACGCCGGCAGGACAACAGCAGGAGAAGGCGGAAGCTGTGCCATCTACGGAACAGGGACAGCACATCACCTACGACGAAGTCCAGCTGGAAGCAATCCGCGTAGCCGTATCTTCCAAGGTCATGGTGCTCACCGGCGGCCCGGGTACGGGCAAGACCACCACCACCCTGATGCTTCTGGGGCTCACGGAGCCGGATGCCGGAAAGGCCGCGATCCACGGCCTGGACTGCACCCGCAATGCCCTCCAGGTGAAGAAGGCGGTGGGCTATCTGCCGGACAACGTGGGCTTCTACGGCACTATGACAGGCCGGGAGAACCTGCGCTTCATGGGGCGCATCAACGGCCTGGAGGGCAAGGCGCTGGAGGAGCGGATAGACCGGCTTTTGGAGCGGGTGGGCATGGCCCAGGCCGCGGACAAGAAGACAGGGACGTATTCAAGAGGCATGCGCCAGAGGCTGGGGATCGCGGACGTGCTGATGAAGGATCCGGACATCATCATCATGGACGAGCCCACTCTGGGGATAGACCCGGAGGGCGTCAGGGAGCTGATGTGGCTGATCAGGGATCTGGCGGAGCGGGACGGCAGGACGATTCTCCTCTCCTCCCACCAGCTCTACCAGGTGCAGCGGGTCTGCGACCGCATGGGCATCTTCGTGAAAGGGAAAATGGTAGCCTGCGGCACCCTGGAGGAGCTGGGGCAGCAGATCGGACGGGACGGCACAGGCGCCCTGGAGCTGTCCGTGTACCCGGACAATATAAGCTTACAGAGGATTCTGAAGGAGATGAAGGGCGTCCTGGACATCGAGAAGAACAGCGACATGTATGTCATCCATTCCTCCTTCGACCTGCGCAGGGCGCTGTCTAAGAAGCTGACCGAGGAGGGCTACACCATCATGCACCTGCGGCAGGCGGGCAGCGATCTGGATGAGATTTACCGGAAATATTTTGAGAAGGCAGGTGAGCAGGTTGGGTAAAGCAAGCATGCAGACATTAAAGGCTCCCGCGGATTCCCGGGCAAAGGAGCTGGCCGGGGAGGGTGGCTCCCGAAGGGAGGACGCTCGAGGGGAAGGCACCGGAAGCCGGGGGCAGTCAGAGG
>OFFS01001169.1_pt1 | contig 12515 bp, 9 predicted proteins | sample 1521541 | NCBI WGS metagenome assembly OFFS01 (sample SAMEA3504127, study PRJEB24116) | mouse gut metagenome | biome: mouse gut; feature: mouse-associated habitat; material: faeces | place: Denmark | collected 2011 | reverse complement strand
AGGCGATTTACAAAGCCCATGAAATCAACCAGACAATCATTGCCTTTATTAACCGGATTGTATCCGAGGTTGGAAAAGAAAAGCATGGGTATACAAGCTGCGCAATTCCTGAGGAACTGTTTGCGGCAATTAAGGAAATCGTTCCCCCTGAACAGATGGAGGAAGCGGTTTTTACGGACGAAAAGCAGGTTCGTGAAGAAAATATCAGAAATATTACGGAAAAGCTGGAAGAAGCTTTTGCGGAAAACGAGGAATGGCTTGCCGTTCTCGGTGAGGCTGTTTACCAGTACCAGAAAAAGACCGTCCGCAAGATGATTCTGAAAGACCGTAAGCGTCCCGACGGACGTGAAATCACTCAGATTCGCCCTCTGGCGGCTGAGGTTGACATTATTCCGAGAGTGCATGGTTCCGCCATGTTTACCAGGGGACAGACGCAGATCTGCGACGTGGTAACGCTGGCGCCTTTATCGGAAGTTCAAAGGATTGACGGCTTAGATGAAAACGAAGTCAATAAGCGTTATATGCATCATTATAATTTCCCGTCTTATTCCGTGGGAGAGACAAAGCCCAGCAGAGGACCAGGACGGCGTGAAATTGGACATGGCGCGCTTGCGGAGCGGGCATTGATGCCAGTGCTTCCCACAGAGGAAGAGTTTCCTTATGCGATTCGCGCTGTTTCAGAGACCTTTGAATCCAACGGCTCGACTTCCATGGCCTCTACCTGCGCTTCTTGCATGGCGCTGATGGCTGCAGGGGTGCCAATTCGCAAGATGGTAGCAGGTATTTCCTGCGGGCTGGTGACAGGAGATACCGATGATGATTATCTGGTGCTTACCGACATCCAGGGGCTTGAAGATTTCTTTGGGGACATGGATTTCAAAGTGACTGGCACTCATGACGGCATTACGGCAATTCAGATGGACATCAAGATTCATGGCCTTACCCGTCCCATTGTTGAGGAAGCGATCCGCAGGACCAGGGAAGCAAGGCTTTATATCATGGACGAAGTAATGTCTAAGGCGATTGCAGAGCCCCGCAAAGAAGTGGGCGAGTTTGCGCCAAGGATTTTGCAGATTCAGATTGATCCTGCAAAGATCGGAGACGTGGTTGGGCAGAGAGGAAAGACTATCAATGCCATCATTGAACAGACTGGCGTCAAGATTGATATCAGCGACGAGGGAGCTGTCTCTATCTGTGGAACAGACAAAGGAATGATAGATAAGGCTGTCAGAATGATTGAAATTATTACGACAGACTTCGAAGCTGGTCAGATATTTACTGGGAAAGTAATCAGCATTAAGGAATTCGGCGCATTTTTGGAGTTTGCGCCAGGAAAAGAAGGTATGGTTCATATTTCCAAGATAGCAAAAGAGCATATCGACCGAGTGGAAGACGTATTGACTTTGGGAGATATTGTGAAAGTAGTCTGCGTTGGCAAGGACAAGATGGGAAGATTCAGCTTTTCTATCAAAGATTTGCCCAAAGAAGCGCAGAAGAAGTAGCGTTTTTCCGATAAAATATATAGATACGATAAAGAAAGAGCAGAGCGCAGAAATTGCACTCTGTTCTTTTTTTTTAAGATCAGGATTTCAAAATGCTTAGTTTTCTTGTATAATGTTCCCAAATATACTAAAATAGGAGCATGGGACATGAAGTTAGATTTCGCAGAGAATCCGAGAATACAAGAAAAGGGAGGGTGTTTATGAAAAAAGAGAAACAGGACAGAGAACGAAAGGGAATGATATCCATCAGAATGAAGCTCTTGGCTACCATTGTGCCGATCGTGATTTTGCTAATCGTTGCATTGGTGCTGATTGCTTACCGCACATCGGCAAGAATTATTGAGAATTATTCTAAAAATCTTTTAGAGTCATCGGTGGGAAACCAGTCTTCCCAGATAGAAGGGTGGCTCAATGAGAATATTGAAGCGTTCCAGGCGGTAAAGGCCGCAGTGGAGAATACCAAGCTCAACGATAAGCAGCTCCAGGCTATTTTGGATGGCTATTATAATTATAATTCCAACTACCCTCAAGGGATCTACATAGCAGACGAAGATGGGAAGCTGTTTAAGGCTTCAGAATCTTCAGTAAATGAAACAGACCCCACAGGAAGCACATGGTACTTGGAAGGGCTTACCAGGGTCAATATGGGAGTAGGATCTGCTTATATAAACGCACAAGGGGAAAATGTCATTAGCGCTTCTGGCATTTTAAATGACGGATCTGGGAAAATCAAGGTGATTTCTGCAGATATGACATTAGACCGTATTTCGATTATAGTAAATGGCTTTATTGGAATGAAAAATGCAGAATCATTCCTGGTAGACGGCAGAGATGGAACAATTCTCGCAAATCGTGACAGTGCGCTGATTTCAAAGAAGATTGGCAGTGACGACAGCAATGCATTCCAGCAAAAAGTGGGAGAAAAAATCACAAGCCGTGATTATGACTTTAGTGTTCTGGAAGGCAATATGACGGTGTTTGAGAAAGTAGCCGGAACCGACTGGATCTTGATTTCTTATATTCCAAGAGAGATTGTTATGGAAGACTTAATTCGGCTGCGCAGCATTATGATTGTCATCAGCGTGATTTCTATTTTGCTCTTGTGCCTGGTGATTGAACGCGTGACTCATTTCGTGGTAAATCCGGTAAAGAGGCTCACAAAAGTAATTACCGCCATGACAGACGGTGACTTTACGATCAACGTGACCAGTAAAGGAAAAGATGAAATCGCCGTAATGAGCCGCAGTGTCGAACGGTTCATCCATTCCATGAAGAAAATGATCTCTTCTATGGAGGGAATTTCGGGCAAACTGGGGGCGCAGGCAGATACTAGCGATAACATGTCCAGGCAGATGCAGTCAGCAGCGGCTATCCAGTCAGAATCCATGGGAGAGTTGAATTCGACGGTGGACCAGCTTTCGATGTCCGTGTATGAGGTTGCAGAAAATGCGACAAAGCTTGCCGGGGTGGTGGCAGATACCAAAGCCGACAGTGACAATGTGGAACAAAAAATGAGTGAGACTGTGGAGGTATCCCAGAGAGGAAGAAGGGATATGGAGCTTGTCGGGAAGGAATTGGAAAACATCCGAAATTCCATAAAGAATCTTGAACAGGCAGTGGGCAAGGTGGGAACTGCGTCTGGGGAGATCGTGGCGATTGTCCAGTTGATTGGAAATATTGCAGAGGAGACAAACTTGCTGTCATTGAATGCCTCTATAGAGGCGGCACGGGCCGGGGAGGCAGGCCGGGGATTTGCCGTGGTTGCTTCAGAAATCGGCAACCTGGCAAACAACAGCACAGCTTCTGTGGAACATATTTCTAAATTGATTGAGGAAGTAAATGCACTCGTGGCAGACGTCGTGCGCCAGACAGGGGACAGCGCGGGTGATATCGAAAAGAGTAGCAAGCTAATCCATACGGCAATCAATACGTTTGAGAAGATTTTTGAAAATATACAGGAAACCAGTGAGATGTTAGGGCATATGGTTGAGAAAATCAACCAGGTAGACGAGGTTGCGGCAAATGTGGCTGCCATTTCGCAAGAGCAGGCGGCAAGCTCCGATGAAATTCTTGCCACTTCAGAAAACATGCTGGAACAGGCAAAGGGGATCGCCCAAAACAGTGCGCAGGCAGCAGAGGAATCAAAGAGCTTGACAGCTTCCTCAGAGGAGTTGGCAGAACAGGTGAGATTATTTCGGATATAAGGAGGGATTGTGATGAGAAAGAGAGCAGGGATGCTGTTCGTGATATGGGTTATGGTCTGTCTATGTGGATGTGCAGCGAAAGGAGATTTGAAGGCAGGAGGAAACGTTAAAATTTATCTGTCTCTTTCCTCTGCAGATACGTTCCGTACGGTATTGGTGAACAGTGCAAAGGAAACAGCGAAAGACCATGGAGCAGTCTTGGATGTGTATGAAGCAAATGATTCCATTGAGATTCAGGTAGGACAAATCAAACAGGCAGTGGAAGAGGGCTATGACGTCATTATATGCTCTCCGGTCGATACAGATACGACACTGGAATTAGAGGCAATCGCCGGGGATTTGCCAATCATATTTTTTAATAGCTGTCCTGATGAATCCCGGCTGGAGGCAGACAAATATATGTATGTAGGGTCTGACGAGAGTGTCGCCGGACAATATCAGGCAGAATATATTTTAGACGCAATGGCTGGGAAGAATGAAATCAATGTGGCAATGCTCACAGGACCAAACACCCATTCTGCAACAGAAGGAAGGACAAGCCAGCTGAAAAATACTCTGAGCGACTCTGGCAAAAAAATTAATTATGTATTCCAAGACCAGGCGGACTGGGACCGGGCGAAAGCAGAGAAATATTTTAGCATATTTCTTAGCACAGGCAAGGAATTTGATGTCGTGGCGTGCAACAATGACGCCATGGCTCTTGGCGTAGTTGACGCATGTAAAAAAAATGGGATTTCGGATGCGGTCATATTAGGGATTGATGCGACAGCGGATGGATGTGACGCAATTATCAAAGGGGATATGGCATTTACTGTCTACCAGTCAGCAACCGGGCAGGGAGAGGCCGCAGTGAAAGCGGCGATCGCTCTCGGTTCCGGCGGCTCTGCGAAAGAGATCGAGGGGTTGTCAAAGGATGGCAAATATGTCTGGGTACCCTTTGAGAAAGTGGACGGCACGAATGTAGAGAAATACAAGTAAACTGCTAAAAATGACATTAATAGATCGTCAGGACGGCACGTCTATGCATATATTAATAAAAAAAGGAATCCATATGGACAGAGTCAGACAAATAATTAATGCCAAGGCTGCGTATGACAGAGGGTATTATGGGGAAAATATTGGCGTAGCGATTCTGGACACAGGAATCTTTCCACATCCGGACTTTGGAGAACGGATCATCTGTTTTCAGGATTTTATAAATGGCAGAAGAAGGGTTTATGATGACAATGGACATGGCACCCATATAGCAGGAATTATCGGCGGCAGCGGAAGATCATCCAATGGAAGATTTATGGGGATTGCTCCACGCTGCCACTTTATCATAATGAAAATTTTAGATAAGAAAGGAAATGGAAATACGGAAAACGTGGTACAGGCAATTGACTGGCTGGTACGGCATAAGGAGAGATACCGGCTTAGGATTGTCAATATTTCCATCGGCATGGTGCTGCAGGCGGAAAGCCAGGAACGAATGCGGATGCTTAAAGCAGTAGAATATGCCTGGGATCATAACCTGGTGGTGGTTGCGGCGGCAGGGAATAACGGACCTGGGGAGAATAGCGTGACTGTGCCTGGCATCAGCCGCAAAATTATCACTGTGGGATGTTTTGACGATACCAAGGATCAGATTGGAAGATCGATGTTAAAGCCGGAATATTCTGGGCGGGGTCCCACAGAGCATTGCGTGGTAAAGCCGGAATTAGTGGTGCCCGGGACTAACGTGACGAGTTGTGCCAACCAGCCAGGCATGTATACAAGGAAGAGCGGAACTTCCATGGCGGCTCCCATGGTAAGCGGCAGCATTGCGCTGTTGTTAAGCAAATATCCTTGCTTTGCTCCGGCAGAAGTAAAACTCCGGCTCTACCAGAGAACCGTTGACTTAGGACTTCCTTCTTCAAAACAGGGCTGGGGAATGGTGGACATTGGCAAATTGTTGTGATAGAATGTCTCCTATACGAGAGGATGAATTACATGAAGAAGATCAAAAAATTTTTATTGGGAAGGGCTACTATCGTGGCATTTGCAATTCTGCTTCAATTAGTTTGGATTCTGTCATTCTTACAGGGGTTCCGTGTCAGGTATTCCTTTTTGAATTCACTGATTGACATTGTTGCAATTTTTGTGGTACTTGTGATTGTCAACAAGAAAAGCAATCCTTCCTATAAAATTGCGTGGATGGTGGTGATTTTGGCAATTCCCATTGTAGGCCTTGTGGTATATTTTATTTTTGGGCGTTCGGAATTGACCCGTCCCACCCGGAAGCGAATGGAGGTGATCAACAGGGAGCTCGAAGAGGCGTTGCCGGAAAATCTAAATATTCTAAAGGAGCTTGAGGAAGCGGATAAGACCGTGTACCGTCAGGCGAAGTACATTCGGGATTGGGCGAAATTTCCAGTTTATAACAATACTTCGACAAAGTATTATTCGTCTGGAGAAAGCATGTTTCCAGAAATTCTACAAGCTTTGGAGGAAGCGAGACATTTTATTTTCATGGAATTTTTTATTGTGGAAGAGGGAGTCATGTTTGGCAAGATCCTCGACATCTTAAAGCGCAAAGTGTCTGAGGGCGTCGATGTAAGATTTATTTATGATGATTTCGGCTGTGTGACTACGCTCCCACAGAAGTATTATCTGACCATGCAATCCTGGGGCATTAGGTGCGTGCGTTTCAATCCGCTTTATCCGGTGATGTCTGTGATTATGAACAACCGGGACCACAGGAAGATCCTGGTGGCAGATGGCAAGGTCGCCTTTACGGGAGGAATAAATCTGGCGGATGAATACATCAATGAGATTGAGCGGTTTGGATATTGGAAAGACACGGGACTTCGCCTGGAAGGGGAGGCAGTCTGGAGCTTTACGATTATGTTTTTGGAGATGTGGAGCTATATCACGCATACGGCAGAACGTGATCTTGGGCAGTTTCGCCCAGAACGTTATCAGGCCAAGCCTTTTGTCAGTGACGGTTATGTCCAGCCTTATGCGGACAGTCCGCTGGATGCTGAGACTACTGGGGAAAATATTTATATGAACATGATTGCCAAAGCAAAAGATTATGTCTATATTTTCACGCCCTATCTGATTCCAGACAATGAGATGATCAAGACATTGCAGAATGCTGCAAAAAGCGGCGTGGACGTGAGGATTATCATGCCAGGGATTCCTGATAAAAAAGTGGTGTATTGGATGAGCCAGTCATATTATGAACCACTGATTGAATGCGGCGTGCGCATCTACCAGTATAAGCCAGGATTTCTCCATGCAAAATGCTTCGTCAGCGACGATACGCTGGCAACCGTGGGCAGTATCAACATGGATTACCGCAGCCTGTACTTGCATTTTGAATGCGGCGTCTTGTTGCATCAATCTTCTGCGGTACGAATGGTCAAGGAAGATATGCTGCGGACCATGGCTCAATCCGAAGAGGTCAATATAGAGTTTTGCCAAAAGCGTCCGGCTGCGATCCGTACTTTTTTGGGAGTGGTACGTCTGTTTGCCCCGCTTTTGTAAGGGGCAAACAGTTTGACAACTTAATCTGTTACGAAAAAGGAGTCCAGGGCTTTAAAAAAATAGTCCTTGAATTTTGCTTTTTTTACGGATTCTTGAAATAATATATTGACAGAGCCAATTTCCTGATTATTTAACTTGTATACCAGTTTCCCGGCAACCTGCCCTTTTTTGACAGGAGCTTTTGCCTGCTTTGGAAGCTTTAGTTCCTTGATGATTTTTGACAAGTCTGCGCCTGTTACGTCAAGATAGGAAAAATCGGCTTCGTAAGCCAGGGAAGCCTGTTCTGCGACGCCTCCCTGAACGGCAATCTTTGGGAGCTTTTCCTTGTTCTTGTCTGTGTAGACTTGGCATTTTGAAAATCCATAATTGAGAAGCGTGGTGGCGTCCAAAAAGCGTATCTTGTGGTCGGGAGCGGCCATGACTACGGCGATCAGCTTTAAGCCGTCTTTTTCAGCGGTGGCGGAGACGCAGTATTTTGCGTCGTCGGTGGAACCAGTTTTAAGCCCTGTGGCATAAGGATATTGACGGATTAGCTTGTTGGTGTTTGTGAGCCCGAATTCTGAGGAGCCCCTCCTGGTGACATGAGTGATGTTTTCCATCCAGATCGTGCAGTAGTCATGTATCTGGGGATACTTGGTAATCAGTTCTCTGGACATCAGTGCAACATCATGCGCCGTCGTCATATGACCTTCGATGTCCAGGCCGCAGCAGTTGACAAAGGTGGTATTGGTCATGCCCAGGTCTTTGGCTCGCTGATTCATGTTTGCCACGAATTCCTGCTCGCTTCCGTATATATGCTCAGCCATGGCGACGCAGGCGTCGTTAGCGCTGGCTACTGAGATGCATTTTAACATGGTTTCTACGGTCTGTGTCTCACCAGGCTCCAAAAAGACTTGTGAGCCGCCCATGCTTGCGGCATATTCGGAGACCGTTACCGTGTCTTCCAAATAGATCTTGCCAGCTTCCAGGGCGTCAAATATCAGGATCATGGTCATGATTTTCGTAATGCTGGCAGGGTGCCGCAGCGTGTCAGGATCCTTGTCGTAGACGATTTGCCCGGTAGAAGCCTCCATCAATACCACAGAGGGGGCGGAAACAGAGACTTCCTGGGGAGGCGGCTCCTGCGGCTCTGTCTGGGAGGTGGAAAAGAGTGGCGCAAGCAGCAGGGCGGCGGATAACACAAAAGATAACATACAACGCATAATGATAACCTCCGGAAAAGATGGCTGTCAAAGATAGACAGTACATAATAATATACTATAATGTAAGCAAAGGGCATGGACAATATGACAATTATAATTTTCATGGTTTTTTTGGCTGCGGCAGCCATGTATTTTATCTGGCAGAGATGGGAACTGACGCAATTTGAAGTAACCACTTATCAGATTCGTTCCTCTAAGATCCAACAGCCAGCATCTGCGCTAGTGATTGCGGATCTTCATGGATATGCTTATGGAATGGAAAATCAGCGTCTTTTGGCAGAAATCCGGGCAAGAAATCCCCAGGCGATCTTGATTCCGGGGGATATGGTGGTGTCGAAATATGCCGATACTTATGAGACAGCGCAAAAAATGCTGGGGGAGCTTGTGAAAATTGCTCCCGTGTATTACAGTTATGGAAATCATGAAACCCGTCTCAGAGATCCGCAGCGGATCAACCATATGCGGTTTTTGCAATATATGGAGCAGGTGAAAGCGCTAGGGGTTTTCGTTTTAGAAACGGAAAGCAGAATAATTTCCCTGGGAGGAAGCCAAGTGATGCTGTCTGCGCTGGAGTTGGAGATCGACTATTATGAAAAGGGAAAGATCGTGCCCATGGAAGATTCTTATATGCAGGAACATTTGGGAACCCCTAAGACGGAGATGTTTCAAATTTTGCTTGCCCATAATCCGGCTTACGCAGAGCAATATGCAAGATGGGGGGCGGATGTGACATTTTGCGGACATAATCACGGGGGGCTTGTGAGAATTCCCGGGATCGGGAGCCTGATTTCTCCTCAGCTTACCTTGTTTCCAAAGTATGACGCAGGAAAATTCCAGATCGGCGGCCGTCAGGTGATTATCAGCAGAGGGCTGGGAACGCATACGTTCCATGTGCGTGTTTTTAACCGTGCAGAATTATTGGAAATAAAGTTTTTGCCGGAATTTTCTTGAAAAACAATCTGAAGATGGGTAGAATAGAGAGCAGCGTGGGTTTGTAGGACGCTTTATGTAGCAAGACAGAGGTGTGGTATGGAGTTAAAAGTGAAGCTGCAGGTGTTCGAAGGTCCGCTGGATCTTCTTTTGCACTTGCTGGAAAAAAATAAAGTGAGTATCTATGATATTCCGATCGTCGAAATTACCAATCAGTATATCGAATATATTAACGAGATGAAGCGCCAGGACTTGAACGTTGTCAGTGAATTTCTGGTGATGGCGGCTACTCTGCTGGACATAAAGTCCCGTATGCTGCTGCCGAAAGAGGAACAGGAAGAAGAGGAGCAAGATCCAAGGGCAGAGCTGGTGCAGAAACTTTTGGAATATAAGATGTATAAATGCATGTCTTATGAATTGAAAGATCTCCAGGTCGACGCGCAAAAGGTGATGTTTAAGATTCCAACCATTCCAGCAGAGGTACTTAAATATGAGGAACCTGTGGATTTGGAGCAGTTGTTGTCGAATGTCACCTTAAAGAAGCTAAATGCCATTTTTAAATCGATGATGCGCAAAAGAGAAGACAAGATAGATCCGATCCGCTCCAAGTTTGGCAGAATAGAGAAAGAAGAGGTGTCGTTAGAGGAGCGCATGAATTATCTGGAGCAGTATGCCTTGAGGCATAAAAAGTTTAGCTTCCGCAGGATTTTGGAGGCGCAAAGTACTAAGATGGAGGTGATTGTGACATTTTTGTCAATCCTGGAATTGATGAAAACTGGAAAGATACAGATTTTTCAGGAGCATATTTTTGACGATATTTTGATTGAATCCAAAGTTGCTGCGTGATGAGAGGAAAGACAGGATGGAGAAGATATGAAGCCAGAACAGTATGAAGCCATTATAGAAGGGATTCTGTTTGCCATGGGAGGGTCCGTAGAGCTGACAAAGCTGTCGGAAGCGCTGGAACTTGAGACAGAAGAAGTGTGTGAAATTATACATAAAATGATGAAGCAATATCAGAAAAATGACCGGGGGATTCAGCTTATCGAGATGGATGGCGCTGTCCAGATGTGTACCAAGCAAGAGTTGTATGAATATCTTATCCGGGTTGCAAAGCAGCCCAAACGTCACGTATTGACAGACGTCTTGTTGGAAACCTTGTCCATCATTGCTTATAAGCAGCCGATTACCCGGTTGGAAGTGGAAAAAATCCGGGGCGTATCCTGTGCCCACGCCGTCAATAAGCTCGTGGAATATAGCTGGGGCGCCTGGATGCGCCGGGACGGCCGCTGCTTTTTGGGACCACGGAAGAATTTCTGCGCAGCTTCGGGGTGCATTCTCTCGAGGAACTTCCGGCTTTGAATCAAGATCAGATGGAAGAATTCCGCCAGCAGGCGGAGGAGGAAATGAAGTTGCAATTAAACGTATGATATTAGCGGCTTAAGAATCATTTATAGAAACCTTTTACTCATGAATATACAGGCTTTCTCATATAATGAAGCAAAATCAATAATTGGATGAGAAAGAGCAGCATGATGGGATTTTTAAAAGCGCACAACATACAGTACGAAAAAAAGATACAGAGAGAGCAAAAGAGGATCAAGAGTGGGAAAAAAGCAGGATTCAAATTAGGCATCCTGCTTTTTGTACTGTCTATGGCTAGGGAATTTGTAACTCCAGAGGCAATTTTGATAAGGGCTTCAGAAAGCTTGGAAGAAGACTTGCAAGAGGATGCGTCTGGTCAGGAAACGGCGCCAGCACAGGCAGATGCACAGCCAGATATCGCCTTGTATGCAAAATCTGCCGTCTTGATGGACGCAGAAAGCGGGAGAGTGCTCTATGAAAAAGATGGTACGCAGCATATGCCCAATGCCAGCACGACGAAGATTATGACCTGTATTTTAGCGTTGGAGCTTGGAAATTTGGAAGACGAGGTAAAAGTCAGCAGTTATGCGGCTTCGATGCCCAAAGTGCGGCTTGGAATGAGCACCCAGGATACTTTCCGGCTCAAGGATCTTTTGTATTCGTTGATGCTGGAGTCCCATAATGATTCTGCAGTGGCTATCGCAGAGCATATCGCAGGAAACGTGGAGCAGTTTGCAGAAAAAATGAATCAAAAAGCAAAGGAACTTGGCTGCAAAGATACATATTTTATCACGCCTAACGGGCTTGACGCACAGAATGAGGCAGGAGTTCATGGGACGACGGCGGAAGATTTGGCAAAGATCATGAGTTATTGTTTGAAAAACGAAGCGTTTTTAGAAATTACCAGGACGCCCAGTTATCAGTTTGCGAATCTTGCAGGAACGAAGACATTTAGCTGTAACAATCACAATGCGTTTCTGCAAATGATGGAGGGCGCATTGTCTGGAAAAACAGGGTTTACTGGCAATGCCGGCTACTGTTACGTGGGGGCGTTGCGGCGAGACGGCAGGACTTTCGTGGTAGCGCTTTTGGCGTGCGGCTGGCCGAATAATAAGGGATATAAGTGGGCGGACACGCAGGCATTGATGTCCTATGGGCTGGAGCGTTATCAGAATGTGGATGTTTACGAATATGACAGGGAGTTTTCTCCATTAACAGTGGAAGATGCACAGCCAGAAAACGGCAGGCTGTATCAGGAGGTAAAAGTTCCCATAGAAATAGCAGAGGAAAAGCTAGTGGTGCTAAAACGCCAGGATGAGGAAATCAAGGTCATTTATGATATCCCAAACACTTTGGAAGCTCCGGTGAAAAAGGGACAGAAGATCGGAAGCGTCAGGTATTATCTCGGAGAAAAGCAGATTGCAGAACTTCCAGTTTGTGCTGGGAAATCAGCAAAAAAATTGCAGCCTTCATGGTATCGGGATTACCTTTTGAAATTGTTTTTTATGAATAAAGAATTTTATTTTCAGCAATCTGAGCAGATGTGATCATCAGTGTCAGTCGAATTACAGCTAAAAATATCAATTTGATATAACTTTCTATTGAAAAAAAATCTTAAAAGAGATACAATTATAATTGGAAGAAAATTTTGTAAAATTTTATAAAATACATGATGGAGGTTTAAGTAATGAGTAATTCTACGAACTCAGCAAGACAGAGAATCACCGGTCTTCTCGATGAAAAAAGCTTTATGGAAATCGGCGCTCTGGTAACTGCAAGAAGTACAGACTTTGATTTAAGTC
>OFFS01001156.1_pt1 | contig 12611 bp, 13 predicted proteins | sample 1521541 | NCBI WGS metagenome assembly OFFS01 (sample SAMEA3504127, study PRJEB24116) | mouse gut metagenome | biome: mouse gut; feature: mouse-associated habitat; material: faeces | place: Denmark | collected 2011 | reverse complement strand
AGTCTGAGGGCGTGGACTGCTTCGGGAGGGCGCTTGACCTGACCACGCTTATCAACAAGCCGGACGGATATTTGCAGGGGAGGCTGGCAGATGCCATCTTTTGACGGATTGATTGGTGATTCATTAGAACTGCGAAACTGCGCTTTGAAATATAATTCCGGTCATAGTGCCAAGGCATATAGCAGAGTAGAAAACAGGATAAAAATGTAAAAGAGTCAGCCCCAAATTTGCAGAAGAAATTCTATCTCAAACAAGGGACGAATAATTCTATTATCCTGTAATGCTGTTAAAATTTTTGGTGTAGATATTGGTATAGATATAAGAAACTTAATTTAGGAGAGGAAAATGAAGAAAGTACGTTTTGAGAAGAAAAAGTATACATATTTGGATTCCCTGAGATTTTCTATAATCAGTTCACCAGTGTGTACGATATTGTATTTGATGCTGTCTCTTGCTGTTGCAATTCTGCCAACCTGCCAGGTTATTATGAATGCAAGATTTATTGATAATGCGCTGGGACTTTTAGACGGCTCCGTATCAAAAAGAGCGGTATATATCTCACTGGCGATTGTTATCGGGATTATAGCATATCAATGGCTTGTTGATCCCATAAAGGCATATCTTGCCAACAAAATCGAGATGGATATGAGGGTCAATCTTAAGGGCGCATATGTTGAAAAATGTTCAAAGATTGAGTTTAAGTATGTTGAAAATACGGACAGTATGGATTTAATGAACCGTGTTGCTGACACAATGGAGCATAAGTTTATCGACGGTTTTACAAATGTAGTCAATCTGATATCGCTGTTTATGACGATTGCGGGACTTCTTATTGTACTTATTACACAGATTGCCTGGGTTGCACTGATTATGATGGCTGTTGCCATACCGCTTCTCTATCTTTCGTTCATAAGCGGAAAGGCAACCTATGAGGCCAATAAAGAGATTACCAGATATCAGAGAAAATACAAATATCTCACTACCGTAATGACGGGAAGAGAAAATGTTGATGAGAGAACGGTATTCGGATATAACGAAAAGCTTAATGACAAGTGGTTTGAGCAGTATGAGATTTCCAGAAAAATGGAAACAGGAACACGTGCCAAATGGTTTGTAAAGCTGAAATCCGGAAGTATGATAACGGCATTTCTGTGTACCTTTATTGCAGCAATGCTGATCAACCCTGTTGCAACGGGAATTATTACAATCGGTATGTTCTTTTCACTGATCAATGCAACCTTTGATCTTGTACACACCATGTCATGGTCACTCACAAGATTAATTGAGGCTGTATCCACACATATCGAATACCTTAAGGAGATTACAAAGTTTGCAGCATTTGAACAGTATGATCATGCGGATGCCGTGCCTGAAGGCGGTATAGAATTTAAGTCTTTGGAATTCAGGAATGTAACCTTCAAATATCCCGGTACGGAAACCTGTATTCTTAAATGTATGAACATGAAGATAGAAGCCGGCAGGCATTATGCCTTCGTTGGAGCAAACGGAGCGGGAAAGAGTACCATTGCCAAACTTCTGACAGGTCTTTATCAGGATTATGAGGGCAGGATACTGATTAACGGAAGAGACCTTGGAGAATATACGGCAGCTCAGCTTAAAGCCTTTTATGCAGTTGTTTATCAGGACTTTGCAAGGTATTCAATTTCAATCTGGGATAATATCGCCATAGGATGCGTTGGCGGAGCGGATGATGAAGCGATCAACAATGCCATAACTGCCCTTAAACTGGACTCGGTTATTGAAGGCCTTGAGGATGGTAAGGATACATTGCTTGGTAAGCTGGCAGAAGAAGGCAAGGATCTTTCCGGCGGTGAATGGCAGAGAATCGCCCTTGCAAGATGCTTTGTAAGTGAAGCACCGATTCTTGTACTTGACGAACCCACAGCCGCTTTGGACCCCATTGCGGAAAGTAACCTTTATAATGAATTTGCAAAGCTTTGTGAAGGAAGAACCACATTGTTCTTCAGTCACAGACTGGGCTCGGTTAAGCTGGCAGACTACATTTACGTAATTGATAACGGACATGTAGAGGAACAGGGAACGCATAATGAGCTAATGGCTGCAAAGCAGCTTTACTATACGATGTATGACAGTCAGAGGAGGTGGTATCAATGAGTGAAAAGAAAATAAATCCCATTAAGATACTTAAGAGAATAACGCCTCTTGTATTTATGGCAACACCTTTCTTTTTTGGATTGTTCATTGTAATTACAATACTCCATGGCCTGTCATGGGCAGTAAAGATTTTGTTTCTGCAGAAGTTTTATGATACCACCAGTGAAGTAATAAATACAGGCGGAAGCATAAAGACCATATACATTTCTCTTATTGTGTACGGCGTGGTTATTATTCTGGCAGAGCTTGTTAACGCACTTAACAATTTCCTGTATCTGCCATTTAACCAGAAGGTTATCGGAAAATTGATGCAGAAGGTTCATCTTAAGATATCTAAAATTGGAGCCATCGAATATGAAAATGCGTCAACTCTGGACAGCATCAACAAGGCCGGGATGGGAATCAATCATATCTTCAACATGGTATTTTCATTTATCATGATGATGGCATTTTTCCTGCCCTATGTGCTGTTTATGGGAATATGGATTTTTACTATTAAGCCGATTCTGGCAATCGTAATTGTTATTTCCATGATGCCCTGTCTTCTTACAAAGCTTGTGCAGGTAAGTATGTACGCTGATCTTGAGGATGAGATTGCCCCGCTGAGAAGATCCTGTGATTATTATGAGAGCACCATCTGCTCCAGGGAATATTTCAAGGAAACGAGAATCCTGGGCGTAACGAACTATTTTAAGAAGCTTTATTATGACACAATGGTTGTTCTGAATAAGAAAAGCCTTAAGGTGGCAAAGAGAGCCTGTCTGTTTGATCTTGCGGGAAAAGGAACAGGCCTTGCGGGTTATCTGGTTGTCCTTCTGCTTTTTGTTAAAGCATTGCTTACAGGTGATATTACGGCGGGTACATTTGCCGCAATATTCACGGCAATCGTAAAGATGCAGGAAATGGTCGGAGAAATGATTACTCTTGTGGGCGATATAGGTAAAAACAGCGGTTCAATCAACAACCTTCTTGATTTCATAGATATGCCCGAAACAGACGGTGAAATAAAGGTAAATGATTTCTGTGAAAAGATTGAACTTAAAAATGTTTCCTTTACATATCCGGGAGCAAAAGAGGAATCTCTGACAGATGTTAATCTGACAATGAACAAGGGTGAAACCGTTGCGATTGTGGGACATAACGGAGCCGGAAAATCAACTCTCGTGAGACTGATTACAGGTATATATCAGCCCATCGGCGGCAGTGTAACAATAGACGGTATACCTACAAAGGATATTAAGTCATCGAGCCTTTATGGACTTATGTCCGGTGTATTCCAGAAATTCCAGAAATATCAGATGACTCTTCGTGAAAATGTTATGATCAGCAATCTTGATACGGAAAGGGAAGACGGAACTCTGCTGGAAACCTTAAAGAAAGCAGATGTGGATATTGAATCACAGTCTTATCCCGACGGTTTGGAAACAATGCTTTCCCGTGAGTTTGACGGCGTCGACCTTTCAGGCGGACAGTGGCAGAGGGTATCTATTGCAAGAGGCATCAACAGAGACAGTAAGGTAATCGTGTTGGACGAGCCTACTGCAGCAATCGATCCCATTGAGGAGACAAAGATATATAAGAAGTTCAAAGAGATATCCGATGAAAGAACAACGGTGCTTGTAACTCACAGACTCGGAAGTGCCCGAATTGCAGACAGAATCGTTGTTATGGAAAATGGCCGTGTTGCAGAAATCGGAACCCATGATGAGCTGATGAATAAAAAAGGCACATATTATGTTTTGTTCATGTCACAGGCACAGTGGTATGAAAATCAGAATGCTTAATAGGAACGCATAGTGTGAAAAATCCATATGTGACAGATTTTTTACACACAAATTTGTGCCTGCGCCCAAATTTGCAGACTGAGCAGGAATGGGGGATTAATATGAAGAAAACATATGTAACTTCACATCCACTTCATATTGTCATGGTAGGATTTTACCGGGGAGGTGTAAATATGTTTCAGATATTGGTCGTCGAAGACGATTTGGATATTCAGGAAGTATTGGAAAATCATTTGTGTGGTTCTGGTTATGAAGTCACTTTGGCAGGTGATGGTGTGGAAGCTGTTTCACTTTTTGCACAGAAAAAATATGACCTGGTATTATTGGATATTTTGCTGCCCAAAATTGATGGATATGGCGTCTGTGAATTGATAAGAAAGCAATCTCGAATTCCTATTGTGATGCTGACTGCATTAGACAGTGAAGCAGATCAGATAAAAGGTCTTGATCTGCAGATTGATGACTATATCACAAAGCCTTTCTCCATGCCAGTTCTAAAAAGAAAGATTGCTGCAATTTTACGAAGGACGGCGGGATATACAGAAGCAGACAAATATCTGCATTATAAAAATATAGCCCTTGATCTGGAGGGATATAAAGCTTTTGCCCAGGGCAGAGATATTGACCTGACCGCAAAAGAGTTTGAAGTTTTAAGGGAGTTTTTACTAAATCAGGGCCGTGTATATACCCGGCAGAATTTACTTAACATACTTTGGAGTTATGACTTTATTGGAGATGAACGGCTTATTGATACCCATATTAAAAATATCCGTAAAAAGGCAGGAGCGGATATAATTGAAACAATAAGAGGGGTGGGGTATAGAATTGCGAAAGAAAATAAAGAATAGTATAACAACACGTATCTTTGTGATGACGCTTTTTCTGCTAATGCTGATGAGCGGCATTACCTATTTGATGATTGGACTGACCATGCCCGTTTCGTACCGGGTGGAAACAGATAATCATTTGGAAAGGGAGGTCCTGCAGTTAATTGACCGGCTGCAGGAGACGACTTTTGAAAACAGCAGCATCCTTTTTGACAGGTTTCTAATGGAAAACAAGGCGACATTGTTTATCCGGCTTCCCGACAACACATTGATTGAGCCGCCTTCAAATGTTGTCGCAGATAATGGAACGGATAGTAATATTGCCACGGCCAGAGAAAATGAAAAAATCATTATTACGGATAGTCAAAACGGTGCATTGAATGTTTCTGTAGACTTATCAGATGTCAGGGAATATGTTTTCTTTTTTGGAGACTCAGCCGAGGAACATACCTTGTTGGCAGCAGGCGAAGCCAAAGCTGTGAATCAGGTAATCTCTACCCTGTTGCAGATCCTGCCCTGGATAATTGTTTCTATTATCTGTATTTCTTTGCTTGCTGCCTTTTTCTATTCTAATTACATTACAAAACCGATTGTAGCAATCAGTGCGCTTTCTAAAAAAATGTCTGATATGGAACTGGACTGTCAGTGCGATGAAAGCCGCCATGATGAAATCGGGGTATTGGCGCACAGCTTAAACGAAATGGCGGCAAATCTTTTTTCAACACTTACGCAGTTAAAAACTGCAAATGATTCCCTGAAACAGGATATTGATAAGGAAAGGGAACTGGACCGGCAGCGTATGATGTTCTTTTCTGCTGTATCACATGAACTTAAAACACCTGTTACGGCTTTGCAGGGGCAGTTAGAGGGTATGCTGCAGAATTATGGATGTTATAAGGACAGGGATAAATACCTTGGGAAATCACTTGATATAACAAAGTCCATGGAGCATACGATACAGGAAATTGTGGCTGTTTCGCGCATTGACACAGCAGATTTTATTTTGGACAGGAGAGAGTTTGATTTTGCAGAACAGGTTCGGGAGACAGTGGCGCAGTACATTGATTTGATGGAGCAGAAAGAATTGGATTTAGATATCAATATTGCCGACAGGGTAATTGTAAATGCCGATCCTAAATTAACACAAAAGGTTTTAAGCAATCTGTTGAGTAATGCTGTTCGATACTCTCCTGCACGGGAGAAAATTTGCATTACTTTATTTTCCGGGAACGGACAGGCTGACTTTTCCATATCCAATACAGGGGTGCAGATTAGCGAAGAGGCATTACCGCATATTTTTGAAGCGTTCTATCGGACAGATCATTCCAGAAACAGGCAGACAGGGGGGAGCGGTTTGGGGCTGTATCTTGTGAAACGTATATTGGAACAACATAATGCCGTGTTTGATATATGCAATTTTGACTGTGGGGTGAAATTTTCATTTGTCCTGTAAACTTTTAGAAATTTTAGGGCTTGCCGATGCAGGCTCTTTTGATCTAAGTGACTTCATAAAAACTCCATATTCATTCCAGCATTACTTCATATTCCTATCGTATCCTGTAACTGTAGCAGACAAAACTGTGCATGGCAGCATGTCGAAAGGAGCAAGTTTATGAAGTTCAGGAAAAAGGGTACAGCACTATTCATTGCGGCAATAACGGTATTATGTGTGGGAACAACTGCTTTTGCTGCGGAAAGATTCAACATCGGGTGCATAGACGACAGCAGTATTATTCTTGGAACAAGCGGTGAAAAGGAGGCAGATGGCATTGCCAAAATCAGCTTGGACATGGGCGATACGTGGATAGCCCAAAGTGAATATGTGCCTTCCGAAAGTCCGGCAGATTGCTGGACGTATGAGGAATACAAAGCTTATGCCGAAAAGGCAGCCAATGGCCTTATGGAAATGTATACTGCCGGAGAACCGGAGTTGACAGAGGAAGATATACATGCATGGAAAGAGAATGCGGAGCAGATGTTGGCATTTATTGATGCCGGAGGTAAAGTCTCAAAAAATGCAATGGGAACAGACAGTGAAATTATAATCTCAGGCTTAGATAACACTGTTATCGAAAGCGTAACAGAAAAAAAGTAAATATATGACTAAATGTGCAGTTTTGATGTTGTTACCGGAATCGTACAAAAGGCAAACCGCCGCACTATGGACTTACAATCATGTGCGGCGGTCTGTTTTTTCCCAGGCGGACCATGCAAAAGAGGCAGGCTCGGCATTTGCGGCTCATTCCAAAGATAAGGATGCTTTTTATGTAAAAAAAGCAGAAAAAAAGCGGGAGTATATGAAGCTGTTGGAGGAAAAGCGGGCGCAGGCTAAGAGACAGCAGCAGGAGTTATTGGATGAAGAAATCGCAAAGGTGGAGCAGGAGAGAAACAGGCTGGCCAAGGCGTGGAGCAGTAAGCAGCAGATGGCGAAGGCTTCCAGGGCCTATGAATCGAATATAATGACGGAAACTGTGGAGGGCGGTGAGGTAAAGTAAAATGAATGGCGTATCGTTATCAAACAAAGTGATCCATTGGAATCCGAAGGATTTTGCCGTGAGCCGGAATTTCAACAAGGTAATCCGGGAGAATGAAAAGGTTTCCAATGATTATTACTGGAAAAGCAATAAGTCTGAGGGCGTGGACTGTTTCGGGAGGACGCTTGACCTGACTTCGCTTATCAATAAGCCGGACGGATCCCTGCAGGGGATGAATAAACAGAACCAGACATACCTTGATTACAGAGCGGACATACCTGCAATCAAGAATTATGAAAGTATGGAGGGGAATGGTCTGCTGGAAGCATTCAACGCAAAATATGTTGTTGATGGAAAGACAATCCGTACAGCTGGAGTCATCTTGAGACACCATCCATAAAATCCACCGTACAAATGGAAGATTGTTATATAAAAATAAAAAATATTGAATGATTCTAACGCAAAAATATGATATTGTCGAATGGAAAATAAAATGGGGTGTATGTAAAGATGAAAGAAAAGCAATCACATGATTTTACCCAAAAGCTGCTGACACTTGTAATTCCCATAGCATTCCAGCAGTTCATGCTGGCTCTGGTCAGTGCTTCGGATGCCCTTATGCTGGGGATGCTGACACAGGATGCTCTGTCGGCAGTGTCCCTTGCCGGACAGATTACTTTTGTGGAGAATCTGTTTTTGGCTGCCATGGCCATAGGGCTTTCCATGCTTGCGGCGCAGTATTGGGGTAAGGGGGACAAGGCGGCAGTCGAGAGGATTTTTGCTTATGTCATGAAGATCACGGTGGTGGTTTCCTTTTTGTTTTTTATCGCAGGGTTCATAATTCCGGGCGTTTTAATGCGTATCTTTACGAATGAGCAGACTCTGATCGAAGGCGGCAGAATTTATCTGCGTACAGTCTCGCCGGCATTCCTGCTGACGGGCATCTCGCAGGTCTATTTATGCATATTGAAGAATACGGGCAGGGCGGTTAAATCCAGCGTGATCAGCTCTGTAAGTGTAGTGGTCAATATTATACTGAATGCCATCTTTATTTTTGGGTGGCTTGGGTTACCTGAAATGGGGATTGCGGGAGCAGCATTAGCCACGGTGATTGCCAGAGCGATAGAGGTGGCGTGGTGTGTTATTGAAATTGCAAAAAAAGACAGTATCAAACTGAAGCTTTACTATATGATGCATGATGATAAAGTGCTGCGGCATGATTTCTGGAAATATTCATTCCCTGTCCTTGGCAACGAGATTGTCTGGGGTGTGGGCTTTACCATGTATTCGGTTATCATGGGGCATCTTGGGTCGGATGCCGTTGCCGCCAATTCCATTGCCAATATTGTGAAAAATCTTGTTGCCTGCTTCTGCCTTGGGCTTGGGAGCGGCGGTGGAATCATGGTCGGCAATGAACTGGGTGCGGGCAGGCTGGATAAGGCAAAGGAATATGGCGGCAGACTGTGCAGGCTGTCTGTCCTGTGTGGTGTGGCATCAGGGATCGTAATGCTTGCCTTAAGCCCGCTGATCTTTGCTGTGACAAATTTAAGTGTTACATCAAATACATATCTGAAATGGATGCTTGTCATGTGTTCCTGTTATATGGTGGGAAAGTCTGTGAACGGAACAACCATAGGAGGTATTTTTTTGTGCAGGAGGGGATTCCAGATTCGGTTTTCTGTGTGATACAGTGACCATGTGGTGTATTACTGTGCCGCTTGGCTTTCTGACGGCATTTATGCTGAAACTTCCAGTGCTGGCTGTATATTTTATTGTCAATCTGGATGAGATTGTAAAGCTTCCGGCGGTGTATCGTCATTATAGAAAATATAAGTGGGTCAAAGACCTTACGGTGTATAATGAAGAGAAAGGAGCGGAATGAAAATCAGGATAAGGATACAGATTGGAATTGTGATACTATAAAACAGTGAAAACGGAGGATAATGAAAATGACAGAACAGGAAAAAATGAAGAACGGCTATTTATGGGGTGATGACGAGGAGAACATGGCGCTGCAGGCGCAGGCCAAAAAGCTTGTGCAGCAGTTCAACGCATTACCGCCGGAGGACATGGACGGACGGGCTGCGCTCCTTCCGAAACTGTTCGGAGAAGTCGGGAAAAATGTCTGGATCGTGCCGCCGCTTACGGCTGCGGTTGGTAAATATGTTTCGATTGGAGACGGCACTTATGCAAACATGAACCTGACCCTGATTGATGACTGGAAAATTACAATAGGGAAAAATGTCCTGATCGGCCCGAATGTGACGTTGTGTACAACAGGGCATCCGGTTCATCCGAAGCACCGGGCAGATGGTATGTATTCCTTCCCTGTCACGATTGGCGATAATGTGTGGATCGGTGCAAACGTGGTTGTCCTGCCGGGGGTTACGATCGGGGAAAATTCCGTGATCGGGGCTGGGTCAGTGGTGACAAAGGATATACCGGCAAATGTGATAGCATTCGGCAGTCCCTGTAAGGTATACCGGGAAATCAATGAGCATGACGAGGAATATTATTTTAAAGACAGGCGGTTTGACCAGCAGCCTGAAAGTGAATGTATGGAGGATTCGTGAAAATGAATATGACAAACAGACAGCGCCGGGATGCAGGGTTATCCGGAAGATTACGGAAAAGGACAGACGAAAACTGTTCCGTGACGAGGAGATAGACGGGAAGGCCTGGCAGTAAATCCTTCCAGCATTCTTTTAGCGGGGGATCTGCTAGATGAGGAAAAGGCAGGCAACCCATGTAAGATAATCCGAAAGATAACAGAAAATGATGCGAACAATATTTAAAAGGAGGTTCATATGAAATTTGAAAAGAAAAATTTGTTTTGGATCAGGGAAGCAGATCAAAGTGACGTGACAGATGACAGGATTATTATTCACACACAACCGAAAACCGATTTGTGGCAGAGGACTTACTACGGGTTTCAGAATGACAATGCGCCAGTCCTGCAGATGAAAACGTCGGAAAAGTATTTTTCGTTCATCGTAAAAACAGAGTTTGACAGCAAGGCCAGATTTGATCAATGCGGTATTGTAGTGTATCTGGATAGTGAAAACTGGATGAAAGCATCGATTGAATATGAAAATGAGCAGTACCAGAGGCTTGGCAGTGTTGTTACAAACCATGGATATTCTGACTGGGCAACGACAGATATTGATGCATCGGTGAAATCTATGTGGTACCGGCTTAGCCGAAGGGAATCAGACTATTGTATTGAGTGCAGTACAGATGGCATCACATTCCAGCAGATGCGGATATGCCATTTGTGGGAAGGAAACGAAGAAATTTCTTTTGGCGTTTATGCCTGCAGTCCTGTAGAAGGTTCTTTCCAGGCAAAATTTACGAATATGCAGATTACAGAATGTATGTGGGAAGCTCATAAATAATATGGGCGTTCATGTATAGGATTTGGGATGTTTTTAGATAAAATCTCTCGACTATCTCAAAAAAGCCTTGAAATACGGGCATTTCACGGGATATGAGGATTGAATTTACTACCGATTTACTACTTTTAACGGATTGCGCCTTGATATGCTTTTCCCTGTGACACCCGGACACAATCAGCAAACGAAGCTGACACGGCACGTCGGCAGCAAGGAAAAAATGAAAACTTCATACAGCAGCTATTAAGCGGCGTTTCTCACTCCCCCGCAGGGGAGAACAGGAACGCCGTTTTTTTATGCCCCTTGTGACGCATTAGGGGCGAAAAGAGCCTTGATTTACAGGGCTTCCAGAGCGCGAAAACAGGAGGGCAGGGGCTTTATATTCCCACCCTTAAAAACCGCGTTCTAATGCGTCACAGACCAACAGCAAAGGAGCGATTGACAATGGCAGTATTCCGAGTAGAGCGCAACAAGGGCTATACCGTAATGAGCAACCACCACTTACGCAACAAGGAGCTGTCCCTAAAGGCAAAGGGGCTTCTGTCGCAAATGCTTTCCCTGCCCGAAGATTGGGACTATACCCTTGCGGGGCTTTCCCATGGTGCATATTTTTTGCCCAAAGTTAGAAAAAGAACGTTCTACAAAGCACCGTTTTCTGTAGCGTCAGCACTGAACTTGTACCCAACGCCTAACACCGTTTTCAGATAAGTCGGGTTTTTACAATCCGGCTCAATCCGAGTAAGGCGCACATCTCTCCTATTCCGCAACACCCTGCGCTGATGTTGCAGTATTTCCAAGCCTTGAAAGGACAAGTGCTGGACTTCTCGCCAACTTGGCGAGAAGTTAAATCCGACCGTTCTCCTTGATGTTTGATGGCCTCCAATTTCATTTTGTAGGCAAAGGCCCTCTCGCTGGGGAGGGTTAAATTTCTGTCGCTTTTTCTGGAATCTTAGTGTCTGTATTCGTACCTTTCATATTAGAATCTTGAGAAAGGCAGCATAAGTGTCTATAATTGTGCTGGAGATGTTAAATGGATATTTAGACTATTGAACATAAAAAAGAAATGTTACAGGTGATTATTAATGCCGACAGATAAATAATGAAATTATGCGGTTAAAATATCATGTTGAAATGTTTGATAAAAAACTGTAGGCGAAAAAAGATAACGGATAGCTGGCATTAACTATTCGATGTAGTAGTCAACTGATGGTTGAATTAGAGAATCAACCAATAGTTCCTTTCAAAAAAATGCTTATTATGTATGATAAAACTAGGAGGTAAGAAATGAATCAAGAAAAAATTGGAAAATTTATTGCTGAATGTCGTAAAGAAAAAAATCTTACTCAGTTACAGCTGGCAGAAAAGCTTAATATTAGTAATAGGGCTGTTTCAAAATGGGAAACAGGAAAAAGCTGTCCAGATGTATCAATAATGATGGAGCTATGTGACATTCTTGGAATAAATGTAAACGAATTGTTATCGGGAGAAAGGATTATAATGGAAAATTATCAAAAAAAAGCAGAACAAAATTTGGTGGAATTACAGAAACAAAAAGAGCAAGCAAACAAGATGAAAAGAAAATTGGAAATTTTATGGGGAGTGATTGCAATTATTCTATGTCCAGTTCATTTAGCTATAAATTATTTTTATCCTGAAAATCAAGGAACATATATTGGTTGGGTGATTTTGATAGTAGGGGCTCTTTTGTTTGTGCCATATTTTTTGAAATATTACAAAGTGGAAATTAAATTGAAATAAGTTACTAGCTGATATATTTGAACTTTTTTGTAAAGAAAAAGCTAAATTCCTATCTATCGGGCAGGTAAATATATCATTAAAGAGCCAGACGCATAGATGCAGAGCCGATAAACATGTGGAATAAAAATCACAGTATATCGGTTCTGTTTCATTTCATAAGGTTTTAAGGCAAACGTCCACCATATAAAAAAACGGTGTTTTGGTGGGCGGTATTGCTATGCCCGAAAAGACTTAACAGAC
>OFFS01001151.1_pt1 | contig 12632 bp, 18 predicted proteins | sample 1521541 | NCBI WGS metagenome assembly OFFS01 (sample SAMEA3504127, study PRJEB24116) | mouse gut metagenome | biome: mouse gut; feature: mouse-associated habitat; material: faeces | place: Denmark | collected 2011 | reverse complement strand
TACGTACGGTGCAATGAGAGGGGCAAACTAGAAAAGTTTCCTCTACTCTATTAAATTTTTAGTGCCATTTACCTAAGAATTCCTACCGTTTACCGAAATTTGCTGGTTTTAAAAGTGCGAGCAAGTATACTTATAAACATTAAGAGGTGAGTAGATGGAGATAAGGTTTAATATTGATCAGAATTTGTCAAAAGAAAAAGCCGAGTTTTGGCTTAAGAGAATGACTACCAAAGTTAAGCGAGCAGTTAAGGATTTGCAAACTGAGCAGGAATTCCTTTGGGGATATCAAGAAAGTGAAGCATATCCAATCGAATTTTCGCAAATTTATTTAATCCAAGTAGAAAATGAAAAGACTTATATTTGTACTAAAGATGGTAGTTATCAGTTTAAGGGGCGGCTTTATCAAGTAAAAGATAGTTTGCCAAGTGATTTTATCGAGGCATCCCGTAGTGCAATTATAAATTATCGCTTTATTGATCATTTGGAAATTATCAGTAATGGGAATATTGACGCAGTTATGAAAAATGGTTTACGCGTGCAAATTGCCAGACGAAAAATCAAGAATCTGAAAGAGAGGCTGGGCTTATGAAAAAGATAAATGAAAGTATAATCAGTGGATTAATTGGAATCGGGATTGGAATGATTTGGTTTGGCATAGAAGTGCTCCTTACACTCCATGGTAGAAATTTTGCTAGTGCGACGGTTGAAGTTTCAAACCTTATCTTTTGGATTTTTGCTTCGTTTGTAATTGGAATTTTCTTTTATGTTGCTGGCTTTGTTTTTGCTAAAGATGATTGGTCATTGCGAAAACAAATCATTGTTAACTTCTTTGTCTGTTTAATTGCATGGCTAATCTTCACGTTTGCTTTAAATGATTTCGTTTTTTCATGGATATTATTGATTAAAGCGTTTGGCGAATTTCTTTTAATGTATGCAATTGCCTATGGAGCTTACTTGCTACATTTATTTCGTGACATCAAAGAAATTAATAATAAGCTCAAGGAAAACTAAGAGGGGATAAAAATGTTACTCAAAGTAAAAAATTTAAGCAAGAGTTTTAATACTAGAAAAAAGAAAATTACGGCTGTTGATAATTTATCTTTTGAAATTCCAGAAGGAAAAATTACCGCTTTTTTAGGTTTTAACGGTGCAGGGAAAACGACCAGTTTAAAGGCTATTTTAAATTTACTTGTACCAGATAAAGGAGAAATATATTTCGATGACAAATTGTTAAAAGACGATTTTACTCCATTGTTAAAACAAACAGGAGTAGTGCTAGAGAGTGCACGAAATATATTCTTTGCTTTGACGCCGATAGAAAACTTTGCATATTGGGGAGGTCAGCGGGGATTAGACAAACAGACGGCACGCAGAAATGGTTTAGAGTTATTAGAGAAATTTAATCTTTCGTCCAAAAAAGACACTGTTATCTTCAAATTGAGTAGGGGGATGCAACAGATTATTGCAATTTGCTGTGCATTAATTGCTCGACCTAAATTTTTGATTTTAGACGAACCTACTCTAGGACTAGATATTGAAGCAGTTAAGACTATGGAAAAAATTCTGCAAGTTTTGGCTAGTGAGAATGTAACGATTTTATTGACTACGCATGAGTTAGCTTTTGCCCAAAAGGTCGCCGATCAGATTTTGTTAATCAAAAAGGGACGCTTAATTTACAGTGGCACTAAGAATGAATGCTTAGCCAAATTTAACCAAGAAAAAATCTTTACGGTTAAATTTTTGCATCCATTATCTGATAAACAAGAAATAGGGTTAAAAACTATCTCAAAAGTTGTTTTGCTGGCAGATAAAACCTATGAAGTGACTTTGTTTGATAAAAAATCTCAAGGGCAGCTATTACAGCGATTAGCGCAACTTGAATTAGTAGACATTAAGACTAAAAGCAAGAGTCTAAATGATGTAGTTGATTTTTATATGAAAGAAGGAAATAGCTATGACGACACTCAAAGCGGAATTTCAGCGTGAACTAATCATTTATCGGCGCTATTTATTTAGTTCTATATCGGATTTAGTTTTAACGATATTAATGTTTATGGGAATTTTTTGGGGTAGCAATTTAATTAGCACAGGTATCATCGGAAGTTCGCTTTCAGCCTTGATTATCGGTTTTACTTTGTGGACTAATTCAAAATACGTGTTCTATGCTGGGGAATGGAGTAATGAATAATGCTAAAAGTGGAGTTTTACAACAACTATACTTAATGCCACTTTCAAGCAAAAAATTATTTTTTAACAAGAGTATTGTAAATATAATTGTTTCACTCGTGCAATCTATTGTTGTTTGCTTAGTATTGATGCTTCTTACTGGACAATGGATTCATTTTGCACCAATAATTATTTTGCCAGCAGTGCTTTCTTTAGATGCACTCTTTGGCTTAGGTTATTTAATTACTAGTGTAGTCTTGAAATTTAAACGAGTAGGTAGTTTTTTAGCAATTTGCCAGTACTTTTATTTAGGAGTGCTTTTGACTCAATTTGAAAATGCGCCAGTATTGATAAAGAATATTGCTAATCTTTTGCCGCTTGTTCCAATGATAAGTTGGATGCGCATGGCTATTAATGGAATTCACTATAATGCTGCATATTATCTGATTTTTTCAATTGCCAATGCAATAGTTTGGGTAATTGTTGGAATCGTTGTATTCAATAAGGTTGGTAAAAATATCAAGCAAAATGGGACATTATCTTTCTTCTAATTTGACTATTGAAAAGTAGTGTCAATATTAAGGGAAAATGTCTAAAAAAATAAACTGCTTGACGTAAGTCAATTAGATGGTATAATTTAGAAGTTGAGAACAAGAAGAAGCTCCCGCTTCTCGCCTAAGTTAATATTACCTCTGGGCTGATCGATAATATCTGTTGATTAAAAGCGGGCGTTAACTTTGCCCGCTTTTTTCTTGTCCTCGAAATTAACGTGGAGGTGAATACTCATACCAAGAAATATGATCTTAAACGAAGATATTCGTGCTCGTGAAGTTCGTTTAATTGGAGTTGATGGCCAACAAGTTGGTGTTGTATCCAAGAATGAAGCTTTACGTAAAGCAGCTGACGCTGACCTTGATTTGGTTTTGCTTTCTCCTAATGCTAAGCCACCTGTTGCTAGAATTATGGACTACGGTAAATTCCGTTTTGAACAACAAAAGAAAGCCAAAGAAAACCGTAAGAATCAAAAGGTTATGGCTGTCAAAGAAATTCGTTTAAGTCCAACAATCGAAGGAAATGACTTTGACACTAAGTTAAAGCATGTTCGTAAATTCTTGACCAAGGGCGCTAAAGTTAGAGTTTCTATTCGCTTTAGAGGCCGGGCAATTACTCACAAGGAGTTAGGTAAACAGGTCTTAGAAAAGATGGCTGACGAAGCTAGTGACTTATCTAATGTAGTTACTAAGCCAAAGATGGAAGGCCGTTCAATGTTCTTAATGCTTGCTCCATTAAGTGAGAAAGATAAAAAGAAAAAGTAGTTAATTGGAGGAATAGATATGCCAAAGCAAAAAACACACCGCGCTTCAGCAAAGCGTTTCAAGAGAACTGCTAATGGTGGTTTAAAGCGTCACCATGCTTACACTGGACACCGTTTCCACGGTAAGACTAAGAAACAACGTCGTCATTTGAGAAAAGCTGCTATGGTTTCAGGAAGTGACTTAAAGCGCATCAAACAGATGCTTTCCCAAATGCGTTAATTATTAGAAGACTTTTTGAGGAGGAATTTTAGATGCCAAGAACTAAAGGTGGAACCGTAACACGCGCTCGTCGTAAGAAGATCATGAAGTTAGCCAAGGGTTACCGTGGCTCAAAACACTTACAATTTAAAGCAGCAAGTACTCAAGTATTTGTTTCTCGTAAATATGCTTTCCGTGACCGTAAGAAGCGTAAGAGCGAATTCAGAAAATTATGGATTGCTCGTATCAACGCTGCTGCAAGACAAAATGGTCTTTCATACTCTAAGTTAATGCACGGCTTGAAAGTAGCTGGTATTGACATGAACCGTAAGATGTTAGCTGACATTGCTTACAACGATGAAAAGACTTTTGCTGATTTAGCAGATGCTGCTAAGAAAGCTTTGAACTAAGAATATTAAAAAATGCTCCGCTTAGGCGGAGCATTTTTTTCTCAATTTTAGCTAAATATGGTCAATAAGCGATTCTTTTCTTGATCAGAAGCAAAAGCAGCGTTAATAGAATTTAATAATAATTGATGTTCGTCTAATTTAGTAAGACCGGTTTTTGATTCAAGTAATTTAAATTCCTTAGGTAAGTTAGTATTTGAAACAGTCATATTGTCGCAATTTAGTGTTGCTTTTATCTTTTTTGAAAGAAGAGTTTTTAAAGGATAGGAATCAATTTTCTTAAAAATTTTGGTGTTGAGATTAGAAGTGGCACAACACTCAAGAGTGATATTATGGTCAACTAAATATTGAACCATTTGCTCACTTTCTAAACAGCGAATTCCATGCCCAATTCTTTTAGTGCCTAAATCTAATGCTTCTTGCATTGATTCAGGGCCAGCTGCTTCTCCGGCATGAATGGTAAATGGAATATGCAGTGCTTTTGCGTCTTTAAAGAATGGCCTGAAAGCTTTATTAGGAATTGGACCTTCCGGGCCTGCCAAATCAATTCCGACCACATGATGTTGATCATATTTAGCAGCTAGTCTAACTGTTAAGCTATTTTCTTGTTCTCTATTTGGTAAACGCATGAGACAAAGAATTAAATTAGCATGTAAAGGGTAGGAATTATCTTGTTGCTCATCCTGCCACTTATAAAATTTTTCTAATCCTGCAATGCAGGCTCTAACTGCTTCTTCTTGAGTAAGATTTTTTTGAGTGTGAAGCTGCGGAGCAAATCGGATCTCTGTGTAAACTAATCCTTGGGAGCGTAGACTTTTTAAAAGATCAAAAATGGCAACTTCTAAATCTTTCTTTGTTTGCAAAAATAATAAAGGAAAATCGAATTTAGTTAAATATTCTTGTAAATTAGCACATTCTTTAGAAACGGAGAGCTTTTCTTTGAGTTGTGTTTCAGTTAAACTTGGAAAGTTATGAGCTTTCATTAATTTTTTAACAGTAGAGTATGGCAAAGAACCATCTAAGTGTAGATGGAGATCAATAAAGTTTTTCATAATTTAACTCCTTTGTGTAATACGGTGGAAATATAAATTGTTATCATTTTACCATCTTTTATTCTAAAGAAAAGTAAAATTTAATTTTTCAATCATCAAATGTTTCTAAAGATTAAAGATTTCTGATACTATAGATATGAGAAAAAAGTGGAGATTTTTTAATGTTATTTAGACCTCGTTATACAATAGATACTATCTATCATTTAGATCCAAAACAGTTAAAGAAGATGGGAATTAAGGCTGTTTTTAGCGATTTAGATAATACGTTACTTGCTTGGAATAAAGCAGATACAGCTGTTGAAATGAAACAGCTTAATGAACGCTTAGCCAAGGATGGGATTCGCTTAGTTGTTATTTCAAATAATAATGCAGAACGAATCGGAAAAGTGTTGAATCCATACCATATTTCTTTTATTGCAAAAGCACGCAAGCCATTACCCATCGGTATTAATAAGGAATTAAAAGATTTGAATCTAAAAAAGGATCAAGTTTTAATGGTAGGAGACCAGTTGATTACTGACATACAGGCTGGAAATCTAGCTGGTGTAGCTACAGTTTTAGTAAAACCATTAGTTGAAACTGATAAGTGGAATACAAGAATCAACCGCTTCTTTGAGAAATTTATCTTTTTCTTTTTGAATTTAAGAAAACCTGTAGTTTTTAAGGAGAAATTAGAATGAGTGAAGAATTACGTTGTATTGGTTGTGGAAGTATATTACAAGATCAAGACCCTAAAAAATCGGGCTACTTACCATCTTCTGCCCTAAAAAAGGCACTAGAGAGTGATGATAATGAGGTATATTGTCAACGGTGTTTTAGATTAAGACATTATAATGAAATTATGCCCGTTGAAGAAAATAACGATGATTTCTTGGCCTTACTTAATTCAATTAGTCAAAAGAAGGCATTAGTCGTTAATGTGGTTGACTTATTTGACTTTAGTAATTCATTGATTTCTTCAATTAAACGTTTTATTGGTGGAAATGAATATATTTTAGTTGGTAATAAAGTAGATTTATTTCCAAAAAATTCTAAAGAATCCAAAATTAAAGATTGGATGCGCCAAGAAGCTAATCGAAATGGCTTAAAGCCAGAAAAAATATTTTTGGTTTCAGCTGCTAAAAAGAAAAATTTAGATGAGTTGATGGCATTTTTAGCTAAAAAAGGCGAAAAGAAAGATATCTATTTTGTTGGAACAACCAATGTTGGAAAATCCACGTTAATCAACGCGATTATCAATATGAACAGTGATTTAAAGGATGTCATTACTACCTCTAAATTCCCTGGGACAACATTAGATGAAATTAAAATTCCACTTTCCAATGGCCATTATTTAATTGACACACCCGGAATTTTGAATGCCAATCAATTGGCTAGTCATTTAAGTGGAAAAGAACTTGAAGTTGTTGAACCAAAGAAGCCATTGAAGCCAGCAACCTACCAACTTTTGCCTGGACAGACAATCTTTTTAGCTGGATTAGGACGTTTTGACTATGTAGATGGTCCATCTGCTGGATTTACAATTTATGTTGCACGCGACCTTTATGTACACAGAACAAAGACTGAAAATGCAGATGTATTTTATGAAAAACATAAAGATGATTTATTACTCCCACCAAGTAAAGAAGATAATCTCGGACCGTTAAAAGGCCAAACTTTTTCACCAAAAGAAAAAAGCGATATTTTATTTGGTGGAGTTGGGTTTATTACCACACCTGCTAATGTTGTAGTAAAAGCTTATACACCAGAAGGAATTGGTTTAGGAATTAGAAGAGCGTTAATATAATGCAATGTGTTGTAAAAGAAAAACCACAAGTACAATTTGAACCGGTTACGAGTTCTGCCCAACAAATTGGAATTATGGGAGGAACTTTTAACCCAGTTCATTTAGCTCACTTATCAATGGCTGAGCAAGTTAGAAAACAGCTTCATTTAGATGAAATATGGTTTATCCCAAATAATACGCCGCCACATAAAAAAATAGCGGGAAATATAAGCACTAAAGATCGGTGTGCAATGCTTGAATTGGCTACACATGATAATCCACACTTTCATGTTAAGCTTTTTGAAATAATGCGTGGTGGAACATCATACATGGTTGATACTTTACGTTACTTAAAGAAGAGAGCCCCACGTAATCAATATTACTTAATTATGGGTAGTGACGAAGTAAACGACTTTGAAAATTGGCGCGAACCAGAGACTATAGCACTTTTATCTACTTTGGTTGGCGTTAGGAGACCAAATTATCCGCAAAATCCCAAGTTTCCAATGATTTGGGTTGATGCACCTAATTTAGATATTTCATCTTCCTTAATTCGTCAAAATATAGCTACCGGTAATTCTATTCGGTATTTAGTACCGGAAAGTGTACGCTTATATATTAAATCAAGAGGCTTATATAGTGACTGAAATTAATTTTGTTAAAACATATTCCCCGTTAACTTCTGATGAAATTGTTGCCAAAGAAAAAAGCAACATGGATGAAAAGAGATTTAAGCATTGTATTGGTGTAAGTGAAACTAGTCGTAAGTTAGCTGAACTTAATAATTATGATCCTGATAAGGCAGCTTTAGCAGGATTTATCCATGATTATGCAAAACAAGTCTCTCCTGCCCGATTTATTGAAGTGATTAAGGAACAGCATTTTGATCCAGATTTACTTAATTATAATCGAGCTATTTGGCATGGAATTGTGGGATCATATTTTATTGAAAAGGAATTAAAGATAACTGATCCAGAAATTTTAACTGCTATTAAGCGTCATACTACTGCTGATGTAGAAATGACCACGCTAGATAAAATTGTCTTTGTAGCAGATTTTATTGAACCAGGTCGTGACTTTCCTGGCGTAGAAGAAGCAAGAAAAGTAGCTTTTGCTAACTTAGATGATGGGGTAGGCTTTGAATTAGCCCACACACTTGATTTTTTAATAACTAATAGAAAAAAGATTTATCCTAAGACATTTGCTGCTTACAATAAATGGGCAGTAAAGGATTAGAATTTTGAAAGGAAAAATAAAATTGGATAGTAAGAAATTATTAGATTTAACTGTAGAAGCAATCGATGAAAGACATGGTGAAGATACTGAAGCATATGATATGCAAGGAATTAGTATTTTAGCTGATTACTATGTTGTAACAACAGCTGGCTCAAACCGTCAACTTCATGCCATTGTTAACAGTATTATTGATAAAATTCATGAACATGGAAAAGAAGACTACCGTATTGAAGGAACTCGTGATTCTAACTGGCTCTTGGTAGATATGGGAGATGTAGTTGTAAATGTATTTACTGAAGATGCACGAGACTTTTATGGCTTAGAAAAGCTTTGGAGCAATGGTAAGAAACTAGAATTAAACTTAGACTAAAGGTAAGAGTATGAGTGTAATTGGCATTGTAGCCGAATATAATCCTTTTCATAGCGGCCATGAGTTTTTAATGAATCAAGCCCGCTTAGCAGCTAAAAATGATCCAATAATTGTTGTAATGTCAGGTAATTATGTTCAACGTGGACAAATGGCAATTATGGATAAGTGGCAAAGAGCAAAGGCAGCTTTAGCTTCTGGAGCTGATTTAGTATTCGAACTACCATTTTCTTTTGCTGTACAGCCAGCTGATATTTTTGCTAATGGTAGTATTAAAATGTTGAGTGATTTGGGAGTGTCAGAGTTATTTTTTGGAGTAGAGGATGCGAATTTAAATTTCTCTTATTTAGGTCAAAAAATAAATCAAATTCCAAAGAATCGGATGGACTTTCGAGACTACACTCAAACTTATGCCACTCAATATAATGAAATGGTTGCTAGAGAAGTGGGGCATGAAGTAAATCAGCCTAACATGATGTTAGCCGTTGCTTATGCAGTTGCAAGTGAACAATTAAAAAATCCACTTCATTTACATCCTATAACAAGAGTAGGAAGTGGACATGATGATCCACTTTTACAAGATAAAATAGTTTCCTCAGCTACAGCGATTAGAAATTATTGTTTGCACCATCCCAATGACTTATCTGAATTAAAAAAATATCTTCCTAAAGGAGAATTGGTAAGTTTAGAAAGTCAAAAAGTTTATCCGAACTGGAATCTTTTATTTAACTTTTTGAAGTATCGAATTGAAAGTGCAAGTTTAGAAGAATTGCAGTCAATTTATCAAATGAGTGAAGGACTAGAATATAAAATGAAGGAAGAAATTCATACGGCAGAAGATTTTACTTCATTTTTACGGCAAATTAAGTCTAAGCGATATACTTATGCTCGTTTAAGAAGATTATGTCTTTACACGCTTTTAAATGTCACTGAGAACGAAATAAAGGATTCTTATCAAGATGTTTCAACTTTACTGTTAGGTTACAGTAGTCGAGGGAGAAATTATCTTAAGAAAATTAGAAAAGATGTTCAAGTACCGATTATTTCAAAAGTTGATAAGAAAAATGCTGCAAGGGGAACCTTAGGTTTACAAGTGAAAGTGGATCGGCTTTTTGAACAAATTATGGGTGAAGATCAAAATTTTGGTCGTAAACCAATCGAGGTAAAATAATGTTAAAGTTTTCATATTCGCAAATTAAAAATAGTCGTAATCCATTAACTCATGTTGATGAGAACGTTGAGTTAAGTAAAGAATTTTTTGATAGAAGTAAAGAATTACTGGAAGATGCAAAGAATGTTCATGTTACCGGTGACTTCTTCTATGATGAACCTTTTGTTACTGGTAATTTTACTGTCGAAGCAGATGTTGTAGTACCTTCAACTCGTAGCTTAAAGCCAGTAAAAATGCATCAAAAATTCAACTTTACTGAGAACTATAGTGAAGTTGAACCAACTCAAGAACAGCTTGATGAAGAAGATACAATTGTAACTGTTAAGGATGATACAATTGATCTTCAAAAGGCTGTAGAAGATAACTTACTTTTAAGCTTACCATCGGTGATCTTGACCCCTGAAGAAGAGGCCGAAGGAGACTTTCCTGAAGGAGAAGGCTGGAAGGTTATTTCTCAAGAAGCTTATCAAGAACAGCAATCTAATAAAGAAAATCCTGCTTTTGCTAAGCTTAAGGATTTATTTAAAGATGAAAAAACAAGTAATAAACCCTTGCATTAATGTATCTTTAAATTTAAAATTAATTTATTAATAAAATTTTTAACCAGATTGAATAGTAGTGGAGAAAATAATGAGTAAAATTCTGATTATTGAAGATGAAAAAAATCTTGCCCGTTTTGTAGAACTAGAATTAAGACATGAAAAATATGAAACTCAAGTTGAAGGAAACGGTCGGAAAGGATTGGATTTAGCTTTAAATGAAGATTTTGACGCAATTTTATTAGATTTAATGTTGCCAGATCTTAATGGATTAGAAATTGCTCGTCGTGTTCGCCAAGAAAAAACAACTCCAATTATTATGATGACTGCAAGAGATTCAGTAATTGACCGTGTCTCAGGTTTAGACCACGGTGCTGATGATTATATTGTTAAACCTTTTGCAATCGAAGAATTATTAGCTCGTTTACGTGCTGTTTTAAGAAGAGTACAAATTGAAAAGAGAGCTATGGGCGATACGATGGGAGTTCAAAAGGTAGTTCACTTCAATGATTTAACTATTGAAACAGCTAATCGAATTGTTCACCGCGGAGATAGTACAGTTGATCTAACTAAACGTGAATACAACTTGTTAATGACATTAATTGAAAATAAGAATAATGTCGTTACAAGAGAGCAACTTTTAAACAAAATTTGGGGACCTGAATCTAAGATTGAAACGAATGTTGTTGAAGTCTATGTGCGTTATTTACGTAATAAGATTGATGTACCGGGCCGTCCATCATACATCAAGACTGTTCGTGGTACCGGTTATATGGTAAGAACTGATGAAAATGATGAAGCACGTGAAGAAACAAAATAAATCTAAGAAAGAGACCCTAAAGTCCTCACTAACTTTTAAGTGGGTAAGTTTAGTTGCAGCGACAATTACGGTCTCTTTTGTTATATTTTCAATTGCAATTTATTCTTTAGTTAAGCAACAAATTATCTCACAGGAAAGAAATTTGACAGAGAGTGTAGCAACTACATTTCAAAGAAGACTCGTTGAAATTCCAACAAGTTTACAAATTTCAAATGTTGTACCACAACTTTCTCCTAATACGAATCGTATTTTAGAAGGACAAACACCAATTACTTCTAATGATAGTGGGAATGTTTTTAATGATGATGTATTAGCTACTTTATCGAATCGTGATACTAGTATTACGATTTATAATCCTGCTGGAGATGTTGTTTTTAGTAATGGAAATGTTCCCGATGAAGGGATGCTACAATTTAGTAAGACTGAAAATCGTGTGTTAAAGGTTGTAACGAGTCGCGGAAAAATTCATATGAAAGTATATCAGAAGATTTTTTCTGAGAGGACACATCGGTTAACCGGGTATTTGATTGTGGATAACTCTATGGATCAACAAAATCAAGTATTGAAATCTATTCGACACTGGATGATTGGTCTATCAGTTATTGCTATTGTAGTTTTTGTTGGTTTGTCTTACTTGATAGTTAATAGCGTTGTACAACCAATTAAGAAAATGTCTCAAATTTCTCATGATATTAATAAAGACCCCACTGATAAAAGGCGAGTACCCGATCTTCATAGAAATGATGAATTAGGAGAACTGGCTATATCTTTTAATAAGATGCTGGATAGAATGCAAGCCTATATGCAGCAGCAAAAACAATTTGTAGGAGATGTGTCTCATGAATTGAGGACTCCCGTAGCTGTAATTGAAGGACACTTAAACTTATTAGAGCGTTGGGGAAAAGATGATCCTCAAGTACTGGAAGAATCAATTCAGGCTTCTCTTCAAGAAAGCAAGAGAATGAAACATTTGATTCAAGAAATGCTAGATCTAACTAGGGCTGAGCAGGTTGATTTACAGTATCCTGATAAAACAACTGATGTCAATGAAGTATTAAATCGAACTGTTAATGACATGAGAATGATTCATCAAGACTTTACTATTACTTATGATGATACAGACTTAAAACCTGATACAATAGTTAAGATTTATCGTAATCATCTTGAGCAAATTTTAATCATTTTGATTGATAATGCTATTAAATATTCTACTGATCGAAAAGAAATTTTAGTGGCTGCTGCTACTGAAGAAGATAAAGTTAAGATTTCAGTTCAAGATTTTGGTGAAGGAATTGCTCCTGATGAGCAGGATAAGATTTTCAATCGTTTTTATCGTGTAGATAAGGCTAGAACCCGTGAAAAGGGTGGGAATGGCCTAGGCTTAGCTATTGCTCAAAAACTCGTTGAAAGTTATCATGGAAAGATCAGTGTTAGTTCAACACTTGGCTCAGGCAGTAAGTTCATGATTGAATTTCCATTATTAAAATCTGAGTCAGATAAATAAAAAAATAGGGAATCCGTTAAGGATTCCCTATTTTTATTTATGTGTGTCGGGCATGATATTACATCTAGTCCGTTGAAATACGGATCACGGG